>Ga0114931_10001952_pt1 | contig 26276 bp, 29 predicted proteins | sample 2SBtaG_FD_89579 | JGI IMG/M metagenome (GOLD analysis project Ga0114931, IMG submission 89579) | Deep subsurface microbial communities from Kolumbo volcano to uncover new lineages of life (NeLLi) - 2SBTROV14_V59a metaG | ecosystem: Environmental > Aquatic > Marine > Volcanic | place: Kolumbo... | reverse complement strand
TAGTTAGCCGGACACCCATCATAAAGTTGAGACCCTGTGGCTATGTATTAAAGTGGGTGTCCAGTTAGTTCCGCTTAATCAAAATTTGTGTCTGTTTGTTCCTGCTTCCCTGATGTTCTGGTTTGCACTTTTTCGTTGTGGCGCTTTTTTTCAGGCACTTGTCCGTTAATTTTTGCGGTTTACCCTGAGAAGAACTATGTACGCCAGATGACATAGATTCCAGCGGAATCCATTGTTTATGTTTTGCGTCGGCATATGACAGTGCTGGTGCTATTATCAGGGCGGCTGACAGCGCTAATGGTAGTCGAGAAAACATCGTTCAGTCCTTTTTTATCAGTGTTTGATGGTATCTGGGTCGATCTCCAGGCGAGGATGGTTCAACAAATTAACAAAGCAAATTAACAAGAAGAACAAATTAACCAAATTAACAAAAAATTAACAAGACACCCACCTTTAGAACAAATTAACAAGACAAATTAACAAGACAAATTAACAAGACACCCACCTTTAGAAAACAGCGATGCGTCGATTTTTTGAATAGGCCTTTGCTTCTGGCGATAGTTAATGCGAGATCCAGTGGGAAAAAGTCGCTTTTCTCACGCTCATTACTTGAACAGAGGGAGAAATCGGATTTTCAGGCAAGACTGCGCCTCAGCTGTCGCTGATCAGTGGGTTTTTTTCGGTTAGCGGGGATTAAGTGAAATGCTGTTTACAGCTTCCTAATCCAGGTATGCGAATGTAGCCCATCTTCCAGCATACCTGCTTGAGTCGGTAAACTGACCCGACAAAGCCTTTGAGTTTGCTTTCGAAATGCTGGGTGAGAAATAACCAGTTGCCAGGGTCCTGGTTTATACGTTGCAGCAGGGGTGGCGTGTCGGCGGGGATGTAGCCCCGTTTATCTTTCCGAATGATCCGTCCTGTCCATTCGACCAGTTCAAGATAGTCCGAGAGCCGAAATGGCAGACCTTCCGGCATATGTTTCTGTGGATAGCCCACGAAAGGAAATAAGGACTTTGGCTGAGTGTTGAGACCCGACTGGATACGCGTCTTGATGCTGGTATGGTCGGAGGTTTCTGGGGTTTTTGCCATGCTGGCACGGATGGGGTTCAGGTCTACATAAACCATACAGGCGGCCAGAGCGGCCTCATCCAGCAGCGCCTGGGATTTGAAGCGTCCTTCCCAGAAGCGTCCGGTACAAGCGTCCTCGGCATTGGCCTGCCGGGCAATCCGCTCGTTCAGGACCCGCATAAACCAGCTGATGTCCATGAGGCGCTGGCGCCAGACGGTGACGCATTTTTTCAATACCCTGAGCTCTGCATTACCCAGTTTTTCACCTGCCGCATAGCGTTGCGAGAGCAGGTTGCCGCTGAACAGGCAGTGCCAGGTATCAATCACTTCATCCATGCGCCAGTTTTCCGCCTGATCGCGATTGATATGCAACACCACATGGTAATGATTGGACATGACGGCATAGGAACAAACATCGATGGCAAAGATGCCGCCCAGTTCCAGGAGTTTATCTTCCACCCATTGACGGCGATGTTCATAGGATTGCCCGGTGAGCGCATCGGTGCCGCAGAGAAAGGCTCGCCGGACGCAGCGAGAGACACAGTGATAATATGGGGTGGCGTCCAGGGAGACCTGGGTGTAGTGGGGTTTGGGCATATCTGGCTCCTTGCTGTCGTGTTGCATCCTGCAGATGGGCAAACACTACCTCTTGCGATAAAATCTTGTCAACCTTATTATGGGTGTCCGGGTATTAGGTGTCCGGGTATTAGGTATTAACCGTCCGGGTATTAATTCTCGGGTATTAATTCGCTCGGGTATTATTCCGGGTATTATTTTTACGGCGAAACTACCAAAAGCAAATCTTGGGAAGCAGCTGTTAGAAACTACGTTAACAAAGCTCGGGAACCCGCAGGGCAAACTGCATTGGGGCGGCACTTTTTGATTACTTTTTCTTGCTGAAGAGAAAAAGTAATTCGCCCAACGAGGGCGAAACAAAATGTTTAAAAGAACACAAGACTAGCAGATCCATGACTACTTAAATCAATTCGTAGTTTCCAGCATTTTTTCCAACTCCGGAAACCCCCTCAACCCCTGCAATCCCCCACCATGCACCGCCAAAATATGCGTCCCCGGCGCAAAATAATCTCTCTCTATCAAATCAAAAATCCCATAAAACATCTTCCCACTATAAACCGGCTCTAGCAAAATCCCATGCTCCTGCCTGAAATTCACAATAAACCGATTCAGCTCATCGGTAGTATCCGCAAACCCACCAAAATGATATTCGTGGTTCAGCAACCAGTTGTTTTTGTTGCTTGCCCCCAGCCATTCCATGGTCTGGATAATTTCCGTCTCCAGGCTGATAGCGTTCTTCAATGCGTTGAAACCAATCACCTGTGTCTGTTCGGGCGCGCAGCTGGCGACACCGGCCAGGGTGGTGCCGGTACCGACATCGATGCAGATGACATCCGGCATGTCATCGAGTTCGTCGATGAGTTCGGCGCAGCCACGGGCGCCTTCCGGGTTGCGGCCGCCTTCGGGAATCAGGTAACACGCCTGGTAGGTTTGTTGGTACTCATGAATCATGCTTTCACTCAGGCGCTGGTCGTACTCGGCGCGGGAGACGCGTTGGATTTTCATGCCCCACTGCTGGGCGTCATCCAGAGTCGGTGTGGAATGATTGGATAATCCACGAATAATACCTACGGACTGAAAACCAAACAGCTGTGCTGCCGCGGCAGTGGCATGGATATGGTTGGACCAGGGACCACCGAAGGTGAGCAGGGTGTCGTACTGCAGTTGCCGGGCAGCTTCAAGATTGTGTTTGAGTTTGCGCCACTTGTTGCCCTGGATGACAGGGTGGATCAGGTCATCCCGTTTGACGCTGAGGCGCAGGCCTTTGCGTTCGAGTAAATCGCTGTGTAGTTCGGTGACCGGCGAGGGTAACCGAAATTCCTGGGGAGTGGCGGGCAAAGATTAGCGGGCGACGGCGTGGATGACGGAGGAGTACTCGAAATACACAATGCGGTCGGCATAAATCCAGCGGCTGATGGGTGGTTTGCCCACGGCGGCTTCGATTTCTTCGGGTTTGCCCAGTTTGGCTTCTACCTGTTCCTTACTCATGCCGCGTCTTGGGTAATCCAGGTGGCTGACCTTGGCTGTGGGTGTTTGCAGCACATCACCCTGGGTCTGGGTTTGAGTCTGGATGGTGGTGGCCGGTGTGGTGTCGGCCGGGGTTGCCATGGCGGATGGTTCTGCCATCGGTGCCGGGGCTTCAAGATCGGCAGGACGGGAAGGTTCGTCCAGCGGTGGTGGTTCGGAGCTCGCGCTATTGTTTTCAAAAGCGGCGGGGCGAACGGCCAGTGCGGTGCTTCCAGTCATGAGAGTAATCAGGAACAGAGCAGTGATGCTTGTATTCTTCATGTTTATGCCTTGCTTGAATGTTGTCCGGTTTCAGTGATTCTAGCGGTTTTTTTCACAAATTACAGTGATTTAAGGAAATTACCTGATGTTGTCTGGAGTTAGTGCCAGCTGCTTGTGAAGTTGTTGGCGGTGTCCTGTAACAGCGACAGCTGTTCCCGCAGTTCCAGGATATGTTCTTCCCAGTAACGGGGTTCGCCGAACCAGGGAAAGTTGATGGGAAAGCTGGGGTCATGCCAGCGGCGCGCCAGCCAGCCGGCGTAATGCACCAGCCGCAGGGTGCGCAGGGGTTCGATCAGGCGGCTTTCGGCCGGATTGAAATCGTGGAATTCTTCGTAGCCTCGCAGCACGTGTTCCAGCTGGCCGCGCTGCTCCTGCTGGTTGCCGGACAGCAGCATCCACAGGTCCTGCATGGCGGGTCCCATGCGGCTGTCGTCGAAATCGACGAAATGGGGACCTTTATCGGTCCACAGGATATTGCCGGCATGGCAGTCGCCGTGCAGGCGGATCGACTGGTACTGGACGTCGTCGAAACGTTGTTTGAGCAGGGGAATCAGGTCGGCGATCAGGATCTGGTAAGCCTCTTTCAGGTAATCTGCAATGAAGCCGTGTGCCATGACGAACTCGCTGGGCTCGATCACGTAGGACTGGATATCCAGCCGCGGCCGATGCTGGAACGGCTGGCTGGCGCCCACCCGGTGGATGCGACCCATGAATCGCCCCAGCCAGGTGAGGGTTTCTGGCTTGTCCAGTTCCGGGGTATGGCCGCCATGGCGGGGATACAGGGCAAAGCGGAAGTCGCCGAATTCCAGCAGGCTGGGGTGGTTTTTACACAAGGGGGCGACCACCGGGATTTCCAGTTCCGCCAGTGCCAGGGTGTAGCGATGTTCTTCCAGGATGGCGGCATCGTCCCAGCGGTCCGGGCGGTAAAATTTACCGATGATGGGGGGCAGGTCGTCCAGGCCAATCTGGTAGACCCGGTTTTCGTAGCTGTTGAGGGGAAAAATCCGCGCATCGCAGGCATAGCCTGCCTGTTCCACCGCGTCGATAATGGTATCGGGTTGCAGGCCTGCAAATGGCTGGGTGCTATTCAACAGGCCTCCCGAAACAATCGTTGGGCTGGTCAGGAATGGGGGTATTTTTCCAGGACCATGCAAGCATTGGTGCCGCCGAATCCAAAGTTGTTGGTCATGACACGGTTAAGGCTGACATTGTCGCGCCGCTCGGTGATGATGGGCATGTCTGCCACTTCCGGGTCCATGTTCTGGATATTGGCGGATGCCTGGATGAAGTCATTCTCCATCATCAGCAGGCAGTAGATGGCTTCCTGGGCGCCGGAGGCACCGAGGGAATGGCCTGCCAGGGATTTACTGGAGCTCAGTGGCGGCACATTGTCGCCAAATACTTCACGGATGGCGTTGATTTCTGCTTTATCCCCCACCGGGGTGCTGGTGCCATGGGTATTGATGTAGTCCAGCGGGCCGGTCGCCGTGGCCAGTGCCTGTTGCATGCAACGGGCCGCGCCTTCGCCGGAGGGAGCTACCATGTCGTAGCCGTCCGAGGTAGCGCCATAGCCGGTGACTTCGGCGTAGATTTTCGCGCCACGGGCCTGGGCATGTTCCAGGTCTTCCAGAACCACCATACCGCCACCGCCGGCGATGACGAAGCCGTCACGGTCGGCATCGTAGGTGCGCGAGGCGGTTTCCGGGGTGTCGTTGTACTTGGTGGACAGGGCGCCCATGGCATCGAACAGCATGCTCATGATCCAGTGTTCTTCCTCGCCGCCGCCGGCGAATACGATATTCTGTTTGCCCATCTGGATCTGTTCCACTGCATTGCCCATGCAGTGGGTGCTGGTGGCGCAGGCGGAACTGATGGAATAATTAACGCCCTTGATCTTGAAGGGTGTGGCCAGGCACGCCGAGGTGGTGCTGGACATGGTACGCGGTACCATGTACGGGCCGACACGCTTGATGCCTTTTTCGCGCAGTAAATCGGTGGCGATAATCTGGTTGTTAGGCGAGCCGCCGCCGGAACCGACGATCAGCCCGGTCATGGGGTGAGATACCTGGTCTTCACCCAGGCCCGCATCATCAATGGCCTGTTGCATGGCGATATAGGCGAAGGCTGCCGCATCCCCCATAAAGCGCCGTGCCTTGCGCTCGATATGGTCTTCGATGTTGATATCCACACTGCCAGCCACATGGCTGCGCATGCCCATCGCCTTGTACTCTTCCTGAAAACGGATGCCGGATTTCCCTTCACGCAGGGATGCAGTCACTGCTTGTTTGTCATTTCCCAGGCATGAAACTATGCCCAGGCCGGTTATTACCACTCGTTTCATGGGTTAAGACCTAAAAATTATCAGTTTTCGTAAACAGGCCAACTCGCAGGCCTTTGGCATGATAGATTTCCCGTCCATCCACGGAGACATGGCCATCGGCTATACCCACACTCAGCCCCCTGGCGATGACACGTTTGATGTCGATCTGGTAGCTGACCGTTTTGGCGGTTGGTAATACCTGGCCGGAGAACTTCACTTCTCCCACACCCAGTGCGCGCCCCCTGCCGGGTATACCTCGCCAGCCGAGGTAAAAGCCCACCAGTTGCCACATGGCATCCAGGCCGAGACAGCCGGGCATGACCGGGTCACCGGGAAAATGGCATTCAAAAAACCACAGATCCGGGCTGATATCCAGTTCTGCCTGGATTTCGCCTTTGCCATAACTGCCGCCTTCCTGGCTGATATGGGTGATGCGATCGAGCATCAGCATATTGGGCACAGGCAGCTGGGCATTGCCCGGGCCGAACAGTTCGCCGTAGCCACAACGCAGCAGGTCTTCATTATCAAAAGATGTTTGGGTCAGAGCGTCGATATTGGAACCTCCCATTCAGGGACTCGATTAAAGAACGGAATTGTAACGGATATAGCTAAAATTTTTTACCAATAATTCGGTTTTTGATGGGAATCAGTGGGGATCAGGGGCTTCAGGGACGGAATGTGGCGCACTGGATGAGGGCGGGGGTGGAAAACCGATGGGCCCGTGCCCACCGGTTTTAGCACGGCATTAGTCGGTATAAAACTCCTGCTGGAATTTGACGTTGGCAGTACGGTTACTGTCGTTGGGTTTTACCTTGAGCTGGAAATTGAGGACTTCGCGATTGCTCACCTGGGACTCGGCGATATAGTAGATGGCGTCACCGTCGAGGATTTCACGGAAATCCATGTTCTTAACCTGGCCTGTGAGGTTACTGGCAAACCCACTCACATCCGCCTTTACCGCCTGGGTTTTTCCATTGGGCAGTTTCTTCTGTACGGCGATGTTCACCACGATGCGGTTATTTCGTCGGGTAAGCTGATATGCCTGGGCAATTTCAGGCGTCAGGGTATCGCTTCTAAATGCATTGTAATGCACGACAAAATCACCAATGGTGATGGAGTTCTCCGCAAATGCAGATGGCGTAAATACAGCAATAGTCAGGAACAGCAGCTGAGAAATAATATTTCTTATTCTAATCATCGTCACTTCCCCCTTGTTTGGTGTTACATTTTATTCTGTTCACTATAATCCAGAATTCTAGCCGCTGTATAGAGCCAAAAACTCAGGCTGTACCATTTAAGTATATGGTTATGTGCTATGTTTACAGATAACAATTGTATGTCAGCCCAATAAACTGAACAAAACATGACAGGCATTAACAAGGATCATCAGCTCGATAGTCAGCAACGACTGGCATTTCTGGAAAAGGCCGAACCGGTACGTGAACTGGAGGCCGATAACCTGACACGACTGGCGGAACACATCGTAATGACGCCAATGCCAGCCGGGAATGTATTGTTGGGTAAAGCCGAGCAGGGATGGATCGTTTACCTGTCCCAGGGCGTGGTCGAGTTACAGCGTAAAAAAACCATGCCCGAGCGGATTGAGCAAAACACACCGCGTACTTTTTACCCCTTATTTACCGAACAAGACTACAGCAGTGAACTGAAAGCACTGGAAAATGCGGTGTTGTTAAAAGTAAACCGCAATATGTTTAATGCCCTGCTGTAGCAGGAACTGGTTACCGGCGATGGTACTGAGCACAATAAGTTCGACGCGGTTGAAAGCAACCTGTTTACGGAAATACTGCATGCGATTCAGTCCGGCAGTGTAAAATTGCCCAGCCTGCCGGACCTGGCACTGAAAATTAAAATCGCAGTCGCCAATCGAGATGCCAACGCGGATATGCTGGTTAAAATCGTGCGTTCCGATCCCGCCCTGGTAACACGCCTCATTCAAGTAGCCAATTCACCCCTGCACCAGGGAGTGATGGAAATCGTTGGTATTCGTGATGCCATTGTGCGGCTTGGTATTCAACAAACCCGTGACCTGGTGTTGACCCTGCTGATTAAAGAATTATTTAAAACCAACTCATCGCTGCTGGAACAACGCATGCATGATCTTTATGATCACAGCATTGAGACGGCCGCGATTGCCTGCTGTCTGGCAAAACGCTCCCAAAGCTTCGATCCTGATAACGCCATGCTGGCGGGACTGATTCATGATATTGGTGTGATACCTCTGCTGGCTTATATCGAGTCGACCGGCATGATGGTGGAAACGCCGGAAAACCTGGAACATGTGATTCACAAGCTGCGCCCGATTGTTGGTGAACAGCTCATGCAGCATTGGGGGTTCAACCAGGACTTCATCACCCTGGTGCAGGAAACGGAACACTGGCAACGCAATGGCAGTGATGAACTGGAGCTGGTTGACCTGGTTAACCTGGCGCAAATCTACAGTCGATTGCAGCGTGCTGAACTGGATGGTTTACCACCGGTAACCAAGATCCCTGCCATGCATAAACTTTTCAAGGGGCAACCCGATGCCGAGCTGGTACGTCAATCGCTGCAGGAAGCGCATGATGAAATATCAGAGACCATGGCATTGTTGAACTTTTAATTTCAGTCGAAAGCATTTTGTCCTGATGCGGTAATGTTAAAAATCCTGCTATTGTTTGGCACTACCGGCGGGAAGGATCCACCATGAAAAATGTCGACCAGAAGTTACTTGATCAACTGGTACCGCTTAACCAGCTGCCAGTGGGTGATCGGCATCGCCTGATGAAGGTGGCGGAAATTCGGGAACTGATGGCGGGCGAAAAACTTTTCTCCCAGGATGCCGAACCCTATCTGGTTTACCTGTTGCAAGGGCGCATCGACTACTGTCGTTCTTATCACGAGTCTGTGCTGATTAGTGATAACAGCGAGATGTCTCTGACGCCGCTGTTTTCACTGGAGGATGAGCTGGACACCCATATCGTTACCCAGTCTCTCACCCGGCTGGTGTTCTTCAGCCGTGAATTTATCAATAAGCTAACGGAACAGGAGATCCTGGTTTCTGAATCCGCAGGACAGCAGGTCATGGATGGCACATCCCAGGCCTTGTATAACGAAATTTATAAATTGGCGGAAAGCGGCAAACTGCGCCTGCCCAGCCTGCCGGAAATCGCGGTACGGGTTAAAAAGGCCATTGCCGAAGAAAACGTGACTGCGGACCAGGTAGTGCACATTATCGAATCCGATCCGGCCATGGTGGCGCGCCTGATCCAGGTGGCTAACAGTCCCCTCACGCGCGGTTATGAAAACATCAACAGTATCCGAGATGCCGTGGTCAGGCTGGGTCTGAAAATGACCCAGAACCTGGTACTGAGTCTTTCGGTAAAACAGTTGTTCAAATCCAAATCGCCGCTACTGAAAAAACGCATGCAGAAACTGTACGTGCATAGCATGGAGGTGGCATCCATTGCCTTTGCCCTGTCAAACCGTACCCATAAGTTGCCGGCGGATGAAGCTCTGCTTGCGGGGCTGGTCCATGATATCGGCATCGTGCCGTTGCTGGAGTACATGGAAATCACCGGGCTGGAACTGGAGAACGAAGCTGACCTGGAAGCGATTCTGGAACGCCTGCGAACCAGTGTCGGCAGCCTGGTGGTAAAAAACTGGGGGTTCACCGGTGGTTTTATTAATGTGGTGGAACAGGCGGAGAACTGGGAACGGGATAGCGGTAAACCGGTGGACCTGGCGGACCTGGTGAATATTGCCCAGATTTACCATTTCCTGCAACGCAAGGACCTGAAGCATCTACCGACGGTAAATCATGTGCCCGCCTGTGAAAAAATGTTTCCCGGCAAAGGTCATGACCCCGCTTTCGCCATGAGCGTACTGGAGGATGCCAAACAGGAAATTGCCCAGATCAAGCAGGTGCTGGGTTTGTAGGTTAAACCACTAAGGAAACTCTGATTAATTCAGCGTTTCCGCAGCACAAGGGTGTGCTGCCATATTCAATGGCTGTTAAGCCATTGAATATGAAGAAAAAGGTAAAATCGCATTTACCTTTTTCGTGCTCTGATCATTGTTCGTCTCATCCATGAGGCTCACCCCTTCGGGGCTGACGCGATCATTCGCTCCAGGCGAATGATTCACGGATGAATTAATCAGAGCTTCCCTAATAAAAGAAAATGCGAATGAACGCGAAAAACGCAAAATGTTTTATCGTGGAGTAGGCACGAATTGATTAGCTCTGCGCGCTGTATGAGGAGTTGCCCTAATAAACTAACTGCTTTTGCAATTAAATGAATAACAGAAGCCTCGCTCTTCCGGCATCTGCCTTATCCATTATAAAATTCGCGTTCATTAGCGTTGTTCGCGTTTTCTTTTCAAAACTGCCGGATAACACCCGCTACCACTCCCAGTACTTCCACTTCTTCGTTTTTCAGGTAGATGGGTTCCATGTCCGGGTTGGCCGGTTGCAGGCGTATGCCGCCGGCTTCAATATAAAACTTCTTCAGGGTAACCTGCTCGCCGTTGATCATGGCCACCACGGACTGGCCGTTTTCGGCAGTGGCCCGTTTTTCCACCACGATCACATCGCCGTCCTGGATATTGTCATCGATCATGGAGTGGCCGCTCACCCGCAGGGCATAGCAATTTTTGCGTACCATGTTGGCGGGCACGCGAATGGTTTCATTCTGTTCCACGCAGTCGATGGGCTGGCCGGCGGTGATATCGCCCAGCAGCGGGATTTCCACCTGGTTATCCGGCAGGGTATCCAGATGATCCAGGTCCTGGATGTGCAGGGGGCGGTTTTTGTGGGGAATGATCTGGCAGATGTTGCTCATGGTCTTTCTCGATTCTTTCTCATTTGCTTTAGCAGGAGCTTAGACCAGTGGCGGGTAATTGCAAGTTTAGTGATTCCGGACTGGTTTAAAAAGAAAACGCGAACAACGCTAATGAACCCAATTTTTTTACAGGCAGCGCAGAAGAATGGAATTTTGTCGCTGTTTATAACCGCTAACGAGAGACATAGATTCCTTTATGACCGCATCCAGCATGAAATGATTTTCCAGTGTGTCTCCGAATTTATTCGGATATCCGCCGGATAATAGATCACCGTGGGGATGAATTTGCGCCTACCTTACTACTGAAAACAGTTTGCGTTTTCTTGTGCTTTTCACTCATCCGCCGGCTGAAACAAGCCACCGATGCTGCGGGACAGTTGCTCCGAGCGGCGCGGGTCGCGGATGGCTTGGTGGATGGCGCCCTGCATGCCGGGGATGGCGATCAGGTCGGTTACTACCAGGTTAAACAGGGCCTGGCCTTCGAGGTTGTGGCACAGGACTTCCAGGTAGGTGAACATCAGTTCGGCTTCCTGCAGGGTCTGCCAGCACCGTCCGGAGATGGCTGCCAGGATCTCCGCTTCGCGGCTGATATCCTTTTGCAGGCACTCCCGCAGGATCTGCTCCAGGGCAGCAGTGTCACTGGTGCCGGACAGTCCCCGGATCAGCATGGCGATCTGCTCCACCGAGGGCTTGTCACTGGTCAGCTGTTCCCGCAGGCGTTGAGCGATAACCTGGGTAACGGCGGCGTCGATGGTTTCATGTTCCAGGCACTGGCACAGCGCATCGGTGGGTGGCCAGGGCAGCTGGGGGAAGGCGCTGGCCAGTAGGGATTCGTTATTGTCTTCTTCCAGCCGAGCCACCAGGTCGGCAATACCCTGGAATCCGACGAAGGCCCACTGGTCGTACCCGGTCGCGCCGCTGATGTATTCCAGCGCATGGAGATAGAAGCGGGACGGGGGCTTGTTTAGCTGGCATGCCGCCTTGGCATGGAATACCGCCATGTGTTCCTGCTTGGGTTTGAAACCAAACGGGTGTTCATCGTCTTGCTGCTGATCCTTGCGGTTGAGCAGGTGATGCAGAAAATCATGCCGCACCTGGGGCGAGAGCTGTCCCTTGCCATCCAGTGGAAACTTGATGAACCAGATGACCACATCGTCATCCGCGTTTTCCTGCCACACCAGAAACCCGAGCCAGGCATGTTGCTGTAATGGAAACGCATAAGTTGCCATGCCGGATTCGAATGCCACGAATTGCTCCCGTGACAAGGGTTGAATGCGGCGGCCCATATCGAACACCCGGTAATGGGTACCTGCCTGGGTTAAAAAATCATCAATACCGTTTATATCTGTCATGCACTTGTTTCGTTGAGCTGTAACTGGCCCTGGTTGACCTGCAGGGAAAAACGTCCTGCCAGAAAATCCGCGCACTGGTCACCGGCATGGTGTTTGCGCCAGCCGTGCATCAGCGGGATGTCGCTGTTACCGGTGACCAGGGCTTCCAGGTGCTTACGGCTGGCTATCACCAGTGGGCTGATGCCATGCACATGGGCGTAATATTTTATCAGCGCCGAGAGTATATCCACCACTGCATCCTGTTCCACGGTGGTTCGCTGGAAGCTGGGTAAACGTGGCCAGTCCTCCCTGGGTAGGGACTGGCTCTGTTGTACCGCCTGTGCCAGTTGTTCGGCATCGGCACGGGAAAAACGGCTGGTGCGCAGGCTGCGCAGTGACATGATCTGCTCTGCACTATCACAACGCTGGCGCGCAATATCGGTCAGCACGTCGTCGGCAATGATACGTCGGCGAGGTTTGTTGCGTTGTTTGGCGATGGTTTCGCGCCAGCTGGTAATGGCCTGCAGGATGGCTAGTTGTTGTCCGTGCAGTTTGTTGACACCTTTGATTTTTTTCCACATGTCCGCATCGGTGGTGACATAGGTGGCCGGGTTCGACAGTTCCCTGAATTCTTCTTCCAGCCAGTCGATGCGATTCAGTTCGGTCAGTTTTTGGGTGAGCAGGACATAGGCTTTGGCCAGGTACAACACGTCATGGGCAGCGTATTCGATCTGCTGTTCTGATAATGGCCGTTGTAACCAGTCGGTGCGTGACTGGGATTTATCCAGGTCGATGTTGAGTAGTTCCTTGATCAGCCCGGCATAGCCGATCTGGTCGTTCATGCCGATCAACGGTGCCGCGACCTGGGTGTCGAATACCGGCTCCGGCACACAGTCGAGATCGTGCTGAAAAATTTCGATGTCCTGGTAAGCGGCATGGAATACCTTGGTCACGGCGGTATTTTTCAGCAGTTGTTTAAGCGGCTGGAGATCCTGTATTGCCAGCACATCCACTACCACGGTGGTGTCGGCATCCGCCATCTGTACCAGTGCGAGTTTGGAGTAATAGGTGGTTTCGCGGTGGAACTCGGTATCGATACATACAAACGGTGAACTGGCAAACACTTCACACGCCTGTGCCAGTGCCTGGTCTGTTGTTATCATTTTAATCGGCATCAGTTTTTCGGTCCCAGTAATTCGATCTGGTAACCGTCCGGATCTTCAACAAAGGCAATGATGGTGGTGCCGGCATTCATGGGGCCGGCCTCGCGAATAATCTTGCCGTTACGTTGTTTGATGCGATCCACAGCCTGATACACATCGTCTACCTCGATGGCGATATGGCCAAAGCCGTTACCCAGGTCGTAGTGGCCGGTGTCCCAGTTGCAGGTTAGTTCAATCACGGTGTTGTCAGACTCGTCGCCATAACCAATAAACGCGAGGCTGAATTTTCCGTCCGGGTAATCTTTCTGGCGTAGCAGTTTCATGTCCAGTACTTCGGTGTAAAACTGGATGGAACGTTGCAGGTCGCCGACCCGAATCATGGTGTGTAGCATTCTCATGAGGATTTCTCGTTTCGATTGATGGTTTTCCAGTATTTGTACAATTGCAGTCGACGTGTCAGCTTCAGGATCCGGCGTGCCAGCCAGCCCCATAGCCGAATGTTGAGCCTCGTCATGATAGAGAGTTTTTTCCATTCAGCAAGTGTTACTTCGTGGCTCACGGCAAAATCACTCACGAACAGGGCTTTGACCTGGCCGGCAAAATCGGCGTCCAGGATTTCCTGGTTGGCATCCAGGTTCCACTGGAAATTCCAGCGGTCCAGGTTACAGGAACCGGCTGATACCCAGGCATCGATAATGACGATTTTGGCATGGATAAAACGCGGCTGGAATTCGAAAATACGCACACCGTTTTTAATCAGGCGGTAATAATAATTTTGTGCAATCGTGCGTGTGAACGGGTGATCGGTGCGCTCTCCGGGCACCAGCAGGCGCACGTCGACGCCGTTTCGGGCAGCACGAATCAGGGATCGTCGCAGTTTTCGGCTGGGAGCGAAATAGGGTGTTGCCAGCCACACGCTGTTATGGGATTTCTGGATGCGTCCCAGGAATGAGCGTTTAATCTCGAGGTAATCTGGCCCCTGGGCGATGGTTACTCTGCCCATGCTGTGGCCGCAGGTTTTGGGTGCATGGGAAATGCATGTAACGTCCGACCAGCGCTGCCAGTTTCCGATGAATAACTGTTGCCATGCAGCCACATTGTCGCCCTGGATCTGGATCATGATGTCATGCCAGTTGGACTCCGGTTCGAGAACGGAATCGAAAGTATCTGTCAGGCCGGCGCCGCCGACGAAAGCGATATCGCCGTCTACTACCAGGATTTTACGATGGTCACGAAACAGCAGTGAGGACTTTTTTTTCCAGCTGAGTGGATTGTAGATGGCCAGGTGAATGCCACTGTCCTGCATTCGTTGTCTCTGGTTAGCGGTAATTCTGGCGCAACCGTAATCGTCCAGTAAGACATACACTGCAACACCACGTAGAACCGCCTGCTTGAGGGCGTATTCAAACTGGCTGAAGATTGTGCCGGGTTCGCCCAGGTATATTTCCAGCAGTACCGAGCCGCTGGCATTATCAATACTTTCCAGCATGCGGGGAAAAAATACCGGTCCATCCACCAGTAATTCAAACTGGTTGCTGGTTTGCCATGGGAAGCGGTATTTGTTGCTTTTCGATTCGTGCAAACTTATTCTTGCCGTTGTTGAGGACAGGCATCGTGGAATTGATGATGAAAGTAACAGAGTATACCCTGGCGGACATAATACAAGCTTTCCATGAGCAGGCTGGTAACCTGAATCTGGACGATCCTGCCGTGAATCAACTGGTGCAGGCTATGGATGAATGTTTCAACGTCATGCAGCGCGTGGATGCCGATCTCCAGCGTGCCGATGCTGAAATGAAGCCGGACGACGTTACCCAGATAGGGGATTATGCGCTAACCCTGTTACAGGAACTCTCCATACTTGCCGCTAACACCGGATTGCAGGCAGAAATGTTAGCCATCCAGGCACTCAGCTTGCCGGTCACATTGTGGATTGCCAAACACGGCGGTAGTTTCCACCAGCTGGAAACCGTGGTGAATGCAGTCGCCAATGAAGCCAACATAAGCCAGGATACCGACGAACTCACCGACTTCGCTCTCAAGCTGGAACCGTTGATGCAGGCGGTGGATGAAAATATTCAGCAGGATGTGGATAACGCCAATCCCATGCGACCGTGGAAAATTCTCAACATCAACTGGGGCATAGTAGCTACACGCAGTCATAATCCCGAAGTGATGCGGCGGGTGTTCGATCAGCTGATTAAAAATATTCCCGAAGATGCGCGCGCGTTTTTTGCCGAAGGCATGAAGCAGATGGATATTGTGGGTTATCCCGAACACGTGCGGGAAGTGATGGCTGAATACAGTCGCGACTGGGGCGTGGATGCGCCGGTGCATTGATTGAACAGAAGTTTGTCACAGAGTCGCAGAGACACGGAGGAAGCGGGATGAAGAATTTATTCTCAAACAAACTCTGCGTCTCTGTGACTCCGTGTCAAAATTTTTAGTTTTTTTCCGCCAGCTGGCTATGGTCCAGGTTGATGTAGTCGATCAGGATATAACCGGTTTCCGACAGCAGCGCTTCTTCCTGTGGATGACGTTCGTCCTTGTTTGCCTTGGCTTCTTTTTCTTTTTCTTTTTCCTTTTCCTTTTCCTTGTCCAGTTCGCCCATGGTCTTGATGGGCTTCAAGCCTTTGGCTTTGCGGCGTTGGTTTTCCAGTGACAGCTGGGCCTGTTCAATTTTTTTCTTTTCCTGCTCGCGTTCTTTTTCGTTCAGGCTGATGTATTTCTGGTTGCGACGTTGCTCAACCAGTTGATTAGTTTCCACCAGGTAACGGTAGTCCGGATCTTTCTTCACGCGTTTTTCGTGCAGGGTTTTCAGGCGTGGCACCAGGCTGGAGAAATCACCCCAGGGCTGGAAATGGGCGGCGCGAATGTGGTCCCAGGGCAGTGCATGGGGCATGGCGCTTTCACCAATTTCCTTGGTGTCGTACAAGGACGGTAGGGTGATGTCGGGCATAACACCTCGATTCTGGGTGCTGTTACCGGTAATGCGATAAAACTTCTGCTGTGTCAGGGTGATCTGGCCATGGTTCAGCGGCAACATCGCCTGCACGGTGCCTTTGCCGTAAGTCTGGCTGCCTATGATAATGCCGCGATGGTAATCCTGGATGGCGCCGGCAAAGATTTCCGAGGCGGAGGCGCTGAGACGATTAACCAGTACCGCCAGAGGACCGTTGTACTCCACCGTGTTGTCGGTATCTTCGTTGACATAGATACGTCCGGTGACGCTGCGTACCTGCACCGTGGGACCGTTCTTGATGAACAGGCCAATGAGATCATTCACTTCCTGTAGGGAACCGCCACCATTGTCGCGCAGGTCGATAATAATGCCGTCCACGTGTTCCTGTTTGAGTTCCTTTAACAGTTTGCGTACGTCGCGGGTGGTGCTGGTGTAATTCGGGTCACCCCGTTTGGCGGCATCGAAATCGATGTAGAACTTGGGAATATCGATGATGCCGAGGCGATATTTTTTACCGTAGCTTTCGAATTCCATGACGTTCTTACTGGCCGCCTGGTCTTCCAGTTTGACCCGGTCACGGGTAATGGAAATGACTTTCGCCTTGGTGTTGTCCACCGCGTTACCGGGTAGGATATTCAGGCGTACCACGCTGTCCTTGGGACCGCGAATCAGGTCGACTACATCATCCAGGCGCCAGCCGATAACGTCTACCATTTCACCTTTTTTGCCCTGTCCCACACCGATGATGCGGTCATTGGCTTTGAGGAGGCGGGATTTATCCGCCGGGCCGGCCGGGATGAGCCGGACCACCTTGGTATATTCGTCGTCCGCCTGCAGCATGGCGCCGATGCCTTCCAGTGACAGGCTCATGCGGATATTGAAGTTCTCGGTTGCCCGGGGCGAGAAATACTGGGTATGGGGGTCGTAGTTGGCGGTCAGGGCATTCATATAAACCCGGAATGCATCTTCGCTCTTGGTCTGTTCGATACGGTTGACCTGGTTGGTGTAACGCTTAAGCAACAGTTTCTGGATGTCCTGGTCTTTTTTGCCGGCCAGTTTCAGGTTGAGCACGTCGTTTTTCAGGCGTTTGGTCCATAGCTGGTTCATGGCATGCAGGTCGGCAGGCCAGGGCTGTTCCTTACGGTTGATCAGGAGTTTGTCATCCTTGCTGAAGTCCAGCTTGTTAACACCGGCCTTGAGGGTTTTGATGAGGTAGTGGTACCGCTCGGCAATGCGTTGCTGATAGGTATTGAAGATGGTGAAAGCCGGGTTGATATTGGCTTCCTTGAAATCATCATCCAGCTGGTAGCGATATTTTTCGAAAGCACGGATGTCGCTGGCAAGAAAATAGCTGCGATCCGGGTCCAGGTCGTCGAGATAGCGGTCCAGAATCTCGGCGGAGAGCTGGTCATTCAGGTGGACGGCATGGCGCTGGTAGCTCTGGTGTCTGAGGCGGGTGACGATTTCCACCGCGGCTTTAACCTGAACTGCCTCGGGCTTCAGTTCCGGAATTTTGGCCTGGATGCTGGCAGAAACGGACAGCAATAGCAGGGCGGACAGGGTATATTTAAAAAAACGCATAGTATTCAATAGCATAAATATGATTAACGGTGAGTTTAGACTATCCGTGGCGGGTTTAGTGCCGACGAGGCTTGGTATTCTTCCCTTATATGCATGTGGCATCCCTGAAATACAAGGCAACCAATATAACCAATGTTGGCGGGCAAGGGAATTACCCTGGCCCAGAAAATCTCCTTTTACCGGCGCAAGTTGACCAGCGGCGCTGCTCTGTTAAGATGCCAGCAATTTAGGGCCTGTTAAAGCTAATCCAATGCGCCCTGTTGCGCCTGAAAAAAGCGCCAATCAAGGCGCGAGGAGAGGAGTTTGGTCATTCCAAATGAACGACGAGCAACGCGGAGTGGCGCTTTTTCAGGCGCAACCCGCAGGGCTGGGGCTGTTTTTGCGCCCAGCGGTGTTATCATTCGCTCATGTAGCCGGGCTACACCACGCTCATTCTGCCTTGCTGGGCACAAAAACAGCCACAGCAGACGTATTGGATTAGCGTTAACAGGCCCTAAATCAGCGATTCTGTGAATGACCCCTATACGACTGGCGGTATCCCTCAATCTATTGTTATGCCTGTTCAGCCCCCGTGTTCTGGCAGTTTCGGCCGAATATCTCTACCGGCACATGCAGCAGAGTATTTACCAGATCCAGGTAGTTGACCTGGCTTCGGATAAAAAATCCAGCATCGGCTCCGGTTTCCAGGTGGACCAGCATGGCCTGATCGCCACCAATTACCACGTGGTATCAGAATTTATTCAGCAGCCGGACAAATACCGGCTGGAATATGTGGCTTCAGATGACAGCCGTGGTCCCCTTAAAATTATGGATGTGGATGTGGTGCACGACCTGGCGCTGGTGCAGGGGAACCCCCAGGCCATGCCGGTGTCTTTTGCCAGCAGGCGCCTGGCCAAAGGGGCGCATATCTATTCCATCGGTAATCCACAGGACCTGGGGATGAGTATTGTGGAAGGCACTTTCAATGGTCACCTGGAACGCTCCCTGTACCAGAAAATTCTGTTTTCCGGTTCCCTGAATCCGGGCATGAGTGGTGGGCCGGCCCTGAATGAACAGGGTGAACTGGTAGGTATCAATGTCTCCACCGCCGGCAACGAACTGAGCTTCCTGGTACCGGCGGGTTTTCTGCAGCAGTTAATGGCCCATTATGCCAGCCAGGGGCCCCAGCAAGATTTGATAAAACGCATCGAACAGCAGTTACTGGAAAACCAGGACCGGGTTATCGACGGTTTGCTGAAGACATCCTGGAAAACCCTGACCCTGGGTGACGTTACCCTGCCGGCGGAAATGGCGGATTATTTCAAATGTTGGGGACAGACGGACAATGATCGCAAACGCCAGTACCAGCATAGTTATAGTGCCTGTGCCAGCCCGGATGAAATCTTTATCTCCCATAGCTTCAATACCGGTGAAATCGATTTTCGCTATGACTGGTATGAAAAAGACAAATTAACCACCACCCAGTTTTACAATCTTTACCAGCAGAAATTCTCCGCAACTTACCCCACTAACCGGGCGGGCCGTGATGACGTGGGCAACTACAGTTGTAACACGGATTTTGTCAGCATTTCGGACAATGACTGGAAAGTCGCCGTGTGTGCCAGAAGCTATAAAAAATTCCCGCGCCTGTATGATGTGGCTCTGACCATGGCCATGGTGGGTGACAACGATCGTGGTATCAATGTGCAGTTAAATATTTCTGGCATTAGCGAGCAACGGGCGCAGCAGATGCTGAAAAAATATATGGATTCCATCCAATGGCACAATTGATTGTAGAAGTGCGGAATCAGCACCAGCAGGGGAGTCGGTATTATTCGATTGATGTTGCCAGCTGTTCCATTGGCCGGGCTTTCGATAACGATATTATTATCAATGAGCCGCACATGGATCCCCATCATCTGCAGGTTCAGGTTACCGAACAGGGTGTGCAGCTGGCGATTGGTGACAGTGTCAATGGCGTCTGGAAAGACAGGCAGCAGCTCAAACACACACAACTGGAACTGGCATCCGGTGAAGCTGTGCATGTCGGTCATGTGCAGTTGTTTTTTTATTTACCGGACCACCCGGTAGCTCCGGCTCGATTACTGCACGATACCGCGCGCGGCATGCGCGAAGGCGCCAGGATTATGAGCCAGATTGTAGCGGTGCTGGTGTTCCTGGTCATCGTGCAGGCCTATGCCAGTTTTAATGAGTCCAGCAATGAAGTGCATTGGTACAAACTGATTGCCGATACCCTGCCTGTGATTACAGGTGTAACCCTGTGGGCCGGTATCTGGGCGATCGTTTCCTACATGGTGCATCGTAAGTTGAACTTTACCTACCTGCTGGCGGTCACGGTGGCGTTTTATACCATGGACTCGTATTCGGATATTGTTATCAGTTATGCCAGTTACAATATTCATAGCCAGCTACTGGGTGATATACTGCGTTACCTGGTCGGCGGCGGTATTCTTGCTTTTATGTTGTTTGCTATTTTCAGCAGAGTTTTAACCGTGTCACGAAAAAGCAAACTGCTGGTGGCTAATATACTCACCTGGTCATTTATCGGAATTCTGGTATTCCTTATTCATGCCAACGAATTAGAATTTAGAAACAAACCTGAGTATTCCGAGGAACTCAAACCGCCAGCCTGGAAATGGAATTCTTCCATCAGCAAAGACCAGTTTCTCAGGGATGCCAAAGTCGTTTTCAATCAGCCATTAATTCCAGAAGAGGAAAGTCATGATTAAAAAAATTGCACTGTGTTCGTTCATTACACTGATGTCACCCGCGCTGATGGCAGCGGAACAGTCGACCGATTCATCGGCTGGTACACGTGGCCCGTTACTGAAAAAACAACTGGTGTCGGTGGGTGCTGGTGTGTCTCATAACTCGGTTGGCGGGCCGGTGGATGACGAAGTAGGCTACCAGTTCTTCCTCGGTTATGACCTGTCCCAGGTGGACCTGATGGATGGTGTAAACACCCATCTGGAACTGGGCTATATGGACTACGGCTTTTCCGGTAGCAATTCCGGCGGCCTGTGGTTCACTGGCGTTGTGGATGGCAACATTCAGGGTAATTGGGGTTGGTTAGGACGACTGGGTTTCGACATGGGCGATGACGATGGCCTGATGTTCGGTGCCGGTGCCAGTTATGCCCTTAACCCAAAGATGTCGTTAAAAGCGGAATATGTTATTCGTGACCACATCGATTCAATCCAGCTGAATTACGTTTATCACCTGTAAGACTTTCGTTAAACGTACATGCACGTCGCAGGGATGCGGCTGTGCCGTGCTGGATTAAATTTCCAGCTTCACCGCTTCGAATTCCTTCCCGGTTAAAACAAACCCTCGCAAATCCAGCACGCCTTTGGTGTCCAGCGAAATAATCAGGTACAGCGCCTCCGGGTAACCGGCCTCGAGTAAATCCCGTTGCGACGGTTGTGCCGGTGCATGGGGATGGGAATGGTAAATAGCAAACAGTTCTTCACCCTGTTCGCGCATCTGCTTCATTGCCTCAACCTGTTGTTTGGGGTCCATTTCAAACAGGCTGGTTTTCTCGCCGGCGATATTATCCACCGGGTACACCCGTTGCGGTAGGCCGTGTTTCTGGCTTACCAGGCCACAGGTTTCTTCCTCCGGTTGATGTTGCGACTGTGCCAGTAACTGGTTAACGATGGTGCGAGGGATTTTATAAGCGTTCATTTTCTATTTTCTATCGGGTCCACATACCGGGCAGGCCGGATCTTTCTTGAGTTTCATCACCCGCCAGTCCTGCTGCAGGCCGTCACATATTAGCAGTTTGCTGCTTAAGGTTTCGCCTGCCTGGGTGATCAGTTTAAGGGTTTCCAGCGCCTGGATGTTACCGATGATGCCCACCATAGGGCCGAGGATGCCGGTCTCGCTACAGGTTTCCTGCTGGTCACCCTGTTGCTGGTACAGACAGGCATAACAGGGCGACGCATCATCGCGTAGATCGAACACGCTTACCTGGCCTTCGAAACGAATCGCTGCACCGGATACCAGTGGTTTGTGGTGGGTAACACAGGCGGCATTAATGCCAAAGCGGCTGGTGAAATTGTCGGTGCAGTCCAGTACCAGGTCGGCGTTTTGCACCAGCTCGTTGAGCCGGTCTGCATCGGGTTTGATGTTATGGGTTTCGATGACCAGTTGGGGATTGATTTCCAGCAGGCGCTGGCGCGCCGATTCCACCTTGGGCTGACCCAGGCTGTGCATGGAATGAATCACCTGGCGTTGCAGGTTAGTCAGGTCCACCACATCGAAATCCACCAGCGTCAGTTTGCCTGTGCCGGCGGCAGCAAGATACAGCGCCACCGGGGAACCCAGCCCGCCCAGGCCCATAATCAGCACATGGGACTGCTGGATTTTCTGTTGTCCCTCGTAGCCGATCTGGGACAGCATGATCTGGCGGCTATAACGCAATAAATCGTCATCGTTCATGGCGTAAGTTTAATCGGGAACGGGTGAAAGCGTAAGTCTGAAAAAGATTAAGTCCGCAAATGAACGCGAATGAACGCAAATAAAAGCCAAAGCCTGTTTATGGGCTACGCGCCGCAGGCGCGCAAAAACATTCGCGTTTATTTGCGTTCATTGGCGGGCTCGTGCTTTTAAAGAAACAGCAGGGGGCTAATCGTTGGGCCTGGTGATTACAGGTATTTACGCCAGTGTTCCGGGCGTTTGTCGCGGCAGCCGTGATAATTGGTGGTGTAGCGTTTGACGAATACGGCGGTGGTGTTATCGCTGACTTCGTAACAGCCCAGGTTGGCACGCTGGGTTTCTTCGGAATAGCTGTACAGGGCGCGTTTCATACGACACAGCAAACGATTGTCGAGATGATAGCCCAGACGAACCAGGGTGGTTTCGATCGCTTGTAGCGTGATATGGCGTACATCGTAACTCACATACAGGCACAATTCGTTACCAAACTGGATATCGGTAATGCCTTCTGCATCGCTTAACAGCAACAGGGCGCTACGCGCCTGATTTCGGTCAGGATGGAGCTGGCAGAAACGGATTTCTCTGCGTTTAATAAGATCGTGTGAATCACTCATGGGCTTTAAATTAGGCGAATACCTGACAATTATCAAGCTTTTTTTGGGTATATAAGAAATAGTTTATATGCTTAAATAACGGGCATGTCAGGTGCCTGATTTTTCAGGTAATTGTTAAGCAAGGCAAGGCCCGCTGGTGAGCTGATTTAAGCCATCGCGAGTTTCTGTGGCATGTATAATCCAGTCTGCAAGCCAGTTTTAGTCGGTCTCAGCCGGCTTTGTGACTGGCATTAAACGGATTCAAAGGCGACACAATATGATCGAATGGCTGGATACACATATCGTTTACTGGCACTGGGTAGTTTTTGGTCTGCTGCTCGCCGCGAGTGAAATTTTTGTGCCGGCGTTTTTTATGCTGTGGTTAGGTGTTAGCGCCATCGCTGTGGGTGTCATCCTGTCGGTGGTGTCGATATCATTCAGCACCCAGCTACTCGTCTGGATTATCCTGTCCATGATCTGCCTGGTGACATGGTTTAAATATATTTCTCCCATGATGCATGACAGAAGCCTGTCGGGTATGGCGATGGAGAAATTACTCGGTAATGAAGGTACGGTAACCGATTACAACAATATCACCAATCGTGGCCGTATGAAATTTCCGGCGCCCATTGTGGGCAGTGATGAATGGGAAATTATCTGCAATGTGGATTTAACGCCGGGCGACCGTGTCGTGATTGTGGATTTAAGTGGCAACAGTTTAATCGTCAAGAAAAAATAACAGGGGAACAAAAATGGAAGCACTGGTCATTATTGCAACACTGGCATTCGTCGTTATTATCACCATAGCCATGGGGGTACGGATTGTACCGCAGGGCTCGAAATATATCGTGCAGCGACTGGGTAAATACCACAGTACCCTAAGCCCGGGCCTGAACCTGATTATTCCTTACATCGATTCCATACCGTATAAAGTCACCACCAAAGATATCGTGCTGGATATTCCTTCCCAGGAAGTGATCACCGAAGACAATGCGGTGATCGTAGCCAATGCGGTTGCTTACATCAATATCGTTAATCCGGAAAAAGCGGTTTACGGTGTGGAAGATTACACCATCGCCATCCAGACATTAATCCAGACATCCCTGCGTGCCATTATCGGTGAAATGCGCCTGGATGCGGCCCTGTCTTCCCGCGATGCTATCAAGGACAAATTAAAGGAAAATATTTCCGACGATATTGCCGACTGGGGTATCGTGGTGAAAACCGTGGAGATCCAGGATGTGAACCCATCCATGACCATGCAGAAAGCCATGGAAGAACAGGCCGCGGCCGAACGTCAGCGCCGCGCGGCGGTAACGACTGCAGAAGGTGCCAAACAGGCCGCTATCCTGGAAGCGGAAGGTAACCTGGAGGCGTACCGCAAAGATGCCGAAGCCACCATCCTGCTGGCGGAAGCATCCGCCAAGGCCATTACCAAGGTGACCGAGTCCGTTACCAGTGAACTGCCGGTAATGTACCTGCTGGGTGAACGTTATATCGAATCCCTGAAGACCCTCTCCGAATCCCCCAATGCCAAGACCCTGCTGTATCCGGCCGACCTGCAACAGACCATCAAAGGCATGCTGAATTTCGGTAGTAAATAAAGGACAAGCATAAAGCTTCGCCACAGAGAGCACAGAGGTATTAATAACAGGGGAAGCTGGATTAACTTGTTTTTTGACGCAAAGACGCAAAGGTTTATGTTATGGAAACCCTGAACAGTTCAGGGATGAATTAATCAGGGCTTGCTTAAGTGATACTACGGTTATAGCCATACATTAATTGCGAGTCTCAGGCAGAAAAAGGGGATCGGTTCTGCCGTCATAGCCACCAGGAACGCGACAACCGTAGCTCGATTGCGCCTGGCCAACAATTATTAGTGCTTGAGAAAATCTCGGGCTTAAACGGCCCGATACACACTATAAAAGCTTTGCGTTCTTCGCGTCTTTGCGTCAAAAAAATCAACCCTTTGACAACACTCCCCGGTGTTTCACTATCCGCCGCACCACTGCCTTTTCCAGTTCCACCAGGAACAGAATGCTCGAGCTTATCAGCAGAATACGCCCCCACGCAGGCATGTCCAGGTCGTGGGTGCCGAACAGGGTTTGCAGGGTTGGCTGGTAGGTGAAACCGATTTGAAATGCGAGCAACAAGCCTATGCCTGCCAGTGCATAACGGTTCCCCAGCAAGCCGGCGCGGTTGAGTACCGGTGCACTGATATAACGTGAATTAAACAGGTAAAAAATCTCGAACATCACCAGGGTATTGACTGCCACTGTGCGCGCCAGTTCGACGCCGGCGCCATGCTCCCGCTCCCAGATAAACAGGCCGAAAGTTCCGGCCATCATAATGAACGACACAATGATAATGCGCCAGATAAAAAAACGGCTGAGTATCGGTTCCCTCGTGTTACGTGGTGGGCGTTGCATGACACCCCGTTCTGGCGGTTCAAATGCCAGCGTCAGTGCCAGGGTCACAGCAGTAATCATATTGACCCACAGGATCTGTACCGGGGTGATGGGCAGGGCACGACCCATGGCAATGGCGGCGATGATGACGATGGCTTCACCGCCATTGGTGGGAAGGATAAACAGAATGGCTTTTTTCAGGTTGTCATACACCGTGCGTCCTTCTTCCACCGCATGAGCGATGGAGGCGAAGTTGTCGTCGATTAACACCATCTCGGCGGCTTCCTTGGCCACCTCGGTGCCCTGCTGGCCCATGGCGGTACCGACGTCAGCGCGTTTTAATGCCGGCGCATCGTTGACGCCGTCACCGGTCATGGCCACGACATGGCCGTTTGCCTGCAGTGCCTTTACCAGCCGCAGTTTATGTTCCGGGCTGGAGCGTGCAAAAATGTGCACCTGGTCCACTACGGCACATAACTGGTCATCGTCCATGGTTTCGATTTCGTGACCGGACAGCACATGGCTGCCGTCACCTATGCCCATCTGCGCCCCGATGGCGGTGGCGGTTACGGCATGGTCACCGGTAATCATCTTTACCTGGATACCGGCGGACTGGCATTGCCGAATCGCATCCAGGGCATCTTCCCGTGGCGGATCGATCATACCGACGATACCCAGCAGGCTGAGGCCGGTGTCAAGATCGGAAAAATGTAAATCGTGTTTTGAATCGCGAAAGGGTTTACACGCAATCGCCAGTATTCGTTGGCCGCGGCTGGCTATGGTATGCATGTGCTGATGCCAGTAGTTGAGATCGATAGCGACATCTTCACTTCCGCTGCGTTGCAAGCTGCACATTTCCAGCAGCCGTTCCGGTGCGCACTTGATGTAGGCTACAGCACGGCCGGTGTGGTCGTGATGCATGGTGGCCATGAAACGGTGCTGGGAATCAAACGGGATGATATCGGTGCGTGGCCAGGCTTCCTGCTCATAGCCGGAATCGATACCGGACTTGATGCCCAGCGTGAGCAGTGCGCCCTCGGTGGGATCGCCCTGTAATATCCATTCATTATTTTTTTTATGTAATGTCGCACTGCTGTCCCGTTAACTTTCACAGCAAAACCATCTGTTTAATATCGGGTTGATTGTCACGTGGCGGATCGCCTCTGAGCAGCGCCATCAAGTCCCGTTTTTCAAACAGATTGAGTTGTAAT
>Ga0114931_10001951_pt1 | contig 26280 bp, 25 predicted proteins | sample 2SBtaG_FD_89579 | JGI IMG/M metagenome (GOLD analysis project Ga0114931, IMG submission 89579) | Deep subsurface microbial communities from Kolumbo volcano to uncover new lineages of life (NeLLi) - 2SBTROV14_V59a metaG | ecosystem: Environmental > Aquatic > Marine > Volcanic | place: Kolumbo... | reverse complement strand
GTGCCGTCGCGGTCAGGCCGAAGCGGTGCATCAGGGGTTGCGCGCAATGGTGCCCGGCGCGCACCGCGATCCCGGCGCGGTCCACGATGGTGCCGATATCGTGGGCGTGCACCCCGTCCATGATGAAGGCGACGATACTGGCCTTTTCACGCGCGGTGCCGATGATACGCAGGCCCGGGACCGCGCCCAGACGCTCCTCCGCGTAGGTGCGCAGGCCGTTTTCGTGCGCCGCGATGGTCTCGGCGCCCAGCCCGGTCACGTAATCGATCGCGGCCCCCAGGCCGATCGCCTCGACGATTGCCGGCGTGCCCGCCTCGAAGCGATGGGGCGCCTTCTTGAAGGTGCTTTTCTCGAAGGTGACCGAGGAAATCATCTCGCCGCCGCCCTGATAGGGCGGCAGTGCGTCGAGAAGGTCCTTCTTGCCGTAGAGCACGCCGATGCCAGTCGGCCCGTAGAGCTTGTGCCCGGAGAAGGCGTAGAAATCCGCGTCCAGTGATTGCACGTCCACGGCGACATGGGGCACCGCCTGACACCCGTCGATAAGCACCGGGATATCCCGGGTGTGGGCGCGGCGAATGACCTCGGCGACCGGCACCACGGTGCCGAGCGCGTTGGAGACGTGGGTGACCGAGACCAGCCGGGTGCGCGGCCCGAGCAGGGACTCGTAGGCATCGAGCAGAAAGTTGCCGTCGTCGTCGATGGGTACGACCTTGAGCACTAGCCCCATGCGCTCGCGCAGCAACTGCCAGGGCACGATGTTGGAATGGTGCTCCAGGGTGGAGATCACCACCTCGTCGCCCGGCTTCAGGAACGCCTGCCCGAAGCATGCGGCGACCAGGTTGAGCGCCTCGGTGGCGTTGCGGGTAAAGACGATCTCGTCGGGGCTGGCGGCGTTGAGGAACCGGGCGGTCTTCTCGCGGCCCGCCTCGAAGGCGTCGGTGGCGAGTTGGCTCATGCGGTGCACGCCCCGGTGGACGTTGGCGTAGCAGGTTTCGTAGGCCTCGGTCATGGCCTCGATCACTTGGCGCGGCTTCTGCGCGCTGGCGGCGGAATCCAGATAGACCAGAGGCTTGCCGAACACCTCCCGAGACAAGATGGGAAAATCCGCGCGCACCCGCTCCACATCGAACGCGAGGGTGGAGTTGTCGCCTTGGCGGGGGCGCGCGGGGCTTGACGTGTCGTTCATGGCGCGCTCCGATCCAGGGCGCCGGACAGCCAATGGCCGACGCTGGCCATGAGCGCCGGGCACAGGCGCTCGGCCGCCAGCTCCGTAATGGTATCGGCCAGAAAAGCCTCGACCAGCATGTGCCGGGCCTCCGCCTCGGGAATGCCGCGCGCGCGCAGATAAAAGAGCGCGTCCCGGTCCAGGTCGCCGATGGCGGCGCCGTGGCTGCATTTAACGTCGTCGGCGTAAATCTCCAGCTCCGGCTTGGCGTCGATCTCCGCCCGGTCGGACAGCAGAAGCGCCTTGCTGAGCTGGTGGCCATCGGATTTCTGTGCGTCCGGGCGCACCACGATACGCCCCTGAAACACGCCGCGCGCGCGGTCGTCGATGGCGCCCTTGAACACCTCGCGGGAGGAGGTGTATGGCGCCTCGTGGTCGATCAGGGTGGTGGTGTCGCAATGCTGTTCGCCGCGCAGCATGTAGACCCCGTTGAGCCGGCCTTCCGCGCCGGGCGCCACCAGGCGCACCGTTGCCTCGTTGCGGGTCAGGCGCCCGCCCCGGGTCAGCGCGAAGCCGTCGTAGAGCCCGTCCCGGCTCACCTCGGCGTGGAGGGTGGCGATATGAAAGGCCGCGTCGGATTCGGCCTGGACCTTGTAATGGTGCAGGGTGGCGCCGGCGCCGACGCGGATTTCGGTGACGGCGTTGGTCAGGTAGGCGCCGCCGTCGAGGCTGACGTGATGCTCGGCGAGGGTCGCGTGGGCGCCCGGCTCCATGACGATGATGTTGCGCGGATGGTAGGCGATCGGCCGCGCCGAGGCGGCGGTGACGTAGACGACCTCGATGGGCAGGTCCACGGTGTGCTCGCGCGCCACGCGCAGCACCAGCCCATCGCCCATCATGGCCGTGTTGAGGGCGAGCATGGCGCCGCCAACTCCATTGGCAATCGCTCCCAATTGATCGGAGAGCGACTCCGGCCGCTCGCGCAGAAGCGCGGCCAGGCTGGCCATCTCGACCCCTTCGGGCAGGTTGTCCACGGCCGAGAGGTCCGGCGCGAAGCGGCCGTTGACGAACACCACCCGGTGCCCGCCATGGCTTTGCGGCAGCAGGCTCGGCAGGCGGTCCATGGCCACTGTCGCGCCGGCCGGCGGATCGTCGGGCGCGGCGAAATCCAGCGCCGCCAGGGGGCGCAGGTTGGTGTACTTCCACGCCTCGTCGCGGGGGCTTGGCAGACCGGTCTCCGCGAAGCGGGCCGCGGCCCCGGCGCGCAGGTCGCGCAGCCACGGCGGCGCCGCGCCCACGGCCATGTGGGCCGGTCCACCGAAACGGGCCAGGGACGTATCGAAGAGCGGTTGCATATCCATGATCCCGCGCGCCTCAGGCCGCCTCGCCGACGAACGCGGCATAGCCGGTGCGCTCCAGCTCCTCCGCCAGATCCGCGCCCCCCGAGCGCGCGATGCGCCCGTGGGCCAGCACATGCACCCGGTCCGGCACGATATAATCGAGCAGGCGCTGATAGTGGGTGATCAGGAGGGTCGAGCGATCGGGCCCGCGCAAGGCGTTGACCCCATCGGCCACGGTGCGCAGGGCGTCGATATCCAGGCCGCTGTCGGTCTCGTCCAATATGGCGAGGGTCGGCTCCAGGATCGCCATTTGCAGCACTTCGTTGCGCTTTTTCTCGCCGCCCGAGAAGCCCACGTTGACCGAGCGCTTCAGGAGATCGTCGGAGACGCCAAGCTCCTTGATGCGCCGGCGTAGCAGCTTGAGGAACTCCATGGGATCGAGCACCGGCGCGCCGCGCTGCTTGCGCACCGCGTTCAGCGCTTCGCGCAGGAAGGTCGTGTTGGCGACGCCGGGGATTTCCACCGGGTATTGAAAGGCCAGGAACACGCCGGCGCCGGCGCGCGCTTCCGGTGCCATGGCCAGCAGGTCCCGGCCCTGGTAGTGCACCGAGCCTTCCGTGACCGTGTAGCCCTCGCGCCCGGCAAGTACATAGGCGAGGGTGCTCTTGCCCGAGCCGTTCGGCCCCATGATCGCGTGCACCTCGCCGGTCCCGATCGTCAGATCGAGCCCCTTCAGGATCGGCTTGCCCTCGACGGTGGCGTGCAGGTTACTGATTTCCAACATGTTTATGTCTTACACCTTGGTGCGATGGTTGACCCGTTATCCGACACTGCCTTCGAGGCTGATGCCGACCAGCTTCTGCGCCTCGACCGCGAACTCCATGGGAAGCTGCTGCAAGACCTCGCGGCAGAACCCGTTGACCACCAGGGCGACCGCGTCCGCCTCGGTGATGCCGCGCTGGCGGCAATAGAAAAGCTGATCGTCGCTGATCTTCGAGGTGGTTGCCTCGTGCTCCACGACCGCGCTGCGATTGCGGCTTTCGATGTAGGGCACCGTGTGCGCGCCGCAGCGGTCGCCGATCAGCAGCGAATCGCATTGGGTGTGGTTGCGCGCCCCCACGGCCTTGGGAGAGATCTTGACCAGGCCGCGATAGGTCTGCTGGGCGTGGCCCGCGGAAATGCCCTTGGAGACGATGCGCGAGCGCGTGTTGCGCCCGATATGGATCATCTTGGTGCCAGTATCGGCCTGCTGGCGATTGTTGGTAATGGCGACCGAAAAGAACTCGCCGACCGAGTTGTCCCCCTGGAGAATGCAGCTCGGATATTTCCAGGTGATCGCGGAGCCGGTCTCGACCTGGGTCCACGAGATCTTGGAGTTGCGCCCACGGCAGGCGCCGCGCTTGGTCACGAAGTTGTAGATGCCGCCCCGGCCCTCGGCGTCGCCCGGGTACCAGTTCTGCACGGTCGAGTACTTGATCTCCGCGTCGTCCAGGGCAATCAACTCGACCACGGCGGCGTGAAGCTGGTTTTCGTCGCGCATGGGCGCCGTGCAGCCTTCCAGGTAGCTCACGTAGGAGCCCGCGTCGGCGATGATCAACGTGCGCTCGAACTGCCCGGTGTTGGCCGCGTTGATGCGGAAATAGGTGCTGAGCTCCATGGGGCAGCGCACCCCCTTGGGGATGTAGACGAAGGAGCCGTCGGTAAAGACCGCCGAATTGAGGCAGGCGTGCTTGTTGTCCCCCGCCGGGACAACCGAGCCCAGGTACTTGCGCACCAGATCCGGGTGCGCGCGCACCGCCTCGGAGATCGGGCAAAAGATGATCCCTTGTTCCTCCAGCTTGCCCTTGAAGGTGGTGGCGACCGAGACGCTATCGAACACCGCGTCGACCGCGACCCCGGCCAGAACCTCCTGCTCCTTGAGGGGGATGCCCAGCTTCTCGTAGGTGCGCAGCAGCTCCGGGTCGACCTCGTCCAGGCTCTTGGGCTTGTCCGCGTCGCTCTTGGGGGCGGAATAGTAGTAGGCGTCCTGATAGTCGATCGGCGGAAACGCCACCTTGGCCCACGTGGGCTCCGGCATCTCCAGCCAGCGGCGATAGGCCTTGAGCCGCCAGTCGAGCAGCCACTGGGGTTCGTCCTTCTTCGCCGAGATGAAGCGGACGATGTTCTCGCTCAGGCCCTTGGGCGCGGTCTCCGCCTCGATCTCGGTGATGAAGCCGTACTTGTACTTGTCGTCGGTGACTGCCCGGACCCGCTCGACCGTTTCTTGGCTGATAGCCATTCAAATGCACTCCTACTCGCCCCACTCGTGGCCGTGGCCACGGTATTTCACCCCGGTCAATCGGCTACCGCCGCGCCCTGGCGTGGCGCGGGCGGGTCTACGAAAAGCGGCGGAAACACCGCCATGTCGGCTAGGGTGACCTCGCCCAGCGCGCGCTGGATGGCCTGATTCACCTTGTCCCAGTTGCCGCGCATGGGACACAGGCTCTCCACGTCGCAGGCCCCCGCGGCGCCGTCCACGCACGCGGTGAGCGCGATCGGCCCTTCCAGCACCTGCACGATTTCGGCGACCGTGATCTCCTCGGCGGGGCGGTTGAGCCGGTAGCCGCCGGCGGCCCCGCGAAGGGAAGTGATCAGCGCCCCATGGGTCAGCGCGTTCAGCATCTTGGCCACGGTCGGCAGGGGCACGCCCGTATCCTGCGAAATCCGCGGCGCGGTCCACACCACGCCCGGCCGGTGTGCCATCCGGCTCATCACGACCACGGCATAGTCGGTCAATCGGTTCAGCTTGAACATCTTGGCGCCCTAAATCGGACTAATATGGTATGATTTTGTAAATATACGAAATCGGCCGGAAATCAAGGGCGAATTAAGCCCGGGACCGCCGATTCCTCGCGAGCATTCATGCCGGGGCCGGTCCTTTCAATCCCTTGTGATCGAAAGTTACGGGGCGTGCCTCGAATAGCGTCCTAATCTCTTAATCATGCCCGGGATGCCCCAGAGGAAATCAGCCCGTCGTGGAATACCGTTTGGTCGGGCCATCGCGGCGGCGGTTTTGAGCACCTTGGCGTTGGTGGGCGGCGCGCGACTGCTGGGCGCGCCGGCGCGGGCGCAAGACCAGGAAGATCCGCGGCACCCCCGTCGCCATTTCCGCATCGAGCACCCGGCCAGCCTGACCGGCGTGGGCGCGCAGGCCATCTACCGGCGCATTCGCGACGACATGATCGCCGGCTACCGGCTTTCGGGCGTGGCCTACGCCGACGCATACCGGCATTGGCCGCGCTTCAATAGGGTGCCGTATCTCTCCGCCCAACATGGCGAGCGGTACATCAACAACTACGCGAACGAAACGGCGCGGGCCTATGGGCGGTTCGAGGCGGCGGGCGTCATGCCGGTCGGCTCGATCCTGGTCAAGGACAGCTTCGCGGTGACCGAGAGCGGCGACGTGTTCAGCGGGCCGTTGTTCGCCATGGAGAAGATGCCCCGGGGGTTCAACCCGCCTGGTCACGACTGGCGCTATACCATGATCATGCCCGATGGAAGCCTGTTCGGCACCACGGCAGGCGAGGGCAAGGCACGGGTCGAATTCTGCGTGACCTGCCATAACCTGGCGGGCGAGGCGAACGACGATCTTTTTTACGTTCCCGACCAGTACCGCGTGCGCGCCGCCGAATAGGGGGCCGACCCGGGGGGCGTGGCCGCGCCGTTGGTTCACGGAAACGTGAGGCGCCTTGATTCTACATGGGTGGCGCCCATCCGATAGATTTAACCAACTCGAATCGGGCGATCGTTCGCGCTGGCGCCAATGTTATGACCGCCCCGATATCGGCAAGCGAGTCGATCGAACCGTCAAACAAGATTTAGAGGCGCTCGTCTGGGAGGGACACGATGCAGTTTAAAAAGATGCAGTGTAGAAAGAAGATTCTTTTGTCGACCACGGTCATGCCGTTGGTCGTTGTCGCCGGTGTCGCCGCTGGCGGCGTTATCCTGGTCCCTGGCGTGCGAGTCGCACCGGCGTTCGCCCAGTGCTCGGCCAAAAAGAATAGCGCGTGCAACCCCTGCGCGGCGGCCAAGTGCAACCCTTGCGCGGCGGCCAAGTGCAATCCGTGCGCGGCGGCCAAGGCATGCAATCCGTGCAATCCCTGTGCGGCGGCCAAGGCATGCAATCCATGCAATCCCTGTGCGGCGGCCAAGGCGTGCAATCCGTGCAATCCCTGCGCGGCCAAGGCATGTAATCCGTGCAATCCCTGTGCGGCCGCTGCCTGCAATCCGTGTGCGGGCGGCGGCGGTGGCATGAGCGCGTGCTTCGTGCCGCGGCTTCGCATGGCGGCCATGTGCAATCCGTGCGCGGCGGCCAAGTGCAACCCGTGTAATCCCTGCGCCGCCAAGGCGTGCAACCCGTGCGCCGCCAAGGCGTGCAATCCCTGCGCCGCCAAGGCGTGCAATCCCTGCGCCGCCAAGGCGTGTAATCCCTGCGCGGCCAAGGCGTGTAATCCCTGCGCGGCCAAGGCGTGCAATCCGTGCGCGGCCAAGGCGTGCAACCCGTGCGCCGCCAAGGCGTGCAACCCCTGCGCCGCCAAGGCGTGCAACCCCTGCGCTGCGGCCAAGTGCAATCCCTGCGCCGCCAAGGCGTGCAACCCCTGCGCGGCGGCCAAGTGCAATCCCTGCAATCCCTGCGCGGCCAAGGCGTGCAATCCATGCAACCCGTGCGCGGCGGGCGGCGCGGCGGAGTTGACCGACGCCGAGGCGGTCAAGGTCTATGACTGCCTGATGAAGGAGATGAAGGCGGCTTACGCGAAGTCGGACAATCAGGTTGCGCTGTCCTATATATCGTGGCCTCGCTACAGCAAGCGGGCCTATGTCTCCGCGACGCACGGCAACCGCTACGTCCAGAACTACGCCAACAAGAAGGGCCGGGCCTACGGCGCGTACGAACAGGCAGGGCGCATGCCGGCCGGCGCCAAGCTGGCGAAAGACAGCTTTTCCGTCTCGACCAATGGCACGGTCACCGTCGGGCCTCTTTTTATCATGGAAAAGATGCGCGCCGGCTTTAACCCGGATAGCGATAACTGGCGCTACACCATGATCATGCCGAGCGGCGCTACCTTCGGCACAACCAAGGGCAAGGGCAGTGGGAAGGTCGAGTTCTGCGCTGGGTGTCACATATCGGTCGCGCCCGACCGGGATTCGCTCTGGCTCTTGCCGGAGGAATACCGGGTCGCCTACTAAGGGCGGGCTGGCCCGGTCCCCGGTGCGACGCCTCCGCACCCCAGCCAGGAGGAGTTCGACCGTCGCTGTTCCCCTATGGATCTTGGCGGTTGTCTCCTGGCTGTTGGGTGCTCCGGCCCTGGCCCACGCCGATTTCGTGGACGGTTTGGCGGCGTTCGACGGTGGGGATTACGCAACTTCGTTCGAGGAGTGGGTGCCCCTTGCCCAGCGGGGAGACATCGAGGCGCAGGTCGCGCTCGCCGGTCTCTATATGGCCGGGCAGGGGGTGCGCGCCAACGTTGCCGAGGCATTGCGCTGGTACCGCGCCGCGGCGGAACAGGGCGATCCGGTCGCGCAACTCAATATGGGCGATTTCTATGATCGGGGCATCGGCGTGGCACGGGACCCGGTGGCCGCGTACGTTTGGTTCGCCTTGGCCGCCGAAAGCGGGCGCGCTTGGCCGGCCACGCGCCGGGACGCGCTCAACGCGCGCATGAACCCGGATCAGCGCGCCGAGGCGCGCCAACGCCTGAAGGCTTGGCGCGCGGCCCATTGACCCTTATCCGGGTTTTTCCCTATCCAGCATCGGGGCTATCAGGAGCGCGCCGGCGAGCGCGCTGAGCACCGCCATGGCTTGAAACGCGATTGGCCCGTGCGCCTCGAAGATGCGCCCGGCCGTCCACATGGCAAGGCCCACGGCGACGCCGGAGATGACGGAGTAGAGCGCCTGGGCGGTCGCCGCCTGTCCAGGCGGGGCCTGGCGGGCGATAAAGTGCATGGCGCCCAGGTGGGCCGCGCCGAAGGTGGCCGCGTGCAGCACCTGAATGGCGATGAGCGCCGTCAGACCCGTGGTCGCGCCCATAACCGTCCAGCGCACCATGCCCGCCACCGCGGCGACCCCCAAGAGCCCGCGCGCGCCGAGGCGCGCGAACGCCGCGCCGCTGACCGCGAACAACGCGACCTCGGCGATAACCCCCTCGGCCCACAGCCAACCGATCGCGGTTTCGCTCAAGCCCGCCGTGCGCCAGTGCAGGGCTGAAAAGCCGTAATAGGCGGCGTGGCTGGCCTGGAGCAGGCCGGCGGCCAGTAGGAAAATCATGAATTGCGGCTTGGTGATGAGGGCGCGCATGCCGCCGCTGGCGCGGACGCCGGCGGGGGCCTCCTGCCGGGGCAGGGCAAGGGCGCAGGCGAAGGTCAGGGCAAGCCCGGCGAGAATGAGATAGAGCACGATCTCCGCATCGCGCCCGCTCATGAGCCGCCCCGCCCCCACGGTTCCCACGATGAAGGCCAGGGACCCCCACAGGCGAATCCGGCCATAGTCCAGGCGCCCCCGCACCACGGCCGCCATGGTCTGGCTCTCGGCCAGGGGCATGATGGGCTGGTGTGCCAGAGCGGCGGCCAGGTTGATGGCCAGTAGCAACCAAAAGCCCTGGGCCGAAATAAAACCGGTAAAGATCAGAAGCGCGGTCGCGCTCAAGACCACCACCACGGCCTTGCCGTTGCGGCTACGGTCGGCGATCCGCGCCATGGCCGGGTTGGCGACGATCCGGCTCCAGGAGCCGAGGGCGAAGATGATGCCGATCTCCCCCGGCGACAGGCCGCGCCCGGCCAGCCACAAGGGCCAGAACGGAACGTAAATCCCGATGGTCAGGAAAAGCGCCGCGTAGAACAGGGCATAGCGCACAGAAAGCGCGCCGGACGGCGGGCGGGAGGAGGGGGCCTCGGTTGCCATGGGTCTCGGTATCAAACTCCCAGGTAGCGCTCGCGCAAGCCCGGATCGGCGGTTAGCTCGGCCGCGCTGCCGGCCCAGACCGTGCGCCCCTTCTCGATCATGACATGACGGTCCGCCAGGCGCGCCAGGGCGGCCACGTTCTTGTCGATTACCAGAATCGCGAGGCCGCCGGCCTTGAGCGCGCCCAGGGTGCGCCAGATGCCGGCGCGGATCAGGGGGGCCAGCCCCTCGGTCGCTTCGTCGAGCACGAGAAGCGACGGGTTGGTCATGAGCGCGCGGCCAATGGCCAGCATCTGCTGCTCGCCGCCGGAAAGCTGGGCGCCGTAACCGCCCAGGCGTTCGCCGAGGGTGGGAAAGAGATCGAGCACCCGCTCCAGGGTCCAGGCCGCGTCGCCGGGGGTGCCCGGCTTGCCCGTGGGGCGCGGTGGGCGCGCCGTCGCCACCAGGTTTTCCAGTACGGTCAGGTTGGGAAAGACCTGCCGCCCCTCGGGCACCAGGCCGAGCCCCGCGCGCGCGATCCGATAAGGCGCCTGCCCGGTGATATCCCGTCCGGCCAGCTCGATCCGCCCGGCGCGCGGGCGCAGGAGGCCGGCGATCGCGCGGACGGTGGTGGTCTTGCCCATGCCGTTGCGCCCCATCAGGGCGACCACCTGCCCGGCTTCCACCGTCAGGTCCACCCCGCGCAGAACCCGGCTCGCCCCGTAGCTTGCCTCCAGGTTGCGAATGCGCAGCATCACGCGGCCTCGTCCTCGCCCAGGTAGGCGCGGCGCACCGCCGGGTCCGCGCGCACCGCGGCGGCGGTGCCGGTGGCGATCACCTTGCCGTAGACCATCACGCTGACCCGGTCCGCCAGGGCGAACACGGCGTCCATGTCGTGCTCCACCAGGAGCATGGCGACCTCGCCCTTTAGCGCGGCCAGCAGGGCGATCATGCGCTGGCTATCCGTCGGGCCCATGCCGGCCATGGGCTCGTCCAGGAGCAGGAGGCGCGGGCCCATGGCCAGGGCCATGGCCAGCTCCAGTTGGCGCTGCTCGCCGTGGGCCAGGGCGCCGGCGGGCCCCGCCGCGCGCCCGGCCAGGCCGACCCGCTCCAGGGCCGCGCGCGCGGGGGCGCGCAAGGTCGCCTCGGCGCGCGCCGGGCGCCAGATGCCGAAGCCGTGCCCGGCGCCGGCCTGCACCGCCAGCGCCACGTTATCCAGCGCGCTCAGGCGCGGAAAGATGCTGGTCACCTGAAACGAGCGCGCCATGCCCAGCCGGGCGCGGGCATGAACCGGCCAGCGGGTGATCTCCCGCCCGTTGAATCGGACGGTGCCGGACTCCGGCGCGATCTCGCCGGTGAGTTGCCCCACCAGGGTAGTTTTGCCGGCGCCGTTGGGGCCGATCACCGCATGGACCTCGCCGGCGCGGATATTGAGCGATACATGATCGCTCGCGATCACGGCGCCATAGGACTTGCACAGGCCGGCGATTCGCAAGAGCGGCTCAGTCATGGATACGCTCCCGGGCCGCGATCAGGCCCCACAGGCCCTGGCGCGCGAACAGCACGGCGAGCACCAGCAGGGGGCCGAAGACGATACGCCAATGCTCGCTCCATTGAGACAGCGCCTCCTCGGTGGCGACGAAGGCGATCGCCCCCACGATCGGTCCGGCCACGGTGCCCATGCCGCCCAGGATCACGATCACCAGGATCTCGCCCGAGCGCTGCCACGACAACAGCGCCGGGCTGACGAACTCGGCGTGGTTGGCGATGAGCGCCCCGGCCAGGCCGGTGACCGCGCCCGAGATGGCGAACGCCGCCAGCTTGTAGCGCACGGTGGGAAAGCCCAGCGCGCGCATGCGCCGTTCGTTGTCGCGGATGCCTTGCAGGGCCAGGCCGAAGCGCGACGCGACCAGGCGCCCCTTGAGCACGGCGAAGAGCGCGAGCAGGCCGAGCACCGTGTAATAGAACTGCCAAGGGTCGTGCAGGTCGAGGGGGGGAAGGGACGAGCGCGCCCACAGGCCGAGCCCGTCGCCGCCGCCGTAGGCTTCCAGGGAGACGAAAAAGAAGAACAGCATTTGCGCGAAGGCCAGGGTGATCATGATGAAATAGAGCCCGCTCGTACGCAGGCTGATGGCGCCGATGACCAGCGCGAGCGCGCCCGCCGCCGCCATGGCCGCGGGCCAGGCCAGAAACGCGCTTTCGGTCCCGGCGATCTCGAACGGCCAGGTCAGCAGGGGCTCGCCGAGGGTGGCGTGAAAGCCGAGGATGGCGACCGTGTAGGCTCCCGCGCCGAAGAAGGCGGCGTGACCGAAGCTGACCATGCCGCCGTAGCCGAGCGCCAGGTTGAGACCCAGGCCGGCGAGCGCCAGGATCAGCGCCCGGGTGCCCACGCCGATCAGGTAGTCGGCGCCGGCGGCCGCGGCCAGCGCCGGAGCGAGAAGGGCGAGCGCGCACGCCGCGCCGATCAGAGCGGCGCGGCGCGCGCCCGCCGCGCGTGGGTTATCCATGGGCCGGAAACAGCCCGCGCGGGCGCCACACCAGGATCGCCGCCATCAGGATGTAGATCGACATGGAGGCGAGGGAGCCGCCGACCCCGCTGGCGTTCGCCGGTCCCATGAACAGGCCGAGCAGGCTGGGCAGATACGCCCGGCCCAGGGTATCCACCAAGCCGACCAGGACGGCGCCCACGAGGGCGCCGCGAATGGAGCCTATGCCGCCGATCACGATCACCACGATGGCCAGGATGAGCACCGGCTCGCCCATGCCCACCTCGACCGCGTAGATGGGCCCGGCCATGACCCCGGCCAGGCCCGCCAGCAGGGCGCCCAGGCCAAAGACCAGCGTGTACAGGGCGCGGATGTTGACCCCGAGCGCCGCCACCATCTCCCGGTTGGAGGCGCCGGCGCGGATCAGCATGCCCAGGCGCGTGTGCCCGACCAGCCAATAGAGAAAGGCGGCCACCGCCAGCCCGACGCCAAGCACCGCCAGGCGAAAGGCCGGGTAGGGCACGCCGGGAATGATCTCCACTGCCCCGGCGAGCCAGCTCGGCCCGTCCAGGAAGAGCGCCCGGGGCCCCCAGACCATGGCGGCCAGCTCGTTGAAGAACAGGATCAACCCGAAGGTGGCCAGGACCTGATCCAGATGCTCGCGCCGATAGAGCGCGCGCAGGGCGACGATCTCGACCGCCATGCCCACCAGCGCCGTCGCCGGCAGGGCCGCGAGCAGGCCCAGCATGAACGAGCCGGTCCACCGGGCGACCGTGGCGGCGACGAACGCGCCGATCATATAGAGGGAGCCATGGGCCAGGTTGATCAGGTTCATGATGCCGAGCACGAGCGTCAGCCCGGCGGCCAGCAAAAACAGCATGACCCCGAATTGCAGCCCGTTCAGAACCTGCTCGGTCAGAAGGAGCATGCGCGGCCGGCCCCCCCGCCCGGCGCGGCGACGCCGCTACATCTTGCAGTCGCCGGCGTAGGCGTCCGCGTGGTCGGTGAAGGCCGTGGCGATGATCTTGTTGGTCAGCACGCCGCCCTCGTCGACCACCTGGCGCACGTAGATGTCCTGCACCGGGTGATGGTTGGGCCCGAAGCGGAACTTGCCGCGCACCGACTGGAACGGCGCGGATTCGAGGGCCTTGCGCAGGGCCTCGGTGCTCGCGCCCGCGCCGCCGGCCGCCTTCAGGGCGCCGCCGATCAGGCGCGCCGCGTCGTAGCCCTGGCTGGCATAGAGCGAGGGCAGGCGGCCGTAGGCCTTTTTGAAGCCGGCGACGAAGGCTTTGTTGGCCGGGTTGTCGATATCCTTGTTCCACTGCGAGGTGTTGATGACGCCGAGCGCGGCCTTGCCGACCGCGGCCAGGATGGTCTGATCGAACGAGAACGCCGGCCCGAAGACCGGGATCTTGGCGGTCAGGCCGGCCTGAGCGTATTGCTTGAGAAAGCTGATGCCCATGCCGCCGGGCAGGAAGAAGAACACCGCGTCCGGCTTGGCGTCGCGCAAGCCCGCGATCTCGGCCGCGTAGTCCTTCTGGCCGAGCTTGGTATAGACCTCGCCGGCGATGCCCCCCGTGAAGAAGCGCTTGAAGCCCTTGAGGGCGTCCTTCCCGGCCGGGTAGTTGGGCGCCAGGATATAGACGTTCTTGTAGCCCTTGTCGGCCATGTACTGGCCCATGGCTTCGTGCAGGTTGTCGTTCTGCCAGGCCACGTTGAAGTAGTTGGCGTTACAGCCCTTGCCCGCCAGGAGCGACGGCCCGGCGTTCGGGCTGATATAGAGCACGCCCTCGCGGGTCACCTTGGGCACCACGGCGATCGCCAGGTTCGACCACACGATGCCGGTCATGATGCGCACCTTGTCCCGGGCCAGCATCTTGTCGGCGATTTCCTTGGCCTTGCCCGGCTTGCGCCCGTCGTCCTCGACGATCAGCTCCACCGGCACGCCGCCGAGCTTGCCGCCCTCCTGGTCGATAGCCAGCTTGAAGCCGTCGCGGATGGCGATGCCCAGCGCGCTGCCGCCGCCCGAGAGGGTGGTGATCATGCCGATCTTGACCGGCCCGTCGGCGAGGGCCGGGGCAGCCAACAGGGCCGCCGCCGCCGCCAAGCTGAATATACGTATTTTCATGCCTTTGCCTCCCTTTTTTTAGCCCCTCCCTTGAGGGCATATACTCTCCCCTAGGCGAATGCCTTGAAGGCGATGATCGTGAACGTGTCCTTGATGCCCGGCAGGGTCTGCACGCTCTCGTTGACGAAGTGGCCGATATCCCGATCGTCCGGCAGGTAGCACTTAATCAGAAGATCGTATTCGCCCGAGGTCGAATACACCTCGGAGACCTGCTCGATCGTTTGTACAGCCTCGTCCGCGACCGCGTAGGCGCGGCCCAGGTCGCACTTGACCATGATGAAGATGGTTTGCATGGGCCCCGCTCCGCCGTCGTTGCAAATGGCTTGGGGAGCCATGATAGCGATTTCCCCGGCGCGGCCAACGGCGAACCGGGCGTGCCCTGGACGCAAAAACGCCCCGCTAGGATAGCAGGGCGCGGTGCCGTGGTCGTGGACGGAGGCGTCAGGCGACCTTGACGGGCCTGAGCATGAACGCCGGTGTGTGCTCGCCGAAGGGCTTGGACGAAACCTCGGCCTCCTCCGCCGCCTCGCTGCGCTTGCGTGGGCGTCGTTCGGCGCGCGGCTTGGCCGGGGCTGGCTCCTTGGCCGGAGCCGGTGGCACGGCGGCCTCGGCGGCCGGTGACTCCACAGACGGTGACTCCACAGACGGTGACTCCACAGACGATGACTCCGCGGCCTTGGTGGGCGCGGCCTCCATATCGGCGTCCGCCGGCGCCGTTTCTTTCCGGCGCGCGCGGGAGCGCGCCGGCCGCTTGGTGGGCGTGGCGGCGCGGGAGCGGGCGCGGCGGCGGCCCGACTTGGCCGGCGGCGCCTCCGAGTCGTCCCACCCAGTGATATCGGACGAGTCCGCCAGGGGGATCGGGTGCCCGAGCATGGCATTGACGCCGGCCAGGGCCTTGTTCTCCGAGGGCAGGGCGAAGGTGAACGACTTGCCGCTGCGCCCGGCGCGCCCGGTCCGTCCGATGCGGTGGATGTAATCCTCGGAGTGGATGGGCACATCGAAGTTGATCACATGAGACACGGCGGGAATATCCAGGCCGCGCGCCGCCACGTCGGAGCAAACCAGGAGTTCTATCTCCGCGTTCTTGAACGCCTTGAGGGTTGCCGTGCGCGCCGGCTGAGCCATGTCGCCGTGCAAGGCGGCGACGGAGTACCCGTGCTTCTTGAGGGACTTGAACACAACGTCCACGTCCCGCTTGCGGTTGCAGAAGATCAGCGCGCTGGTCACGTTGTCTGCGTTCAGCAGGGTGCGCAGGGCGGCCCGCTTGTCCCGTGCCTCGCCGCGCACCTTGATCAGGGCCTGGATCACGGTCTCCGCCGCGGAGCTGGGCGGATCGACCAAGATTGCCTTGGGGTTGATCAGGAACGCATCCGCCAAGCGGCGCACCTCGGGCGGCATGGTGGCGGAGAAAAAGAGCGTCTGACGGATCTTGGGCAGCAGGCCCACGATGCGCTCCACATCGGGAATGAAGCCCATGTCGAGCATCCGGTCCGCCTCGTCGATGACCAGGATCTTGACGTCCGCGAGCAGGATCTTGCCCCGCCCGAACAGGTCGAGCAGGCGCCCCGGGGTGGCGATCAAAACGTCCACGCCCCGGTCGAGGCGCCGTTCCTGATCGGCCAGGGAGCTACCGCCGGTCAACAGGGCCATGGAGAGCTTGCTGTGCTTGCCGTAGAGCTCGAAATTCTCCGAGACCTGGGCGGCCAGCTCCCGCGTGGGGGCCAGGATCAACGACCGGGGCATGCGCGCCTTGGCGCGGCCGCTGGCCAGAATGTCGATCATGGGCAGGGTGAACGAGGCCGTCTTGCCGGTTCCGGTCTGGGCGCAGCCGAGAACGTCGCGCCCCATGAGAACGTATGGTACGGCCTGGGATTGAATTGGCGTTGGATGCGCGTAGCCCGCTTCATCCACCGCGCGTAGGACTTCTGGACTGAGTCCAAGGTCGGCGAAGCTCATATAATTCTTGTCTGCTTGAAAATTCGAGATGTCGTGAATATTGTTGCTCACAGCTTATTTGATGCACCGCACCAAAAAGTCAACCGACTTAATGCCGCAACACGTCTGAAAAAGCTACTAATTTTTTCAATTTGCTTGGTCGCGCAATAATCTTTATATGGCGTGCGCCGTCCGTTTGCCAATATTGCGTGGGGCTTGCGCCATGACCGGCCGCGTTCCGCTCGCGCTCCTACCGGGGCTGCTGACCGACGCCGCCATGTGGCGCGCCCAGGTCGAGGGCTTGGCGGACGTGGCGCGGCCTCGAGTGATCGACCTGACGACCCAGGACAGCGTGGCCGCCATGGCGGCGGCGGTTTTGGGCGCCATGCCCGGGCGTTTTGCCATGGCGGGGCTTTCCATGGGCGGCTACGTGGCCCTGGAGGTGATGCGCCGCGCCCCCGATCGGGTCGGCCTGCTGGCGCTGCTCGACAGCAAGGCCCGGCCCGACACCGCCGAGCAGACGAAGCGCCGCCTCGGCCTGATCGAACTGGCCAACAAGGGGCGCTTCAAGGGAGTCACGCGGGTGCTCATGCCCATGCTGGTGCACGAGAGCCGCCTGCGCGACACGGCGCTGACCGGCGAGATCGTGGCCATGGCCGAACGGTGCGGGCGCGCGGTGTTTCTGCGTCAGCAAACGGCGGTCATGAGCCGCCCGGACAGCCGTCCGACCCTGGCGGGCATCGTCTGCCCAACCCTGGTTCTGTGCGGGCGGCAGGACGCCCTGACCCCCCTGGACTGCCACGAGGAGATGGCGCGGGGCATCATGGGCGCGCGCCTGACCATCGTGGAGGACTGCGGCCATCTGGCCACCATGGAGCGGCCGGGCGACGTCAACGACGCCTTGCGTGCCTGGCTGGCGGACTGGTAGGCGCCCACCGGGTCAGGAGTTGCCGCGTCAGGAGTTGAAGTCCACCCCGCCGTTCGGATCCGGATTGCGCGGCGGCAGCATTTCGGTGGTCATTTGCCGGATCAGGGCGCGGAACGCCGGATCGTCCGGCCCGCGTGCCTGGCCGAGTTGGCCGCTGACCGACGTCTCGTAATAGTCCGACGAGCAGAATGTCATCACCACGCGCAGGCCCGCGCCGGCGGCGTTGGTCGGCTGCCCCGCCGGATCGGCGCAGATCTGCGCGGCGGTTACCGGTCGGCTCGGGTTGAACAGCACCACCACATGATACGGGGAGGTGTTTTCAGGGTTCCGCGCCGTGTTGAAGCGGATCGGCTGCCCGAAGTGGGCCCCGTACATGGTCCCGGTCACGGCGCTCTCGAGCGCTGCCTTGTCGGCCTTAAAGGGGTTGCCGATCACGCGGGTGTAGAGATCGCCCTTGCCGGCCACGTAGTTGAGCATGCGCGAATCGTAGCTGCCGCCCACGTCGGTCGGGCTCACGATCCCGCCAGCGCAGCCGGTCACGGCGCCAGCCAGCAACGCGCTCGCCGCCACCTGTGTCGCCCTGCTTCGCATCACCTTACCCATGAGCCTCGCCTTATCCATCAAAACGCTATTGGAACACACCATTTAGACTCGCAACGGACCGCCGCCGCCGCAAGTCACGTGCCCGCGATCAGCGCGCGAGCGCGCCGGCCCGAGCCCCGTTGGCGGTGCCGTTCAAACGTCGATATCGGAGACGAAGCGGGCGTTTTCCTGGATGAAGGCGAAACGCAACTCGGGCTTGCGCCCCATCAGCCGTTGGACCAGATCCTCGGCGTGCTTGCGCTGGGTGCGCGCCTCGGCGCCCGTGGCGTCGGTCAGGTTGACGCGCAGGAGCGTGCGCGCCTTCGGGTCCATGGTGGTTTGCTTGAGCTGCCGAGCCGGCATCTCGCCCAGGCCCTTGAAGCGGCTGATCTCGACCTTGCCGCGCCCGCCCAAGCCGCGTTTCATGATCTCGTCCTTGTGGGCGTCGTCGCGGGCGTAGACGGAGTTGCCGCCCTGGGTCAGGCGATAGAGCGGCGGCTGCGCCAGGTAGAGCCGTCCGTCCTCGATCAGGCCCGGCATCTCCTGATAAAAGAACGTAATCAGCAAGGACGCGATGTGGGCGCCGTCCACGTCGGCGTCGGTCATGATGATGACCCGCTCGTAGCGCAGCTTGGCCGGATCGAACTGATGGCGCACGCCGCTCCCCAACGCCTGGATGATATCGGAGATTTCCTGGTTGGCGCGCATCTTGTCCTGGGTCGCGCTGACCACGTTGAGGATCTTGCCGCGCAGGGGTAGCACGGCCTGGGTTTCCCGGTCGCGCGCCTGCTTGGCCGAGCCGCCGGCGGAATCCCCCTCGACCAGGAAAATCTCGGTGCCCGAGGCGCGGGAGCGGGCGCAGTCCGTCAGCTTGCCGGGCAGGCGCAGCTTGCGGGTGGCGGACTTGCGATTCAGCTCCTTCTCCCGGCGCCGGCGCTGGCGGTCGTCGGCGCGCTCTAGAACGCGGTCGAGCAGCAGGCCCGCCCGCTCCGGATCGCCGCTCAGCCAGTGGTCGAAGTGGTCCTTGACCGTGGTTTCGATCAGCTTCGCGGCCATGGGCGAGGCCAGCTTTTCCTTGGTCTGGCCTTGGAACTGCGGGTCGCGGACAAAGACGGAGAGGATCGCGCAAGCGCCGCCCAGGATGTCGTCGGCGGTGATCTGGGCGATCTTGCGCTTGCCGCCGCCGGTCATCTCGGCGTAGCCCTTGAGGCTCTTGGTGAGCGCGGCGCGCAGACCCTGCTCGTGGGTGCCGCCGTCCGGGGTCGGCACCGTGTTGCAGTAGGAGCTAAGCAGCCCTTCCTCGTCGGTGGGCCAGGCAATGGCCCATTCCACGCGGCCTTCGCCGTCGGGGAACTTGGCCCGGTCGGCGAACGGCTCGGGGGCGAGGGTCTTGCGCCCGCCCAGGCTGGCTTCCAGGTGGTCGCGTAGTCCGTTGGGGAAATGCAGGGTTTCGGTGGCCGGGGCCTCGCCGCCCTTCTTGATCAGGGCCGGATCGCAGGTCCAGCGAATCTCCACCCCCCGGAACAGATAGGCGCGCGTGCGCGCCATGCGGTATAGAGGGTCCGGCTGAAACCGCGCGTCCTTGCCGAAGATGGTCGGGTCCGGCTGGAAGGTAACCGTGGTGCCGCGGCGATTGTGGACCGCGCCCATGTCCTTGAGATTGCCGGTCGGCTTGCCGTGCCGGTAGCTCTGCCGAAACAGCCTGCGGTCCCGAGCTACCTCGACGGTCAGGGAGTCGGCCAGCGCGTTGACCACGGAGACGCCCACGCCATGGAGACCGCCCGCGGTCGCGTAGGTTTTTTGCGAAAACTTGGCACCCGAATGCAGGGTGGTCATGATGACCTCGAGCGCCGACTTGTTCTTGAACTTTGGGTGCGGGTCCACGGGAACGCCGCGGCCGTTGTCGCGCACGGTCACCGTATTGTCGGCGCTCAGCTCCAGCTCGATGCGCGAGGCGTGCCCGGCCACCGCCTCGTCCATGGCGTTGTCCAGCAACTCGGCGACCAGATGGTGCATGGCGCGCTCGTCGCTGCCGCCGATGTACATGCCCGGGCGCCGGCGCACGGGCTCCAGGCCCTCGAGGACTTCGATGTCCTTGGCCGAATAGCTCCCCGGCGCACGCGCCGCGTTGTCAAAAAGGTCCGGCATTCCGCGCGATCCTGGCCTACCGAAAGGGTGCCGACTGAGAACCTTGTTGCCTCATGATGTAGGCTATAGCAATGTCATTCACAACATATAGTTAAGGGGTTGGACACGAATCATGAGCGAACCAGAGGCCCGGCCGCGCGGCGAACTGGCCATTCGCACCTTGGCCATGCCGGCCGACGCCAACCCGAGCGGCGATATCTTCGGCGGCTGGGTGCTGGCGCAGATGGATATCGCCGGGGGGATCACGGCCGAGCGGCGCGCGCGCGGGCGGGTCGCCACGGTGGCGGTCACCGCCATGTCGTTTCATTTGCCGGTCTATGTGGGCGATGTCTTGTGTATCCATGCCGCGATCGAGCGGGTCGGGCACACGTCGATCGAGATTGCCCTGGAGGCCTGGGCACTGCGCGGGCGCGACGGTCGGCGGGTGCGCGTGACCGAGGGCCGGTTCGTGTTCGTGGCCATCGACGCCGAGGGCCGTCCGCGCCCGGTACCCAAGGAAGGGGTCGAGGTATGAAACGTATTGCAATTCCGCTTCTGGCCGCTGGCCTGATCCTGTTGGCGCCGGGGGCGCCCGCGCGGGCCGGGGAGGCGGATGTGCTGGCGGTGCGCGCCCTGCCCGAGGGGGCTGGACTCTGGCGCTTCGAGGTGACCGTGGCCCACGGCGACACGGGCTGGGACCATTACGCCGACAAGTGGGACGTGCTGGCCCCGGACGGCCGGGTGCTGGCCACCCGGGTCCTGCTCCATCCCCACGAGACCGAGCAGCCGTTTACTCGCTCCATGGGCGGCGTCGCCGTGCCGGCGGGCGTAACCCGGGTCCGGGTTCGCGCCCACGATAAGGTGCACGGCTATGGCGGGGCCGAGATGGAGGTGGACCTCACCCGGTAGGGCCGGGACGCGGCTAAAACTCCTCCTCTAGCAGCTTGCGCCACTCACCGAGCCAGCTCAGCTCGTCCAGAAAGACCATCAGGCGTACGCAGAGCGCCGTCGATTGAGGGACCGCGGAGGCTCCGGAGGCCCACCGGCGCACCGTGCGGTCGTTCACGGCAAGCTCGTGGGCAAGCGCCGTCTGCCACCGGTGGGCGCCATAGAGCCGCGCGCAGTGGCGGCGCAACTCGTCGGCATCCATGGGATGCACGTGCGCGGGGGGATTCGCGTGCGCGGGTTCTCGGGCCATTGGCCGGGTCCTGCCTTGCCATCGCCGGGGTCGCGGCGGGGCGCATGCTAGGGCGCCAAGTCCTAATAGAAGCTTATCGTGCCGCCGCGCGCAAGACCCGCCTCGCTCACGACCACTTCATTTGAAAGAGGAATGAAATTATGCGGAATTTATACTTGTGACTTGGATCGGTGGAGGCCGGCGCGCGCCCAAGGCCATGGGCGCGCGCCGAGTGCGTTACGAGGAATAGTACATCTGGAACTCGACCGGATGGGGCGCCTGCTCGAAGCGGTTGATCTCCTCCCACTTGAGCTCCAGGTAGCTGTCGATCTGCTCCTTGGTAAAGACATCGCCGGCGAGCAGGAACTCGTGATCGTCGATCAGCGCGTTGACCGCCTCGCGCAGGGAGCCGCTGACCGTGGGCACGTCCTTGAGCTCCTCTGGCGGCAGGTCGTAGAGGTTCTTGTCGATCGGATCGCCCGGGTGGGTCTTGTTCTTGATGCCGTCGATCCCGGCCATGAGCATGGCGGAGAAGGCCATGTACGGATTGGCGGTCGGGTCCGGGAAGCGCACCTCGACGCGCTTGGCGCTGGGGCTGGCGCCATAGGGGATTCGGCACGAGGCCGAGCGGTTGCGCCCCGAGTAGGCGAGCAGGACCGGCGCCTCGAAGCCCGGCACCAGGCGCTTGTAGCTGTTCGTGGTCGGGTTGGTGAAGGCGTTGAGCGCCCGGGCGTGCTTGATGATGCCGCCGATGTAGTAGAGGGCGGTCTCCGACAGGCTCGCGTATCCGTCGCCGGCGAAGGTCGGCTTGCCGTCCTTCCAGATCGACTGATGCACGTGCATGCCCGAGCCATTGTCGCCAAACACCGGCTTGGGCATGAAGGTCGCCGTCTTGCCGTAGTTGTGGGCGACGTTCTGCACCACGTACTTGTAGATCTGCATGTTGTCGGCGGTGCGCACGAGGGTATCGAACTTGACGCCGAGCTCGTGCTGCGAGGGGGCCACCTCGTGATGGTGCTTCTCCATGGTCAGGCCCATCTCGGCCATGACCGTCACCATCTCGGCGCGCAGGTCGGTGCCCGCGTCCACGGGGGGCACCGGAAAGTAGCCCCCCTTGGGCGGCGGCCGGTGGCCGATATTGCCGTCGTCCATGGCCTCGCCGGACATGTACGGCCCTTCCTCCGAGGTAAAGTGGAAGAAGCAGTGGTTCTGCTCGGTCTTGAAGCGCACGTCGTCGAAGACGAAGAACTCCGCCTCCGGACCGACCACGGCGGTGTCGCCGATGCCGGTCGATTTCAGAAAGGCCTCGGCCTTCTTCGCCGTCGAGCGCGGGTCGCGCTCGTAGGGCTGCCCGGTCGAGGGCTCGGTCACGTCGCAGAACACGATGAGCTGCGCCTGGGCGGCGAACGGGTCCATCACCGCCGTCGACAGGTCGGGCACCAGGGTCATGTCGGATTCGTTGATCGCCTTCCAGCCGGCGATGGACGAGCCGTCGAACATGATGCCATCGACCAGCTCGTCCTCGCCGACCGCGCTCGCCGCCATGGCCAGGTGCTGCCATTTGCCGCGCGGGTCGGTGAACCGGTAATCGACGTAGGCGACGTCCTTCTCCTTGATCAGATCAAGGATCTTTTTCGCATCGGACATTACTGTATTCCCTGAGTTTATTGCGTTCGATTCAGTGATGGCGCGTGGGCCTCGCGGCCACCGGCTAGACGGCCTCCGCGCCGCGCTCGCCGGTGCGGATGCGGATCGCCTCGTCCACGGTGCTGACGAATATCTTGCCGTCGCCGATGCGCCCGGTATGGGCCGCCTGTTGGATCGCCTCGATGGCACGCTCCACAAGGGTTTCCTCGAGCACCACCTCGACCTTGACCTTGGGCAGGAAGTCCACGACGTACTCGGCCCCCCGGTACAGCTCGGTGTGGCCCTTTTGACGCCCGAAGCCCTTGGCCTCGGTTACGGTGATGCCCTTGATGCCAACCTCGTGCAGGGCTTCCTTCACCTCGTCGAGCTTGAAGGGCTTGATAACGGCTTCGATCTTTTTCATGGCTTGGGTGCTCGTCCTTACTCGCGGTGGCGGTTCGTTGGGCAAGGGAACGGCCACGCGCCCGCGCCACTCTCTTCGCGAGCCTCATAGCAGGATGCGTACCAGTTTTCCGGCGCTTGAGAAGAATCTCATAAGCGATTGGGAACGTGGGTATAAAATATAACGGCCCGTGGAACTCGGGCGGCATGATTGGCACGTCCGCCCGCACCAGGTGCACGATTTTTGCGCCATTGCCTAAAATTTGGGCGCAAGCCGCGTCCTATCGCCCCTGGCGCGCGGCGAGCCAGTCCCCCATGCGGGTCATGGCCGCCTGGATGTTCTCGATCGAGTTGGCATAGGACAGGCGCAGGTAGCCCTCGCCGTGGCGCCCGAAGCTGGTGCCCGCCACGGTAGCCACCCCGGCCTCCTCGAGCAGCCCGGTTTCCATCTCCTTGGCGCCGATCCCCGTGGCGCCGATATTGGGGAACGCATAGAAGGCGCCGCCGGGGGTAACGCACGACAGCCCGGGAATGCGGTTCAGCCCGGCCACGATCACCTTCCGGCGCGCGTCGAACGCGGCGACCATCTCGTCGACCGCCCGTTGCGGCCCGGTCAGGGCCTCGATGCCGGCGTACTGGGCCGGCGCGTTGACGCACGAATGGCAGTTGATGGCTAGGCGCGTGGCCCCGTCGATGAGCGCCTTGGGCCACAGGCCGAAGCCCAGGCGCCAGCCGGTCATGGCGTAGGTCTTGCTCCAGCCGTCGAGCAGAATCAACCGGTCGCGGATCTTCGGGTATTGCAGCAGGCTGACGTGGCGGCGGCCATCGTACAGCATGCGGCCGTAGATCTCGTCGGACAGGATGGCGACATCGCGGTGGTTTGCCAGGCCCTCGACCAGCTTGTCCACCTCCGCGCGCGGGGTCACGCCGCCGGTCGGGTTGGCCGGGCTGTTGAGGATGATCAGGCGCGTCGCCGGGGTGATGCGGGACAGCACGTCCTCGGCCGAGAAGGCGAAGCCGTTTTCCTCCAGCAGGGGGATCGGCACCGCGCGCGCGCCGCTGTAAGCGATGATCGACTCGTAGATGGGGAATCCGGGATTGGGATAGAGAACCTCCGCGCCCGCCTCGCCGAACATGAGCACGGCGAAGAACATGGTCACCTTGCCACCAGGCACCACCAGGATCAGGTCCGGGTCCACCTCCACGTCGAGCCGCTGGCGCAGGTCATCGGCCACGGCGCGGCGCAGCTCGGGAATGCCGTTCGCGGGGGTATAGCCGTGGTGGCCGTCGCGCAGGGCCTTGACCGCCGCCTCGACAACGTTCTCCGGGGTCTGAAAATCCGGTTGGCCGATGCCCAGGTTGATGACCGAGCGCCCCCGCGCCTCCAGGGCCTTGGCCCGGGCCAGCACTTCGAATGCGCTCTCGGTTCCGATGCGGCCGATCCCGGCGGCGGTCTTGAGCATGGCAGGGGTTCTCCTCGGTCCGCCAGGGTAGTCTCCGGCGGGCCGCGCGGGCAAGCGGGGCGTGGCGCTTGACGGGGCCCGTACCCGGTGATTTAACACCGTTCACTCCGCGTTTTTGTGGACGCGAGCGGAGGCCTCGGAAGGGGCGCGCGCGGCGTGGCGGTTTCCGTGGTGGCTGTAGCTCAGTTGGTTAGAGCACCGGTTTGTGGTACCGGGGGTCGTGGGTTCAAATCCCATCAGCCACCCCATACCGGCAGCTAAGGAGTGTCAGGTGCCCGTTCGGACGAGATCGATTGGCACGGCGATGACCAAATCGGGCGCGGCCGGCCGATGGCGATGCCTGGCGAGCATCGGTGTCTCGCTTTTCGCTTTGATCCTCCTGGGTGGGGCGATGGCCGGGCCGGCGAGGGCGCAGGCGACATACGAAACAGGCATGCTAGCCTTCGAGGAGGGCGATATCGACCGCGCCGCCTCGATCTGGCGACCGCTCGCCAAGGCCGGCAATTCCATGGCGCAATACAGCCTCGGCAAGCTGTACGAGACCGGCGGCATGGATGTGGAGCAGGATTATGGCCAGGCGGCCAAATGGTATCGCCTGGCGGTTGCCCGTGGCATACCGGCCGCGCAGAACAACCTGGGCCTGATGTATGCCCAGGGGCGCGGCGTGGCCCGCGACCCGGCGCGCGCGGTCGAGCTATGGAACGCGGCGGCGGAACAGGACCATCCCATGGCGCAGTTCAACCTGGCGCTCGCCTATTATCGCGGCGAGGGCGTGCCGGAGGACAAGGCCAAGGCCGAGCACTGGTTCAAGCGCGCCGCGAAAAATGGCTTGGCCGAGGCGCAGTATGCCATGGGGCAGATTCGCCTGCTCGGCCTGAGCGGAGCGCCAAACCGGGGCGAGGCGCTGAACTGGTACCAGCTTGCCGCCGCCCAGGGGCACGCCAGGGCGCGCGAGCAGGCCCAGGCCCTGCGCGGCGAGGGCATCAGCCCGCGCTTGTCCGACACCGCGCCGGCGGCGCCGCTCCAGCCGGCGAACGGCGCCGCGCCGGCCGAGACCAACGCGCCCGCCGCCAAGACCGCGCCCACCGCCAAGACCGCGCCCGCCACCAAGACCGCGACCACGCCCGCGAAAGGGCCCGCGAAAGCTGAGGACAAGAAAAAGGCGGATATGCCTCTGTTGCCGGCGCCGCCGCCGCCGGCGGGCGCCCCCGCCGCGATTGCCGAGGCGTCCGGCGGGACTCCGCCATTGCCGGCCGCCTCCATGGGCAAGACCACCGTGGGCGCCGGGGGGGGCGCCGGGGGGGGCACCGGGCAGGTCGCGCGCGCCGCGCCCGCGGCACCGGCCACCGCGCCGGTGGGCGGCCGGTTCCAGATCTGGCTACGCTCCGAGACGACGCGCGCGGCGGCGCGGGCTTACCTGCGAAGCTTCGAGGTGGCGCACACCGATATCATGGGTAACCTGCGCGGCGAAGTGGCCGCGGTCGATCACGGCAAGGGCGGCACCTATTTCCGGGTGCTCGCCGGCGGGCTGCCCAGCCGCGCGGCCGGGCTCGCGCTGTGCCGACGCGTGCGCGAGGCGAACGCGGGGGCGTTCTGCGCCATTCTCGCAACCGCTAAATAGGGATGCGTCGCCGGGGCGCGCTTCGCCCGGGACATGGCGCGGGCTCAGGAGTCGTTGGTCACCGTACCCGATAGGATGAATCGGCGTTTGTGCCTGTCGGCGGGTTCGATGCGCAGCGAGCCGACCCCTTTCATGCCAGCGAAGGTGCCGGTGCCGGCGGTCAGCTTCCACGAGCCGAACACGGTCAACGCAGTCTTGCCGTCCGGACGCGGCATAAACACCACATCGGCCCGCCATGCGATGTAGGCCTTGTCGCCGTTGGGCGTGGTGAACTCCAGGTAGCCGTGGGCTTTGCCCGCCTCGCCGGGCACGACGTCATGAACCCCGTATTCGCTCACCGTCGCGCCGTGGAACGGCGCCGAGCCCCGGGCATTGCCCTTGCGC
>Ga0114931_10001950_pt1 | contig 26286 bp, 25 predicted proteins | sample 2SBtaG_FD_89579 | JGI IMG/M metagenome (GOLD analysis project Ga0114931, IMG submission 89579) | Deep subsurface microbial communities from Kolumbo volcano to uncover new lineages of life (NeLLi) - 2SBTROV14_V59a metaG | ecosystem: Environmental > Aquatic > Marine > Volcanic | place: Kolumbo... | reverse complement strand
GACCTTGACCACCCTTCGAGAGAAGTTGATCAAGATCGGAGCAAAGGTAGTCAGGCATGCCCGATATATAACGTTTCAATTAGCCGAGGTTGCCGTTCCCAGAAAATTATTTGAAGCCATTTTGCAAAAGATTGCACGTTTGCGGCTTTTGCCGGATACGGGATGAGCCTGGACAAAAAGGAACCTCGAAACGAAAAAACAAGAGAATAGGTTCGTCTGAAAAGCCCGATTATCGTGAATTTTTCATTGAAAAGACTCAACTATTGACCTAAAAGGCCAAAACTGAGAAAATCCGGGGCAAATTCGGTGATAATTTTGAAATGAAAAACAATTTTTTCTCGATCGATTGAACTATTCGAGCTTAGTCTGAACCAGATCAAAAATTTTGGATACGCAATATTATGTGGAAGGTTTTTTTTAAAAACGAGGGCAGAAAAAGTGTAAGTCTGAGTTTTTTAATATTAGTACTCATGGCTTTTATCCAAGCATTGAATACTATTATTGTAGCAAGGGTGTTAAACAAGGAAGACTTTGGTTTATATAGTTTTCTATTTAGTTCTGTGGTGCCGATTGTAGTTCAAGTGGTTGTTTTGGGGCAAAATTCCTCAGTTGTGCGCTATTTTTCAAAATATAATTTTCAAAAATTTCAATGGAAAAAATATTTCGGAATTATGGCGGCAGTGTTTTTTGCATTAATGTCGATATTAGTATTTATTATTTGTTTATTTTACAAATTGAATTTCTACTATTTCTTTTGTCTTTTGTTATCAATATTTTCTAGTGCAATTCTGATTTTAATATCAAGCTTTTTGCGCTCACGAAAAGACTTTATTTTAGCAATATTTTTCGAAAGAATTTCAGTCCCAATATTTTTATTTTTTATTGCCATATCTTTTTTATTTAATTTGAAAGATATTAATCCATTTGTAGCCTTGAAAACTATTTCGTATTTTCTGCCCTTTTTGATCATGCTTTTTCTATTTTTTAAGAATGAAAAGGTTGGTACGAGAAAAATTGAAAGAAGTATATATTCTGATGGTTTATTGTTATGGGGATTGGGACTAGCAGTTTTAGTAATTACTAGGATTGACGTCTTATTTATAGCAAAGTTAATTGACTTTAATGCAGTTGCTGTTTATTCAATTATGTTGATGTTTACACAAATTTATGATTTTGCTTATGGGGCGGTTGGGAGTGTCTATACTCAAAGATTTTCTTCACAATACGTTCCACATCCAATAAATTTTCTATTAAAAGTTTTTGGAATAGCAACAGTAATAAGCTCTTTCTATTTGTTAGCCGGAAGGCCCCTATTGCATTTTCTATTCAATGGAAAATTTGATGATGGTATGTTTTTATTAATCCCATTTTGTATTTTGGGATGTCTAAAATTGACCTATATTTATCCATCTTGTTACTTTGTTGGCAAATCTAAATCAAATTCTCTTAAACTGTTTATGAACTTTGAAGTATTAGGAATAGGTTTAAAAGCAATTCTTTTGATTTTAGGTTTAAGATATTTTGGTTTATTGGGAGCTGCTACTAGCGGAATTTTGATTTGGATATATAAAAATATTACAGGTTATTATTTAATGTTGCGTGAGGAATCAAAAAGAAGGGCGGAGGATGCGGCTGTGCAATTTGCGCGTTGAATCCACTTTTGTTCTGACCGCGTATTTTTTAAGGAATTTTGTATGTTTAGCAAAGATCATATATCAGTTTGTATCTGCACATACAAGAGACCAGATTTATTACATAATTTACTAAGGAAACTAGTAGGTCAAAATACAAAAAATCTTTTTACTTATTCTGTTGTTATTGTTGATAACGATATTAACCAATCAGCGCAGGAGATAGTGTCTAAAGTTAAAAAAAAAGAAGGAATTAATATCAATTATTTTGTAGAACCAGAACAAAATATATCATTGGCTAGAAATAAAGCGATTCAACATGTTAAAGGAAATTTAATTGCGTTTATTGATGATGATGAATATCCGAATGATAGATGGTTGATTAATTTATATATGGCATTAAAGAAATTCAAAGCAAATGGTGTATTTGGAAGCCTCTCTCCAGTCTTTGAGAAGACTCCACCTAGGTGGATTAAAGAAGGTAAATTTTTTGACATAGATAGGCCAAAAACTGGAACAGTCCTTAATTGGAATGAAACACGAACTAGTAATGTGCTTCTAACAAAAAATATATTTATCGATAACAAATTTGACCCACTTTTTGGGAGAACTGGAGGAGAGGACACCGATTTTTTCAAAAGGGTCAAGGATGCCGGATTCAAATTTATTTCATGTAAGGAGGCAGTTGTTTATCAGGTAGTTTCACAAGATAGATTAAAAATAAAATGGGGAATAAAAAGAGCTCTGCGTGTGGGCATGATATACATTAAAATAAATAATCAGGGGATAATTTTAAAAATGCTTGCCCTTTTTGATTCCTTTATTAAATCATTATTGCTGATTATAATTTTGCCAATTTCATCATTTTTTGGGAAAACCGTTTTCATTAAATATTTATATAAATTATGCGCCAATTTGGGAAAGGTTCTTGGCATATTTGGTTTTTCAATAATAGGCTATAAATAATAAATTAATTTTGTGATGAGAATAAGGTGTAGTCACCATTTGCATGCGCAAAAGTTGTAAAGAGGGTCCAAAAATAGTCCTGTCGAGTTGGGTTTTTAATGAATTACCTGCCTGCATCAGGAAATAGCTTGGGATGGTTATTAAATCATGTGTGCAAACCAAAAGGTTAATGATAAAAGTTTCAATAATTTTTAACAGAAATAATGATATCGCATAAGGACTTAAGGGTCTGCAAGCGTGATGTCATCTGCCGGAAAGCTATCTTGTCCACCGTAAATAACTACGCTGTGGTGGCGAAAATGGAGCGTTTAATCCTTGTAAACAAAGCAGTATGAAGCAAAGTTAAATTTCTAATAATTTTAATATTGGCGTCTTCGATGAAATGAGCTACCGAGGTGTGACAAAAAATGACCGTCATTATGATTGATAAATTCAATAATTTCTCCCTTTCAAGAATCATTTTGAAAGGACATTTTAATGTGGATCTGGTTAAGTATTTTTTGGTTTTTATGGAGGAGGATGAAAAATTCTGGCTTGCGCCCATTTTCATTGTAGTGCCTCTCATGGGGGTTCTGATTGTGCTCACTCATGGGTCTGCCGTGGCGCCCTTTATTTATTCGCTGTTTTATAGTTAAGGGAATTTTGACAATCTCCTGAGTGAAGGTTTTCCGATGGAGTAAGTGACCGGTGTAAGCGCTGAACACACCAAGTATATTGAAGAGAAAGAAACCTTCCCCGCGGGACGTGAAAAAGTGGTAATCCCGTTTCTGGAATTTCTGAATTGCTTGAGCCCGGTATTCTCCCTAGCTGCCTAAGTTTAAGAAGTGGGCAAATGGGTTAGCTTTGGTCAATCATCTAAAAAATTGTTAAGCACTAATATTTGTTGATTATTAAAATTCTGAAGTTAAGTTTTAGAGATTTTGAGTTAAAGGGTAGAACAGAAAATTATTCTTATGAGCTATTCCTCAAAAGAAAACTTTACTACCTGTTGCACTTGCAAGTTGAATCCCCCATGTCAATTATAAGAAAATGAATCAGAACAAATCTATCGCTAAACGTATTTTGGTTGCTAAGAGTGTGGCATGGGTGTTTTTAATAACATCCCTTTTGATGTTGGCCTATACATATTATCGTGCGGAAATTACATTTCATGGCAATAGGGATGTGTTTTATTTTAAATACTACCTGATCTCCCTGGCTGGGATTCTTTTTTGGGGGGTTGTGCTTAGGCTAACAGATGAGATCAAGCTCAATATCGAAATGGTATTCGTTGGTTTGGTTGTGGGGCTTTATCTGGTAGAGATTGCGCTTCACTTTATAGCCCCTATTACTGCTAAAGGAAACAGTGTGTTGGCCGCCAAGGAAGCTGGAGTAGAATTTGATACACGGACAAGATATAGGATTTATCAAGATCTAATGAGGAAGGGGGTAGGTATAGAGATATCAGCGCGTCCAAATCTTTTAACTAAAACCGGAGGGCTTCACAAAAAGGGAGCTGAAACATTATTTCCTTTTGGTGGGGTATCAAAAAAATCTACGGTTGGTGACAATGAAAGTGGGAAGTATGAGATATTTCTAAGTGATCGTTATGGATTTAATAACCCGGATTCGGAATGGGATTCATCTCAAATAGAGTGGTTGTTAACGGGGGATTCCTTTGCCGAAGGTATTACAGTTTCGCCAAAAGAAAATATTAGTGGGCAGATTCGAAAAATAACTAGTCAGTCTGTGATTAGTTTAGGGACTTCCGGGAACGGTCCTTTAATTGAGTTGGCAGTATTGAAAGAGTATGCAGTATCTATAAAACCCAACACTGTGCTTTGGGTTTATTATGAGGGTAATGATCTATCGTCCAATCTAAAAGAGGAAAAGTCATCCCCAATATTAATGCGTTATTTACAGCCAGGATTCTCCCAGGATTTAATTAAACGGCAAACCGAAATTGACAAGAGAATTCGTAAGTTTATAACAGAGGCAGAGGCAAGGGCGGATATATTATCGAATACTAAAATATTACGTTTATATAATATACGTACTCGAATGTTTGCAGTTGACAATGATATTGACGTTGATATTGAGCCGTTATTCACTGAAATTCTAAAAAAGGCCAGAGATCTTACAGTGGCATGGGGCGGTAAATTCTTTTTTGTCTATTTACCAGCTTTTGAACGCTACGCAACAGTGGTGAATAATCATGATCTGTATCGTAAACGCAGTTAGGTGCTTGATGTGGTAAAAAGTCTTAATATTCCTGTAATCGATATTCACAACGAGGTATTTAAAAACCACCCAGACCCACTTTCGCTCTTTCCATTTCGACAGATGGTTCACTACAATGCGGAGGGGTATAGTGAGGTTGCTAAGGCGATAGTCCATGGTGTTAGAAATGAACAACAGAAACATTTTGAAAACGAGCAGTGATTCCCCCTGGAATAGTGGGCAAAAAGAAAGTTGTGGATACAATCATATTTTGGGAGTACTCAAATGAGGAAAGTAATGAAGCCAATACAAGAAAGAATTGAAATTTGAATCAGTTGGTTTGGTCGTCGAAGAAGGCGGGCGTATTTTTATTAGGTGGCTTTAAATGAAAATTCTCACGATATTAGGGGTATTGATTAGTATAACTCTAGCATTTCTGGTTTTTATTTTAGAGCCATATTTAACATTTAGCCTTCTTCTTGTTTTTTGTTTATTACTGTTAACTTTTATTAATATTGAAAATTCGTTATTGATAATCACATTACTAAGAGCTTCTTTGGATGTTTTTCGCGATGTGTCTAGAATTTCTTTTGGTTCAATCTCTTTAAATATAACAGGTAGTTTCTCATTGTTGATTATTTGTCTTGGAATAATTTATTTTCTTTTAAATAAAAATAAAATAACTTTTTTTCGTCTTTTACTTCCTTTGTTTATATTTTTAGTTATATGCGCTCTTAGTATATTTTATTCTCCTCATAAGGTTGGAAGCCTTCAAGAACTTGTAAGGCTTTCTAGTTATTTTATACTAGCATGGTTAATTGCTGATGTATTTAATACTAAACAAAAAATTCAGCGATTCATGGGTTACTTTATTGGCGCTCTAGTTATACCTTTGACTGTTAGTTTTTGGCAACATTTTGCAAATGCAGGATCACTTCATAATGGTTATAACAGACTAGTCGGGACATTACGTCATCCGAGTTCATATGGCAAGTTCTTGGTACTTTATTTGATTATCTTTTTAGTATTCTTAATTTTCAGGACGCAAGGTAATAAAATAAAAAATTTAAGTTTGGTGTCAATAGGAGTGCTGTTTTTTCAAATTGTATACACTTACTCTAGAAGCGTTTGGATACAAAGCTTTATAGGTGTTTTTGTTTTATGCGTGTTAACTCGAAAGAAAGCTTTAATTTTTATTTTAGTTGGTTTGATAGTAGTGTTTTCAACGACCCCGTTGTTAAAAAATCGTTTTAAGCAAGAAATATCCAATTCCTCAGATAGCTTTGATATATTTAATTCTGAAAAACTTTCAGGGTCAAATAAATCAAGATTTGAATTTAATGAATTCGCATTAAAGGAAATGTTTTTTAAATCTCCTTTATTTGGAAAAGGAATTGGATCATTTTACTATTATTATTCACCAAGGAAATATGGGGTGTCCTTCGAAACACATGGTGATCTTACAAAACTATTAGGAGAAGTAGGGTTACTTGGCACGTTAACCTTTTATTATGGAATGTTAAATTTGATAAAATATTTTCATAGAGCAAAAATAATATGCAAAGATCCCTTTTGTCTTAAAATTATTATTTCGTTTTTATGTCTTTTGTACATCCAATTATTTGCATATTTCTTTGATGCAAATATTCGTCTTGTTATTACTCAATGGTATTTTTGGTCTTTTTGCGGGTTGGCGATGGCATGTTCTAAAATAGGTGGGAGTAATGAAATCGATTTGAAATATAACAAAAATTAATCGGAATAATAAAATTGTCTCGACAATGGGGGCCACCATAATGCATGACGCCGCTACCTTGAAGATGTTGGTAAAAAAAATGAACCTTTTTTCTTCTCTTCATCATAAACCTCGTTTCTTCCCGGAATCTCCGGGTAATCGCAGTTCGAATAAAAGTTCATTAAGCGCACTTTCACCCCGATGAACGTCTCTTCCTTTGCTTTTTTGATACTGTCCGGCCAACTCGTACTTGAAGTCGTTCTTGGTGCGGTTAACAAACGATTCGCCTTAACACACCATTGCGATGATCTGTTTCTAGGTCGTGAAGGACTTAGCATATCGGTCCCATTGGGGCCCGTTTACGGCCTTGCCGAAAAGGTATCTCGGAACAAGCTTCAACAGTTTTGGAAAGACGGTTTCAATTTGGGTCATGGCTTAATTGTAATCCTCCTTGGTAGATTAGGATTTTACATAAATCGCACTACCCGCCAACTGAGGCTGTTAAGCCATGATTCCTATATTTCCCACCAAAAATACTGAGGTAAAATCAAAAGTGAAAAGTGCCAAATATCTTATAGTGTCTCCGGTAAGAGACGAACAGGAAACGATTGAAAAAACCATTAAATCTGTCATTGGGCAGTTAACATTACCTGCTGAATGGGTGATTGTTAATGATGGATCGACAGATAGTACGGGAGAAATTGTAGGAAAATATCTCGAAAAATATAAATGGATTAAAATTATTAATCTAAAAGACAGAGGGTTTAGACTTCCTGGAAAAGGCATTATTGAGGCATTTTATTTTGGATTAGATAATGCTCAAGTCAAAGACTGGGATTATTTAGTTAAGTTGGATGGTGATCTCTCTTTTGATAGGGATTATTTTAGTAATATTTTTAATGAATTTGGTCAAAACCCTAAATTAGGGATTGCTAGTGGTAAGACGTATCTTCCAATAAATGATGATATTAAAAAATTAAAACTTGAATGGTCTCCTGATACATGTACACGAGGTCCCTCAAAAATATATAAAAGGGAATGTTTTGAGAAAATAGGAGGGATACGAAAGGAGCGCGGCTGGGATACGTTAGATGATATTGCTGCTATGGTTGAGGGGTATGATGTGAAAAGCTTTTCCCAATTCAAAATAATTCATTATCGCGCCATTGGTGTGAGAACTAAAACGGACAAAGGAGTTCGTTCTCAAATTTTGGCAGGACAAAACTTTTATTATATTGGATATCATCCTATATTTATTTTTCTTAAAAGTATGAAAGTAATGTTTACAGCTTCTCCGAAAATCATAGGTGGGATAGTTCTGTGGGCGAGTTATATGCATTCTTGGTTGATGAAAAAATCGCAAATTGAAGATTTAAGACTAATAAGAAAATTGCGTGAGATTCAACTGAAGAGGATTTTTTGAAAAAGATGAATATTATGTTTGTCAATTACTTCTAAATGATACAGCGTTTTATTTTGCAAGGCACAGAGTAAATATTTTAAAGGAGAAGTTAATATGAATTTTGGGATAATTTCATATAAAAGTTTTTTGGGGAAAATATTGCGGTTACCTCTTAAACTAATTCCAAAAGGTACGGTTGTTCCTATTTTACAGGGAAAACTGAAAGGACGAAAATGGATAATAGGTTCTCATTTTCATGGGTGCTGGCTAGGTAGTTACGAATATGATAAGAGAATTATGTTTGAAAGATTTGTTAAAGAAGAAAGTGTTGTTTTGGATGTTGGGGCAAATGTAGGTTTCTATACTTTGTTGTGTTCATTGTTAGTGGGAGAAGGGGGCAAAGTTTTTGCTTTTGAACCAATGGAGCGCAATATTCATTTTCTTAAAAAACATTTGGACTTAAATGAGATAGCGAATGTAACAATTTTTGAGAACGCTGTTGGCGATCATGAAGGAATAGCCTTTTTTGATGAAACTCCAAGTTATATTGGGCAATTAAATTTTGGGTCATGTCATTTATCAAAAGAAGGAACAGCAAAAGTTTCAATGGTAAGCTTAGATGATCTTTACAAAAAAAAAGATATTCCTTTACCCGATTTTATAAAAATTGATGTTGAAGGAGCTGAAATGTTAGTTCTAAAAGGAGCTCAATTGATTCTTAATAAATCAAATCCTGTAATTTTTTTGGCTACACATGGGAAAGAATTGCATAAACAGTGTTGTGAATTTTTAATCAATCTGGGTTTTACATTAAAGGCGTTAGATGCAGATGATGTTGAACAGACAGATGAAATTATGGCATATAAAGACAGTGATAGTGCAGTTGCAGTGCAAGAAGAATTATTTAAATGAAAATAGTTCATGTTGTAAGGCAATTCTATCCATTAATTGGCGGAATTGAGAATGTTTCGCTGAATTTGGCAATGGAACAGAAACGCCAAGGGCATACAGTTTCTGTTATTACATTAAATCGAAGTTTTTTCGATAATGTAAGGCTTTCAACAGAAGATGAGTATGAAGGGATCAACATAAAAAGAATACCGTTTTATGGAAGCAAACGTTATCCATTGGCTTTTTCTTCTCTCAAATATGTGTCAGATTGTGATTTAATACATATTCATTGTTTAGATTTTTTTATTGATTTTCTTGTGCTAACAAAACTTTTGCATGGGAAAAAAATAGTGTTACATACGCATGGAGGAATTTTTCATACAAAAAGGCTATTGTTTTTAAAAAAAATTTATTTCTACACCGTTACGCGTTTAATCTTACTTGGTTGCAGTAAAGTAATTGCTTGTAGTAAAAATGATGCGACTCTATTTAGAAAAATCAGTAATAAAGTTATTTGTATTGAAAATGGCGTTGATATACATAAGTACTCTGCAATTAATAAATCAATAGAAAAAGGGGTTCTATTGTATATAGGACGTTTAGATATACATAAACGCATTGACAATTTAATACGAGTAACGGCGGAATTATATAGTAGAGATAAAGAGGTAACTTTGAAGATCGTTGGGCCCGATTGGAAAGGAATAAAGAGTAGTTTAGTTCGGTTGGCTAATTCTTTGGACATTTCAAACCGAGTAAAATTCTTGGGTTCAGTAACAGAAGATGTTTTGATAGAGGAAATGAAGAAAGCAAATTGTTTTGTTTCTGCTTCGGAATATGAAGGATTTGGGATATCTGCTGTAGAAGCAATGGCATCTGGAACGTTTTGTGTTTTGAATAAAATTGACAGTTTCAATATGTTTTTAACTAATAAAAAATATGGGTTTTTGGTAGATTTTAGTAATGTTCAAAGTGCGTCTGATTCAATAGAGTTATTATTAAATAAATCTTTAGAAGAGCTACGGGATATTGAAAACGAAGCCAAGCGGGATGTTACTAAATATTGTTGGGAAAATGTTGTAAAAGACCTCAATAGTGTATATCGTGAGGTTTTGGGTTAATGGAGGTTTTAAATGTAAGATACAATAATATAACTATCAAATGTGCACTGAAGAAGATATTTTCATTGTTGGAAGGGGAGAAAAAATATAACTTATTCTTTCTTAATGCTGATTGCTTACGTCAAGCACAGATAGATAAAGAGTATCGTGAAATTCTAAATTCTGCCGATTTAGTTCTACCCGATGGTATCGGTTTACGTTTGGTGACAAGGGTCTTTGGAGGTGAAATGAAGGACAATTGTAACGGAACTGATTTATCTCCGCTTATTTTGAAAGGAGCAACAAAAAAGAATTATAAAATTTATTTTTTGGGGGGAAGAGAGTCTGTAGCAAAGGGAGCAGCTGAAAATATTATTAAGGCAATTCCCTTTATTCAAATTGTTGGACATTGTTCAGGTTATTTTTATAGTGATGATGAGGTTATAAATAGTATTAATTCTTCTGGAGCTAATATTTTGTTTGTCGCGTTGGGAGTCCCAAAGCAAGAAAAATGGATTGCTAAAAATAGAGAAAAACTTAATCCAAAATTATGCTTAGGTGTCGGTGCTCTGTTAGATTATTTATCTGGAAATATTAAGCGTGCGCCAGTATGGATGAGAAGGTTGCATATTGAATGGGTTTGGCGAATAATTATTGACCCCAAAAGAATGTTTCAGAGATACATAATTGATGGATTTCATTTTTTAATTTATGTCTTGTATGTGAGATTAAGGTTGGCAAATAAAGGTTTTGATAAAGTAATGAAATGATACGAAACAAATATAATTTTATGTGTATGGTTTTCCACGTCTTGGCAAAGTGGACCATTTGAGGTGAGAAGCTAAGAGATATTTTCTGCTAAACTTTCCTTAAAAAGTGTCCAGACCCTGATATTTATATGGGTAAGTTGAGAAAAGCGTTTACAGATTTAGACTTGAAGTAATGAAGAGTCAGGGTTTCCCGAATGACCCGGCTCAAATAAAGTAATGAATGCGCGAACCGTTCCTGATTTTTGATATAAGTGAGTACAAGTAATAACACACGGCGACCCAGACCTGGCTCATCACGGCGTTTTTGCTGTTTCTCAGAAACGTTTTGATTTTCAGGTTTCCTTGATCCATTTTAAAAACAACTCGATTTGAAGTTGTTGGTCAAAAAATACCAAAAAAATTTTCTTCTCTTCATCGTAAAACTTGATTCTTCTCAGAACCTCAGGATATTCAGGTTCACATAAAAGTTTGCTAAGCGAACCCTCGGGTTTTGCAGAACCCCTTTCCCTTTTGGCTCTTGATGCTGTCCGGCGAACTCATATTTAAAGTTTTGATCTTGCACAGTAAAAGTGGATACGAACAAAGTGATGGATACGATCATTTTTGAAGGTGTTTTAATGGGAAAGAATCGTCACCATTTCTATCTCAGCTATCTCCGCTCGTTAGATTTTGAAAAATGAATGGGGCTTAACTGTCCATTAATATCGGGCAAGATCATTAAACAACTGAAGCTGTCATGGAGTCCTTTTTTATCCGGACATTACTGATTTCTCATAAGTCATGATTCTATTTGCAATCTTGATAGCTTTCGGTTCTGGAGGTCGATACCTTTTAAATTAATAATAAATGTTATTCCTTTTCAGAAACCTTCCTTTCTATTTATTAATTTTTCTTATTGGTTTTACACCAATTTCTTTTGGGGGGGTGCACGTATGGGCTTATTCGATAATGGAATTTGCCACATTAATTATTGTGAGCCTTGCCCTTATAAATACTGTTTTTACCGAAAAGGAATTTAAATGGATTAAAACTCCTCTAAATGCAATTATAACGATTTATGTTGCCTACCTGGTTCTTCAGATCATTCCAATGCCTAAAGGTGCTATTGCCGCAATAACACCCGGAAATACATATATTCTTGAGAGATTTACCCATGTTTTTCAAGGTGGTTTTGAGGGTGATTTTCTTACCACCTCTTTGATCCCGTACAAATCATGGTCCAAACTATTAAAAATTATTTCCTACCTGGGAATTATTTTGTACATCATCAACTATATTCATTCCCGAAAGCAGATCAATATTATCGTAATTGCCATAGCGTTCGTTGGAATATTTGAGGCAATATCAGGCTGGGTATTGGTGAAGAGCAGTTCCCCTTTACATATCGGGCCATTTAGTTTGAATACTCAATATTTGGGCCGGTTTCATGGTAGTTATATTTCCCCCAATCACCTCGCCGGTTACTTTGAAATGGCCATCTTTCTGATTTTCGGGGCGTTATTAACTTTTTATGGTGAATCGAATGAAAGAAATAAACAAATTGAAACAGTTCCCAAGGCACAACGGATGCCAAAGTGGGTTTTTCAAGGAAAAAAATATGTATATCCCGCCTTTCTTTTTACTGCTATTGGGATGATGCTCACAGGATTATTTTTAACGGGGTCCAGGGGGGGGCTGTTAGGTTTTTTTGCGGGAATCATGATTATTATTTTATTAACCCTGCGCTCAATGATGACAAAGCTCTTAATCCTATTACTTTCGTTGACCCTCTTGTTGGTCATTCTCTTTGGGATAGATTTAGAAAGACAGGGGGGGAGAAATTTTAATAGCAAAGCTATTGAAAGGTTACAAAACCGCGACACATTAATTTCTCAATTAAACTCATTAAGTTCTGACAGAGTAGATCCGTATTTGTCCATGTTACCCATTGTTAAGGACTTTTCGCTTGCAGGAACAGGGTTGGGAACGTTCCAGGATATTTTCATTCGCTATAAACCAGATGAAATAAGAGCCCATATTTCCCATGCTCATAGTGATTGGCTTGAACTATTAATTGAGACAGGTTTCATTGGTTTCACGTTGGTATTAGTGGCGGTAATTCTCTATTTCTCTAATTTTATTCGCTTGTGGAGGCAAAGAAAGGACTCTTTTGCCGTTGGCATGGGTTTAGGGGTTCTTGGAAGTTCCGCAGCGATTTTGACTCATAGTCTTGTCGATTTCAATTTCCAAATTCCTGCAAATGCACTTTTGTTTGCTGTAATTCTTGGGGTTGGATATTCCTCCATCAATAACCAAAACCATCAAGGAATGGAAGTCTCCCTTGCTCCGTTCAAAGTTGTTAATTGGACAATATATTTAAGAGTATTCTTCCTGATTTTGAGCTTTCCAGGAATATTTTTTGTCGGTAAAAAAATCATTTCTCAATTCCTATCAGAACAGAGCTGTCCCACACAATATAATTCAACCTTAACTTTTAATCGGGAGCCGTCCATCTCGGATATAAAAAAAGGCCTGGAATTCGCCCCGGATAACAGCGAGTGTATGAATCGCTTGGTTAAGAAGTATAGAAAAAATAAAACGCTTGAACCCATGAGTTTCTTTAATTCCTATTATAGCAATAAAAATATAGAGTTATTGAAAAAGGCGATTCGTTTAAACCCGACCAGTGGTAATTACTATTTATTGTTAGGCGAAGAATTTATATATTTAAGTCAATTGAATGAAAAAGATCGGGAAAATAATCTTGGTCTTGCAATTAAATCCCTGGAAAATGCGCAATATTTCAAGCTTGTGGGTTATGAAAAAAATTTTAAATTAGCTGCAGCCTGGCTTGATGTTTCAGAACAATTGCCTGATGAAAAAAATAAATATTCTGAGGTCGCTATTGATTTATTACAGAAAACTCTTCTTTTAAGCCCTTATCAATGGAAAGAGGTTTTAAAAATTGCCGTTGAATATTTTGCAAAAGAAGATGTTTTAAATAAGGTCTTTCCACCTTCAGGAACTTCAACACAGCGCTATGGTGAAAGCACATTTAATTATTATAGAATCTTGGAATTCGTTGGTTGGAAATGCAAAAATGATCTAGATATTGAGTTTTTAAAAATAGTTACCATTGCATAACCCGTCATTGCAAGAAGCCAACGGCGATGAAGCAATCCAGAAAACCTGGATCTACCCCCTGTGGGCACAAATGCCTGGGAATATTATAACGGCCGTGCCGCTTTGCGGCTCGCGAGGACGTTTGGGTGGGATAGGCTCGAGGTAAACTTCCATGAAGATTCTCGACTTACGCAAAGGTCTCTTTTTAAATTGGGGCAGAGGGATTTAAATACCTCTCTCAACCCCTCTCCTTTGGCAGAGCCTGTCCTTGATCTACCTTTATTATTATCACAGTCCTACTTCGACAGGCCCAGCTTGACAACAGTGGAAATCCTTGTGCTTTAGACTTTTTCAGGGGCGACTAAATAACTCTTCGCAGAAATGGGATTCGTCTCTTAGTCCACTCAATCCTTTTTTTTGTGTTTTCAATCAATTTTTTTGTGTTTTCAATCAAACGGCTATTTTCTGAATCACGAATGCCTCGAAATTGGTGACGTCGCCGCCCAATCGTTTCGTCGTATAAAACAGGATGAAAGGTTTGGCGCTGAATTGATCGCGCAACATGCGAATCCCCCTTCGGTCCACGATGCTGTAAGCCCTTTGGAAATCACCGAAAGCGATGGAAAGCGACCCGGCTGCTATCGCCGGCATGTCTGCCATTTGCTCTATGGGCATGCCCATCAGCGTTTGCGGCTCCCCATGCGCCAGTCCTGGCTGCCACAGGTATTGGCCGTTGTTGTCTTTCAATTTGGAGATGGCTTCTATGGTCGATCGCCGCACGAGCCAGCGGGCGTTGTGGGTGTAAGGTGATTTAAGTCTGAAGGCCAAAGCCCGAAGGCCGTCTGCGGTGACTGCGGCGTTGGCGCCGGAGTAGACTTGTTCCACCTGGCCGGGATTGGCCGTTCCGGCGGGATAGGTGAGGATGCCGCGAGGTTTGCCAATTCCAGCCGCGAAATCTTGTCGGAAACTTTATTGGCCAGCCCAGGATGCCACATCGATTTTTGCATCGTCAAGCAAGGTCTGTGTGGCCTTTGGCATGGCATATAGTTCGTATACGGGGATTCGTCGCGACCCGATCGCCGGAGTTCCGGTTTCATCTCGTTGTCCGCGTTCACCGGTACCTCTTTGAATTGACTATCAGGAGCGTTTAGTCAGTTTTTAGAGATGCTCTTTTGTTATTTAAAAAAGCTGTCAGGGGAAAAAAGCTGAATGACTCTCACGGAGGACAGTCTTGTGAGGAAATTCTTTTCTTATGGGTATTCAGAAGATATGCCACAAGGTAACCTATTATCACCCCTGTTGTGTTAGCAAGACTGTCCACGATTTCAAAAATTGCCCCAGCGGTGGAGGATTGCTGAAATTCAAGAATTATCCCCAATACCACTAAACCAAAAGCCAGAATGAGTAGATGTTTATGTTCCCACGATTGGTAAAAACTATACATTAACAATCCAAAACTGCACAAATGAATGATTTGATCGCCAAAAGGCAAATTTACGATGGATTGTTTCAGGGGGTAGAAGGGATTGAGCGAAAAATAAATAATTATCACAGTCAATGAGCAACTTAGAAATCTCCAAACCCAGGGATGGATGTTGGACGTAAGAATCTTTTTCTTCTGCGGGGTCAAGAGGTTTTTCCATAAGCTCTTTTTTTGTATGAGTATGGCCCATATCCATACCCATAGAGATCTTCTTTTTTATCTTTCACTTTAGTGAGTATGATTCTAAATTTTTTTTCATTGGGATTCGACTCCCCAGGCAATTCGGGTATTTGACTTTCCTCCCCATTAAGAAACCGTCGTTTGTATGTTTCGATAGGAGTGGATATCAATTGATCTATCATATTGTGGATGGATTTTTTGTCATTCATCCCGGAAGACATAACGTATAAAATTCCGTCGCAACTTTTTTCAATGATACGTGTGTTCGAACTGCATAAAACGGGAGGTGTTTTAATTAGAATCACATCGAACGCTTTTCTTAAGTCATTTAATAAAAGTGGAAGAATATTAGAATATAACACATCTGGAGAGGACGCATCTTCATTGGAAGGTTCACCTGCCGGGATCAGCCAAACATTCGAGTAATTTGTTTGAATCGGGGATATTTTCCTACCGTTCGAATTGGATAGAATATTGATTATACCTGGAGTATTTGGAATTTTAAATATGCCATGAAATTTAGGGTTTTCCAAGTCGGCATCAATAATGAGGACTCTTTTGCCCACCTTTCCCAGGGAAATAGCCAGGTTTGACACCACAGTTGTTTTGCCTTCTCCGGGAAAAGTGCTGGTAGTAATAAATACTTTTGTTGAATCTTCTGAAAGGATAGGCAAGAATTTGGTTCTTAAATCCTTGAATTCTCTTTCAAGTTGGAAGGTTTTTTCTTTAGAAGCATTAAGGGCTCCATTTTTTCCATACCAGCCAAGCGATCCCAGAAGACGATAAGGCAGTTGTCGCTTGACGTCGTCCTCATTTTTTATTTTATTATCGATTGATTCGACGAAGGAAACCAGCATCAGTCCGCCAAAAATACCAACGCTTAAACCCAGGACTAAAAGGAGGCCTACTTTGGGTTTAATGGGTTTACGGGGTTGTTCAGCGCGATCCAATATACGGATGGGGGGGACATAATAACTTGAAAAAATACTTATTTCCTTCCTTTTGTCCATAAGATTACCCAGAAAAGCTTTATCGGACTCGATCTCCTCCTTCATTTGTTCGTATAGGAAAGTTTTCCTGTCCAATTCCATGAGGTCAGCTTTAAGGTTACTTAGGCTTGAGTTCAAATCTTGTTCCTGGCTCTGTAAAGCCGCAAGGTCTGTTTTAAGGGTTCTTAAAAATCTTTCTGCTTCTCCTGGAATGCTTGCTTCAATCGCTCTTATTTTCTGAAGACTTTTAACCAGGCTTGGGTGGGAGGGTTTCAGGTTTTTTGAAAGATATTCAAAGTTAATGACCTCCTTCAGGTAAGAGGTTCGCAATGTATTTATGGCTTCACCTTTTAGGTATTCCGGAATCGCATCAAAGAGTTGTTTGGGTGAAGCTTTGGCCCCTTCAATTTGCTGGATTACGGATCTTAGTTGTATAATATCTGTTTGAATTTTATTGGCGGCCTTTAGGGTTTGACTGTATTGTTGACTTGTGAAATCGCGTTTGCCGCCCCAATCGACCATTTTTTCATTTTTTATGAATTCCTGTACCTTTGCATTGGACTTTTCAAGCAAATCACTGAGTTCATTTCCTTGAGATTTCACCCATTGTTCAGCATTTTCTTTTAAAATCTTTTGATAATGGTCTTGCTCAACAATATATAAATCTACCAGTGTATTTGTTATCTTAGCAATCAAATGGGGTGAAAAACCTTCAAATTGGATACTCACAATTTCACTTTTATCAACAGGAGCCACTTCCAACCTATCCAGAAAACTGTCTATCAAAGGGGCATAGGGGTCCATTTCAATATTCTCATCTGTTTTTTCCTGAATGATTCCGACAGCAACCATCGTGTTTTGGAGCCAATCCTTCAAGGGAACTAAATCAATTAAAGGCGGAGTGTCAAACTCCTCACTTTCCAGTAAATCGAGTTTAACCAGTACTTTTTTGATCAAGGAACGGTTTTTGAAAAGGGCATATTGAGTTTTAATGGAATCCTGGTCTTTGGAAATGTTATTCACGTCTTCATCAACATAGTTGGTCTTTGAAGGCTTGGGTTCAATTAAAACTTTAGCAGTGGCTTGATATACAGGGGGCACTTTTAACAAATAAAACGTTGTTAATATCATTGACACCAGAACAAAAGAAATAAGAACAAGGTTCCTTTTCTTTATGATCTTAATAATGTCCGTAAGTTGTAATTCATCCATTCAAAAATCTCCTGCTTTTCCTAAAAAAAGCTTCGCGGTACTAGAATGATGTCTCCAGGATTTAATAGCATGTTTTTGGTCAAATCTCCCTCAACGATCACTTTGTCCAGTGCCACCTGATATTTTTTAACAGTTTCATTGCCAGTGTTCTGGCTAATTTTCCGGTAAACTTTTGTAGCCGCGGGTTTTGCTATCTCCGTAAGTCCTCCCGCAAGAAGAACGGCATCCAATATCGTCATTCCTTCCCTGAATAATATGATTTGGGGTTTTTGTACTTCTCCCATAATGTTGATGCGGTTTTCAAAGTTATTTGGAAAATAAATCAGATCGTTATTTTTCAGGTAGACATTTTGTGATAAATCGTTACCTTCAATCAGGGCAAAAAAATCCACTCCAACTCTTTTTCCCTGGCGTAAAAGATAGGACTTTCTTAGGTTCACATTTTCTGTAACCCCTTTTCCGATGGAGATGGCGTGTAAAATAGTTGCTGGTTTGTGAACTTTATAAGAACCCGGTCCGTTGACTTCTCCCCCAATAGAGACTCTTATGGTGTCACTGTTTATTTCTTTCAGGATTACCGAAACCGTTGCATCTATAAAGTAATCCTTTAATCTGATTGTGATTGCTTTCCGTAATTCTTCCGTAGTTAAACCACCAGCTTTGATATCTCCAATCAATGGAAAGGAAATTAACCCATCGGGCCGAATGGGCATCTCTGTTTTCATATTGTCACTTTCCCAAACCGAGATTTCGATCAGATCTCTGGGGCCAAGCACAAAGTTCGCGCCAGATGGATGTTTGGAAGATGAAGTTTTTTCCCCTCGTTTGGTGGAGGATTGTGGTTTTTTTAACTGGGAAGCCTCGGCCACAGAAAATGGTTCTTTGGCAACGGGAAAATAGTTGTGGTTATTGGGGGCTATCATGATGGAAAACAATACCCCAAAAATTATTAATAACTTTTTAAGCATGGCCAAAACTTTCTCAAAAAGGTCGCTTTAAAGCAAACGGAAATAAGCTTTCAGAAAGTTACAGATATTAATAAAAATATCCTTAATCCGGTTTTATGAATGCTATTTCCCTGTGAAGAATCTTCTATTTTAAATGAGAGTTTGCATATAATTTGATCTAAGCCATAAACACATTTTTACCGTGTCGTTCATATTTATTGATTCATCAATGGGGCTTTAATACATTCATTGATTGATCCTGTAATCCAGTTTATTTGCAAATAGGCAGGAAAAATAGTGGTTCTGTCAATATGGGCTGACTTGATTTGGCTACAAGTAAGGCCTTTTGTCCGACTCAAATCTGTTCCCATAAGATTTGCTCTATTAAGTTTTGCCTCTGTCAGATTTGCGCGATTGAGATTGGCGTTCCTGAGGTCTGCGTTTTCAAAATCAACGGCTTTAAGATTGGTCTTGCTTAGATTTACTCCTCTAAAGTAAGCCCTGGGAAAACTGAATGAGCTTAAATCTTCTCCGCTGAGATTGGCTTTATTGGCTACGAGTAAATCTACTACGGGTGGATTGCGATTTTGAGCGGCCATGAGGAGTGGAGTCCTGCCTTTTTTGTCCTTTTCATTAACATTGGCCCCGTTGGTCACAAGTAACTCAGTTATTTTTTTATACCCTTTTATAGCGGCAATGTGTAAAGGGGTATGCTCTTTTTTATCCTTTTGATTGACACTTGCCCCATCAGCTATGAACAACCTTACCAAGGTATCTTCCCCACCTCTAACTGCAAAATAAAGAGCCCCTCGCTTGTCGGCATCTAATTGATTTACATCGGCTCCATTGGCGAGGAGCAATTTCGCAATTTTTAGATTTCCCTCCTGAGTTGCAAATCGTAGCGCGGTTCCGCCCCCTTCGGTTTGCGCATTGACATCTGCATCTCTTGTGATTAGTTCTTTAGCTAGCTGCATTTGTCCTTCAAGAGCCGCGTGGTGTAACGGAGTAAAACCAAACTGATTTTTTTCGTTTGCCGTGGCTGGGGATCCGTAAACTTCTTTGCTGTAACCTAGTGATAATATATTGTTGATAGTAAAAACAATTAAACCAAAGAGTAATAAATTATGGTTCATAACTAACAGGTTGCATAAAATTCTTAATTTTGCGGATAGAGTTGTAAAACCATTAAGCAATATTTTATAACTTAGATAAACCATGCACGGTCAAGAGGGCGACCATATCAACGCGATCAAAAGCGGCAGGGGTAGATTATATTCTGCTAAAGCTGTTAAGTGTTTTAGTATTACGAATCTACCTGTTATTGAAGACCGGTTGAAGATGCAGGTGCTTTTCTGTTTTTAATATGAGAATCACTGGAAAGGTGATACGTCAGTCTTTTTGGTTTTTTTTTCAGATTTTTTAGTAGTTTTATCCTTCTTTTTAGTTTTTTTGTCCTTGCCCTTACCCTTTCTATCTTCATCATCTTTATCTTTTTGCGCAAGAATCAGGCTTTTGTTTATGATGTCATTGATAGAATGTTTTGCATTTCCAGATAATTTTGCTTCCCAAATTTTTGTTCCTACTGGGAGTCGTAAGGTTTCAATTTCACCATGCAACTCTAAAATCTTCTCTCGGGCTTCCGAGGAATTCTTAGCAAAAAGTGTACCGGAGACATTCATTTTTCCTGGCAGTTCGTATTTGTACAGTTTCATTTTATCCTCCAGCTATAGATGGTGATAATGGCAATTTGTTTAGCCATATGAATAAATCTAAAAAATACAATTGAAAGAAATAACCTTAAGGTTTGTAGTTGTTATGAACATAAACCTTTTAAAAAAAAATTAAGTGATTTTAAAAAGCACAATCCAAAGGAATTGCAGTATAAACAATTGACCATGCAAAAAAGATAATTCCAAGACGTTTAGCATACTTAATCAAAGTTACGGAAATCGAATTATTTTTGAATATATTTTTCGCAAAAAAATAACCCGATACTATAAAGAAAAATGGAATGGCGAACTCACAACTTACTTGAATAAATTTATTGATTAATTGGAAAGAAAGAGTCTGGTATTCTTTTCCTCCAAATGGATTGGTATGAACGCATACTACCGCGAAGGCCGCTAAAACACGGATCGTGTCAATGCTTACTAGTCTAGGCGGCGTAGCTGATTGAGTAGACATTGTTTTCAATAGATCTTTTTAAAAGGTTGCTCATGATATGACCGGCAATCAATTATTATAGCTTAACTCCCTACCTGCAAAACCCGGCACTTATAGTAGCCTTTAATTTTAACGTAAGACCTTTTCAACGAGATACTCAGCAATCAAATCATGTGTTTGAGCCTTGGGATGATGATCATAAGGACTCAATTCATAAATGGACTGATTTCCATGAAATCCCGGCAAAATATCACTTAGCAGGTGTACGACGATCTTGTTATTTTTAAATCCATTGATCAACTTCCCATTTGTTTCTTCCTGTTTAGGGTTCCAAGCTTTTGAGTCCCAATATAAAACCTGAAATATAGCTTCCGGGTATAGAGTTTTTAAATGGTCCTTGGTTTTTTTATAATTCCTATAAAAATATCGATATCACTCTGGTTAGTAAGCCCATGATTCCCAAATATATTTAAATATATTTGGGATTTTTTAAGGCTCTTGGACAATGAGATAGGAATTACTTTATTATCATCAAAGTTCCCGGTAAAACTCACTTCCCCCGTTTCCCCAATTTCATACTGCGGTCCATGCTGGTCCCAGCTTGCGAGTCCTGCGGAACGTGCCGGGTGCGCTAGAATTTCCTGATATATGATGAACTTGGGACTGCATTGGGCAATTTTTTTTACTAAACCATGTTCAATTGCCGAAAGCATTTGATGAGGACCATACCCGTGAAACCCAAAATTATAAATACGATATTTTCCACCTGTTTTTATCCCCACACGGTAGGGCATTGCTTCATTATCATTAACCCCCTCTCCAAAGGTAACGGATCCTCCAAAAAATAAAATACAGGGCGCATTTTCCCCACCATTAAATGGGGGGGATTTTCTCAATCCATTAGATTCGATGGTGTATTTCACATCATAAACTAATTTTTTCCCATGCATTTTTTTAGCGTTTGCTTTGAAATTGGGAGCAGGCCTATATCCCAATAAATCGTCATTTTGATAATAACCTGGAGAGAGAGTTACATCGGATTTGTCTGTTGCCTGATTACTTATTGTCAAATAAGTTTCAAAGAGCCCAAGCGAAAAAAAAGAAACACTGGTATATATTAAAACTACTTTAATTTTTGAATGAAGACTGATAACAACAATAAAGGAACTTAATAGAAACCAGGAAAGAAAAATCCAAATAAAAGGGGATGTAAAAAATTTGAATGAAATGTACGGCGCAAAAACTCCTAATACAACAATAATTACTATAAAGTAATATTTTTTCATTAAACAAGGCATCTAATCAATTTTCTAAGGAAATAAAAACACCTCATTAATTATATGCTCATAATAATTTGATTCAATCCTTTTTCCCTTTTTCAGTACTTTTTGCATGACATGGCCTCCTTACGTTTGATTTAGGTTTCTCACAAAACCATTAAAACGCAGGTGAGACCATGTTGCAATTTCAACTAACTTTAGGACAGAATCTAATTTGAATTCATTGAATATATAATTAAATAGAGTCTGAAATTTACAGATATATTTCTGGAAAAACAATGACCCTATTGGGCTATATTGGACTGTGTAATTAGTCGTCTCTGAAAAATTTGTTTATCATAGTTGATTGTTGCTAAGTATTAAGGGTATGCCATAATATTTTGCGAACAGAAAAGCCCTGGAAAAATATGTAATAGCCCATAATTTACAGGAAGTTAGCCTGGTTAATATGGTTTATCACCACATAAAAGAAATAAAGGAAGGGGGTTTTGGAATCGTAGACGAAGTCCGTGATTCCAAAGGGGAAATTTTCGCGAAAAAGACCTTTTCTCTAAACCAATCAGCTAAATATTCAAAAGCTTCCATTGAAAATGAAAGGAAGCGATTTGTTCAAGAGGCCCACTTCCTTCATTCCTTCCGCCATAAAAATGTAGTTCCTGTGCTGGATTATAATTCACAGACAGATCCTCCATATTTTATTATGCCAAAGGCGATACAAACTTTTTCGACCGATTTGAAGGAGCATCCAAAACATATCAAAAAATATTTCCCCGCCTTTATGGACATCCTTTCGGGTTTAGAAGAAATTCATTCCATGGGTATCTGCCATTTAGATTTAAAACCAAGTAATGTCTTAAGGTTTAAAGGAGAGGGCGATTCTGATTTTTATGCAATTTGTGATTTTGGCTGCATGATGAATCCCAATTCACCATTTTCAGATCTTGATAAAAAGAAAATGAAGATGAACCCTAGTGAATATTCAGCACCAGAAATTGTTGAGGATGTTGGGAAAGGAACTATTCGCTCTGATATATATTCGCTGGGTTGTACTCTCCATGATTTAATGGGAGTAAAAGATCGTAAACCTTGTAAGCAAATTTCTGATAAAGTTAATTTTGGTGGCATCATCTGGAAATGTACCCGAAAAGACCCATCGCTTCGATTTGGAACGGTAGACGAATTAAGAGATGCTCTTGTTGCTTTGAATGATGTCTCAATAGAGCCGAGTAGTTCGGAAGGAGCCAAATGCATTAAAATTCTAAATTCCCAAAAAAGGCTGAGCCATAAACAATGGATTAAAATCATTAAGTTTGTTTCTGATCAACTTTATTCCTTAGATGGCCCCTTGATTTTAAGGAAAGTTTCTTTAGATAGAATTCGGGAAATTGTAAAAAATCACCCCCATCTTGCTAATAAACTTGGGATTACTTATGCCCAATGGACCCGTGATGCGGAATTTGAATTTGCAGAAGGCGATGGGTTGTCGAATCGATTGGAAAGGTTTATTAAAAATTGCAATGTTCAAGTTCAAAAAGAATGCCTTGCGGCTATGCTGTATATGGGTTTTAGGCATAATCGTTGGTATGTCCAACGAAAATTTATTCAGTTGGGTGGGAGAAATATTACCCTTGATTTAGCAAAAAGCTTGGTTGCTGAATTTAAAGGAAATAGGCAAGATGCCTGCAAGGCAATCAACCATTTGGAAAAATCCTCGCTATTAAATATGGATAAACTGCATCCTTTGCTTGCCCAAGCTTTTGTTGAAATTTCATCATCTAATTTTCATAAAAATAAAACGCAAGTAGAATAACTTCAGAATTATTTATTCATCCTCCTCTAAGTGGGGAGGGCACCCTTTCCCTTGAGAAATAAAACCTGCGTTTCCTTGTATGGAGAATGGTTTGCCTGGAGTGGCGGGGTGGATGACAAACGTGCCTGGAGCAATGTCCTTAGGTGGCTTGGTACCTGGATCATAACGAATGAAAATTTTTTTAATTCTCAGAGAGCGCATTTGTTAAAAAAAGCTTCGCGGGATTAGGATGATAACTTAAACTGGCAGCTTTTCCCTCCTTCTCTTCTTTTTTAGTATTATATGCGATAATTAAAAAGCCCGTTGACCACATTTGGCCTGTTGGCCCTGTGAAAAATAAAAAGCCATTTTTCACAGGGCCAACAGGCTCCTACTACGATGATTTAATTTTTATAAAAATGCCGTTTACACACTTATTCTGATAGACCTATAAAATTATTATTTTATAGATACCCTCTCTCTTTCATAGCTTTCTGAACACCCGCAAACCCTGGATAAAGTTTAGCACCATCTATATGCTCTTGATGTAATAAGCGAAGCAATTTTTGAGCTTCAGATATTGGCAACGTAAAATGGTATAATAACGTAGAATGTCGCATCCCAATTGATGGCTTCGCATATTTTAACAATATCTTATCTAACGGTTTTTTAAACCTATCCAACTGCCTGATCTCATCATACTTTGCTACTGAACCGGGGTGGAACAGTGTGAAAACCCCATCTTGTGCATTTAAATTATCATTACTTGCATATGGAGCAGTTATCACCCTAAGTGTATCTTTTTCTGCAGAGTCTTCAGCTGGTAGATACTCTTTAAATTGAGGTAAAAGATCAATATAACCATGAGCTTATTTCTGATGCTTAAGGGAAATAGCGTATAGTGACAGTTTTCCTTTGCGAGCCTTTTTTTTGTCGCCACTACTATTTGTACTTAATATTTTTCTCACAGCACCTATAGCCGCAAAATACAGTGCTGTTAGTCTATTTCTACTCCAATCCAATAAACGGGTTGGCACACCATGGTGCTGAGCCAAAGCCATTAATGATAGACACTCATCTGGTGGCCAATTTTCCTCTGAAGTTAACCCTTCGTCAAAAAGTATATTCCGAAAGCCCTGAGAATCCTCAGGAATTGCCAGCCCATTTTGATCAGAGATTTTAAAAAATTCTTGTATTAATTTTTTCTCTTCCCTAACCTGTTCAGGATAAGTTGTTGGCAACATAATTTTCTTACCAAAGCTTGAGAAACCTTCTTCACGAAAAGCGGTTGGAGTTAGCTTGTATGAAGTGCATGAATGCCCTCTATAAATAAATTCACCTTCGAGTATCCCTCCTCTTGGAGAAATAGCCTCAATCATTTCTTCTGCAGTTTTGGGCTTTTCATTTTTAACAACTGGAATTACCATGCTCTCCATAAACCTTGCAGTTCCCCTTCTTTTACAGGAGGATTTGTCATTTTCCAATCCTTGACTTCTTTCGGCGATGGCATTTGTTTATGGCTCCAGAAATCAATTTCTTCTGGCGTCCTAACACAACTCATCAAACGCAACTCGTACATCGAACCGATGAAGAATCCTCCTTCATCTGTTTTTGATCTCCCTCCAAAAATTACAGGTTCTTTACTTTGTGCGATAGTCCCATGCTTAGACTGATGAGCAACTTCTTTACCATCAACGTATAAAATTGCTTTTTCTCCATCATAAGTTCCCGCCATATGCATAAGCTTTTTATATTCCACCTCTTTACCGTAAACTACAGATATAGCCTCTCTTTGGTCTTCCAATAAGATCTGGAATTCTGGCTTACCTGTTTTTTTATGCAAACCTAACCGGTAAATGGGCAGCTTCCATTTTTGAGTTTCTGGCATACATATTAAAGTTGGACAATTGCCTTTATCGTCTACATCAAAAATAGCTTCTACCGTAATTGAATTATTAAAGTTAATAGGTTTTGCTGTGCTCATCCACTGATGACCACTATATTTTATGGGCATAATGTTATTCGGTAATTAAAGTATTTTGAATTGGCAACATTAGTCAACCGTCCGCTTATGGTTGTTAAAAGACTTGTCAATATTCAGCAAATAGCGGACGTCTCTCTATAGGGATGAATTATTCAAACTATTGGAGGTTGACTAACATTAAGAAAACCAACCTAACTTTATTAACTCATCTCGATTTATCAATGCATATTCATTGAAAGTTAGGCTTTCTGTTGAAGGTGCACATACTTTTTCTGATTGCGGATGCTTAAGCGGAGAAGCCCAGTTAAAAGTACCACAAGAATCAAAAGCATATGCGCCAGTGTATGTCGTCAAATGAATCTGGAACAAAGTTGGAAAATTTTTAGAGGTACATTTGGTTTATAGTCTTTGTGTAAATATGTTTCAAGTTTAAGTTAAGCGACCTTTGCTTTGAGGTTTTGTT
>Ga0114931_10001949_pt1 | contig 26286 bp, 31 predicted proteins | sample 2SBtaG_FD_89579 | JGI IMG/M metagenome (GOLD analysis project Ga0114931, IMG submission 89579) | Deep subsurface microbial communities from Kolumbo volcano to uncover new lineages of life (NeLLi) - 2SBTROV14_V59a metaG | ecosystem: Environmental > Aquatic > Marine > Volcanic | place: Kolumbo... | reverse complement strand
TACCTGGGGCGCTGGCTGTACGACCAGGGGCGTCTCGAGGCGGCGGCGCCGCTGTACGAGCGCGTCGAGCCGCGTCTCGCCGAGGGCCGTGACCTCGACGACTTCGACACGCGGATGGAGGTCGCACTCCACTACTACCGGTTCGGGCACCTGCTCGCGACGCTGGGGCGCCCCGACGAGGCCATCGCGCGCTTCGAGCGCGCCCTGGAGCTCAACCCCACGCACCTGCCCTCCCGGGAGGCCGTCGCGCCGGTCTACGAGACCCTGGGTCGCTGGGAGGCCGCGGAGGCCACCTGGCGCCAGGTGCTGCAGCTGATCGGCGGGACGGGCGACACCGCGCGCGTCGCCGCCGCCTACGCGCGCCTCGGGCGGGTCGAGCAGCAGCTCGGGCGTACCGACAAGGCCTACAAGCGCTTCAACAAGGCGCTGGAGCTGCACCCGAACGACATCGGTGCCCTGCAGGGGCTCGCGCACGTCTTCGCCGCTCGCCGCGATTGGGACAACTGCATGAAGTCGTGGAACAACGTGATCCACTTCGCCACCCGCCGGGAGGACGTGATCGAGGCCTACCTCGAGAAGGGCAAGCTCCTCGACGGGCAGCTCGCCCGGCCCGACAAGGCGGCCGAGCACTTCCGGCGCTGCCTGGAGGTCGACCCGGGCCACGTCGCGGCGCTGGTCCGCCTCGCCGAGATCGCCCTGCGTGGTGGCGACGACGCCGACGCCGAGACCTGGTCGCACCGGGGGCTGAAGTTCGCCGAGGAGGGCGGCCCGGTGCGCGCCGACCTCCTGCTGTGCTGGGCGCTCGCGCGAGCGCGCCGCGGCGACCGGGAGGCCGCGGCGGCGGCGGCGGAAGAGGCGGGGCGCACCTACCCCCCGTCGGTGGCGGGGCTCCCGAAGGACCCCCTGGCCGAGCCTGACCTGCTCCTGGAGGCCGTCCTCTCGCGGCTGCCTTGAGCGGCCGGCCTCAAGCCGAGCCGAGCCGCGTGGTGACCGACGCCCCGATGCCGAGCAGGCTCACGGCGATGACCACCAGCCACCCGACGAAGGGCAGGGAGCCGGCGAAGGAGACCAGCACGACGCCCACCAGGAAGGCGATCCACCGTCCGTGGGGCTTCTCCTCGAAGGGCAGCCGATCGCCGACCGCCTGGCACAGCCCGACGAACCCGAGGAGCCAGGCGAGGCCGAGGAAGGCCCACAGCAGCAGGCTGAGCGGCAGGCCGAGCACCGTGATCGCGAAGATCACCGAGATGATCGACAGGGTCAGGCTCGCGAAGAATCCGACGGTGGCCGAGCGCAGCGGGTGGCCCTCGATGTCGCCCGCGACCCGGGCCACACGCTGGGGGAACAGCCCGACCACGAGCACGCCGGCGCCCGCGAGGGAGAGCAGGAACACGAGCTTGCGGAAGAAGGCCCCCACGAAGTGGGCGAACCCGCCGTGGGCTTCGGACTCCACCTCGTCCTCGGCCGAGTGGTCGAAGGCCACGTTGGTCGGCGAGCCGAGGTCGACCCGGTCGCCCTTCAGGACGGCTCCGTCCTCTACGCGCACCGGGCCCCCGAGGCTCACTGCATCGCCCTCCACGATCCCACCGGACTCGAGCTCGATCGGGCCGCCGAAGGAGGCCACGTCCCCGTAGACGTGCCCCTCGATGGTCACGGGGCCGCCAAAGGACGTCACGTCGCCGACCTGCTCGTCCGGGCCGATGTGGATCGGGTGGCCGAAGCTGGTGCGGTCCTCCAGGTTCTTCGGGCGCTTCGTGGGCGGCGACGGCGGCGTCGGCACGGCGGGAGGCGCGATCGTGCCCCCGCGCTCCTGGCGCAGGGCCTCCACCTCCTGGCGGAGCTGCTGCATCTGCTGGCGCAGGCGCCGGACCTCGACCTTCGGGTCGGCGGAGCCGGTGTCCTCGTCGGCGCTGGCCTGGACGTGCAGGCCATGGCGGTCCAGGCTGATCTGGACGTTCTTGCCGGTCGCGTCCCCGGCGGGCGCCGGGGCGGGCTGCGCGGCGGGGGCCTCCGGGGCGGCGGCGGGCTGTTCCGCTTGCTGCTCCACGGTGCTGCCGTCCGCCGGCGCGGACGCGGGCGCGTCCTGGGCGAAGGCGGTGGGGGTGAACGCGAGCAGGCCCAGCAGGGCCGCGCGGCGAAGGGTCGAGGTGATCACTGGATCCTCCGTTCGGCGACCGGACCGGCGAGGCGGGCGGTCGTCATGGAAACGGCGGTGAGGGTCAGGACACAGGCACAGACCACGGCGGCGGCCGCCGGTCCGGCGAGGGGAAGCTTGCTGCCGAGGCTCGCGAAGACGTCGAGCACCACCCCGGCCCGGGTGATCGCGGCGATCGGGTGGCCGAAGAGGACCATCAGCACCGCGGCGACGGCGAGCATCACGGCGCCGAGGGAGAGCTCGAGCCAGGGGAACCGCTCGGGGCGCTCGACCTCGGCGAGCACGGCCGCGACGAGATCCGGCGGCGGCTCGATGTCGGGGACACGGGCGTACAGGGGTGCGAGGGGGTCCAGCGCCTCGACCCGCGCCTGGCATCGCAGGCAGACGTCGAGGTGCTCGGCGACCTAGGCGGCCACCGGGTCCTCGAGGTATCCCTCGGCGAGCAGGGCGAGGATCTCGTCGGCGACGTGGTGCGTCAAGGCGTACCTCCCATCTCTTCGTAGATGCCGCGCAGCTTGCGCCGGGCACGGAAGATGCGGTTCATCACCGTGCCGATCGGGATGTCGAGGGTGTGCGCGATCTCGGCGTACTTGAGGTGTTCGAAGTGGTAGAGCACCAGGACCTCTCGGTACATGGGGGGCAGCCGCTCGAGGGCGGCCTCGAGCAACACGGCGCGTTCGCCCGCGGAGGCCTCCTGGGCGGGGGAGGCGGCGGGATCGACGACCTCGCCGGGCTCCTCCCAGGAGCGGCGCTTGCGGCGCCTGAGCTCGTCGATGCTCGTGTTCCGCGCGATGCCGAACACCCACGTCGAAAAGGCGTAGCGGTCGTCGTACTGGTGGATCTTGCGGAGCATCTTCACGAGGGTGTCCTGGGCCACGTCCCGAGCATCCTCGTCGGTCCCCATCATGCGTCGGACGTAGCGGTAGACGGGAGCCTGCCAGCGTCGCACCAACCACGCCTGGGCGCGGGAGCCTCCCGCACGAGCGGCGGCGATGCAGGCAGCCTCGTCCTCCGGTTCGTCTCGGAGCCGACGGGCCAGCAGAGGATCCTCCGGGTTTTCGTTCATCTGGTCCTACGGAGGAAGGGATCGAGCTATTTCAACATCGATCGCCAGGGTGCTATTGTCCTGGTTAGGAGGCGGCCCAGGCGGATGGACAAAGACTGGAAGCTCCAGCGCTACTCCCGCAAGGACTACACCGACGTGGTCGACTTCCCCGTCGAGATCGTCGGTCGTGACGGAGTGGTGCGCCGCTACAGCTTCGAGGACTCGATTCGACTGTATCAACGCCGGATCACCTTCGCGCCGATCCGCTACCGGGACACGGAGCTGGTCGACGCGGAGGTGAGCCACTGCCGCTCGCGCATCGAGCAGCTTCGCCGCTCCTACTACCACCGCTTCGGCTGGGGTACCCCCGACGGCGAGCCCGAGCCCCTGGAGGTCTTCGGCGACCTCGCCGGGGAGTTGGCCGCCTTCGTGTGCCGGGTGTTCCGGTGCGAGGGCCGGCCCGACGTGGTGATCACCAGCGTCGCGGACGCCCGCGAGCCGGTGAGCACCTGGTACGTGATGCCGCCCGGCGCCCAGAGCGGCCTCGTGCTCTACGTGTTCCGCTTCGACGGCGAGCAGGACGAGGCGATCCGCGAGCGGTTCTTCGGGCTGCTCCGCTCCCTGGACCGGGTCGACGAGGAGGGCGACAACGAGCGGATGATCGCCTTCCACCACACGGTGGACTGCGGGTTCGCGCTCACGACCCGCGCCGGCGAGGAGGTCCGCCTGGCCGATCTCCGCGGCGAGAGCTCCGATCCGGACATCGAGCCGACCGCGTGGGACGCGCTTCTGGAGGTGATCCGGCGCGGGGACTTCCAGGAGGGAGCCGCCCTGTGTCGCCGCCTGGTGACCGAGCAGCCCTACCACCGGAGCGCCTACGTGGCCGGCGCCGTGCTCTCCGCGGCGCTCCGCCGCTACTGGGATACCGAGGACTTCGCGATGGTCGGGGCGGCGTACTTCGCCGAGGACGCCGTCCTGCACCAGTACACGGGGCTCGCGCGCTACCGGCTCGGTCGGCTCGGAGAGGCCGAGGAGACCCTGCGCGAGGCGGTCCGCCTCGCTCCGCACCTCGCCTCGGCCCGGTTCCTGCTAGCGAACGTCCTGGTCGACCAGGGTCGGATCGGCGAGGCGCGGCGCGTGCTCGCCGAGGGGCGCGCGGTCAAGGGCGACAACCGCCGCTCCGATGTATCCCTGCGCCGCCTCGAGCAGTGGCTGCGCTGGCGCCGCGTGATGAGCGCGGGCGCCGCGGCCTCCTTCACCCTCGGGCTCCTCGCGCTCCTCACCGGCGGGTGGATCGGCCTCGTGCCCGTGATCATGAGCCTGGTGATCGCGGTGGCGGGCACCCTCGTGTTCCGCCGGCAGCTAGACGATCTCCGCGGCCGGCAGCGCTACGACGAGCTGTCCCAGGGCTTGCGCCGCGTCCATCGCCGCCTGCGGGTGCAGGGCGCCCCCGTCTGCTGATCGGGTGCGGCGGAACACCTTGCCACGCGCCCCCAGGGGATTACCCTCCGGCCCGGAGTCGGAGGACCATGCGATGAGCTACCCCGAGGAGCCCAAGGGCGACGAGCAGGAGCGCGACGCCGCCGAGGCCGAGGCGTCCGCCGCCGCGCCGGAGGACGCCGCCGAGGAACCGGAAGGCGAGGTCCTGGAGATCCCCGAGGCGGACGAGGCCTCCCTGGTCGCGCTGCTCCAGGAGCAGGTGGGCGGGCTCAACGAGCGGGTCGCGGAGCTCGAGGCCCAGCTCGAGCAGACCACCGCCAAGCTGCGCACCGTGTCCAAGGCCTACAGCGACCTGCAGGGCGACTACGACCACTTCCGCGCCCGCACCGCCCAGCAGATCGACGTCAAGGCCGAGCGCAAGGCGGCCGAGGCGGTCGAGAAGTTCTTCGACCCGGTGCAGAACCTCAAGCGGTCCCTCGAGGCCGCGGGCGAGCTCGCCGAGACCTCCTTCGTCAGCGGGCTGCGCCTCGTGCTGCGCCAGTTCGACGACGCCATGAAGCGCCTGGGGCTCGAGCGCATCCCGGGCGAGGGGGCCGACTTCGACCCGAACCTCCACGAGGCCCTCGGGGTCACCCCGGTCAGCGACCCGGCGATGGACGGGAAGATCCTCCACGTCCACACCGACGGCTACCGGGTGAAGAGCCAGGTGATCCAGGCATCGCAGGTGATCATCGGCAAGTACGAGCAGGCGCCGACCCCCGCGGAGAACGCGGAGCCCGACGACGGCGAGGAGCCGGCGGGGGCGGGATCGGACGAGGAGCCGAGCAACGGAGCCTGATCCATGCAGGACCACCAGATCCGCATCGCGACCGTGCTGGCGTCTTTGCTGGCCGTCCTCCTCCTCGTGAAGTGGGGGTGGAAGGCACCGAAGGACGACCTGGACGCCGAAGCCACCGCGCCGGTCTGGGCAGTGAAGGCCGACGACATCGTGAAGGTCGACGCCGAGCGGTCCGACGGCGAGCTGCTCCTGGAGAAGAAAGACGGCCACTGGCGCATCGACGAGCCCGTGCAGGACATCGCGAGCGACAAGCAGGTCGGCTACCTCCTCGACGAGCTGGAGCGGGTGAAGAAGGGGATCCCGGTCCCCGACGCCGACCCGAAGGACTTCGGGCTGGGCGATCCGCCGGAGGTCGCGATCACCGTGACCCTGGCCGACGGCACCCAGAAGACGCTGGACGTCGGCTCCAAGGCGCCGGTGGGCTGGCGCACCTACGTCCGTGACGCCGCGGGCGGGGTAGCCGCGGTCAGCGGGCTCGTCGGGCAGCGCTTGCAGGGCAGCGTCGACGACCTGCGCGACCAGACCGTCGTGCAGTTCGACCCCGGTGACGTGCGCGGGGTCGTGCTCACCGGCCAGGGTCACACCCTGGACGTCCACGGGCAGGGCAAGCACTGGTGGCTCGAGGGCTTCACCCGGGCCGATCCCGACAAGGTCGACGATCTGGTCACCGGCCTGCGTAGCGTCCGCTTCGACACCTTCTACGAGGGCAAGGACCCGGCCCCGGACGGCATCGACGACCCCGCCTACAAGGTCACGATCACCACCACCGAGGGCAAGGTGGGCTTCGACGTCGGCGAGAACGCGCCCACCGGCGCGCTGGTCCGCACCTTCGGCGGGCGCACCGGCTGGGTCGACCCCAAGTCCCTCGCGCTCCTCGGCCAGGGGCCGACCGACGTGGGGGATCCGCACGCCTTCCCCGTCGACGAGGCCGAGAGCGACCACGTCGAGGTGAAGCTCGGCGACGTGGCCTGGTCGGCCGACCGCGACGGGGACCACTGGAAGGCCGACGGCAAGAGCCAGGACGCGGTGGACAAGGCCGTCGCCGCCCTCGCCGCGGTGCCGACCCACTACCGGGGGCAGCCGGTGCCAGCGCTCACCGAGGATTTCGGCAAGGTGACCGTGAAGCAGGGCGACGCAGCCCCCGACGTGGTCGACATGGGTCAGGTGGTGGACGGCACCTGGCGCGCCGCCCAGGACGAGGCGGGCGGCGAGCCCTACCTCGTGCCCGTCGACAAGCTGAAGGACAGCGCGCTGGCGCCGTGATCACAGGTGCTTGCGCAACAGCCACAGCACCCCGATCCCGACGGCGATCCACCCGAGGCCCCACACCGCGGCGGGCACGAAGGTGATCTGCGCGAGCATGTGCGCGTCCGACTGTCCGCCGCCGAGGAACACGTCGTCCCGGATGTCGAACAGCGCGTAGAGCACCGAGAACACGCCGAGCCCGCGCAGGACCCAGCGGACGAGGTCGGTGGCGCCGTAGCGGGCGAGGACCCCGAAGCCGAGGGCGGCGATCACGGTGAACACGAAGCCGAAGCCGAGGATCGGCCGGACGAGCGCGATGCCGGTGACGAGGAGGATCGCGGGGAGCACCCAGGCGAGCACGCGGATCGCGCGCTTCGAGCGAGTGGCGAGGAGCAGACCGACCCCGGCGAGCAGGGAGCCGAGGTAGCCGGCGTTCAGGATCAGCACCGGCCAGCCGCCGCGGGTGAGGGTGAGCCCAGCCTGGGTCGGGGCGAGCTGGATCTCCTGCACCTCGCCGCCGGTGATCCACGCCGCGAGGGCGTGTCCCAGCTCGTGGAACAGCACGACGACGATCTTGATCGGCCACAGGAGCGGGGAGCTCCAGAAGAAGAGCAGCACCACGCCCACCAGCGCGAGCGCGACGTAGGGACGCCAGGTGCGTTCTTGGTCCGCCAGCTCCCACCTCCAGGGCAATCCTAGACACTGCGGGGCCGGGCGGCGAGGATCCCGACCTCGCAGGGCCGGCGCGGTTCCCTTCGCCCGTCGTGGAACCGCGCCGGCGCGCCGGTGTTAGCTTTCGAACCATGTCGCGACGCGTCCTCGCCCTCCTCGCCCTGCAGCTTCCCTTGGCCCTGTGGGGCGCGTGGAGCCTGCTCGGTGGCGGGGCCGACGGGCTCGCGGCGCCGGGGACGGAGGTGCGCGACCTCGACGCCCGGGTGCAGATCGGCCCGTCCCTCCGGCAGCCGGCCCTCGACCTCGACGACGTCACCCGCGGGGCGCTGCGCCTCGGCCAGTGGGGCCGGGCGGCGACGCGCCTGCTGAAGCTCGGGCCCGACGCCTTCGTCGGGCCGGCCAGGGGCGACTGGGCGTTCCTCGTCGCCTGGTGCCTCGTGCGCGCGGACCGGGGCAAGGAGGCGGTGCCCGACCTCGCGCTGATGAAGGGGGGCGACGCCGTCCCGCCCGGCTACGCCGACCTCGTCCGCGGCGAGGCCCTGTTCCAGGCGGACCAGCCCCTGCAGGCGCTGAAGGCGCTGGACCGCGTGGCGCCCGACCACCTGCTCTGGGGCCACGCGGCCGTGCTCCGGGCGGAGGCGCTCCGGAAGCTGGGACGGAGCAAGGAGGCCTTCGCGCTGTACGAAACCCTCGCGGCTCGTCCGGACCGGGCCGTGGGCAGCCCCGAGGCGCTGCTCGCCCTCGCGATGCACCACGGGATCGGCAGCCCTGAAGCCTACCCCTACCTGCGGCGCCTGTGGTGGGCCTACCCCCACGCCGACCCGACCGCCGCCGCGGTCGTTGATCTCGCGAAGTACGCCGGCGCGAAGTACCGCCCGACCTGGCAGGAGGTCGCCCGGCGCGCCGAGCTGCAGATGTACGGCGGGCAGCTGGTCTCGGCGCTCACCGAGACGGGGCGCGTGGCCAGCCAGGTGAAGGGCACCGGGGTCGACGCGTGCCGCTTCGCCTACGTGCGCGGCCGCAGCTACTACAAGCGGAACCAGCTCTCCAACGCGATCGCGGCCTTCGGGCAGATGGGGGAGACCTGCGACCCGGAGGCGAGTGTCTACGGCGCGCGCATCCTCTACCTGAAGGGCCGCGCGCTGTACCGCAAGGGCGCGTACGACGCCTCGGCCGCGGCGATGCTCGCGATCCCCGACCGCTACCCGGCGAACCGCCTCGCCGACGACGGTCTGCTCGACGCGGGGATCGCCCTGCAGGAAGCAGGTGACCTCGCGAAGGCCCAGGCGGCCTGGAAGCGGGCGCTCGCCGCCTACCCGAACGGTGACGAGGCCCCCGAAGCCACCTGGCGCCACGCCTTCTCCCTCTACCTGCAGGGCGACGCCGAGGAGGCACGGGCCGCCGCCACCCGGCTCGCGGCCCTCCCGGTGCAGAGCGACCCGGTCCAGGTGGTCGCCGGCGCCTACTGGGCGGCCCGGTGGGCGCTGTACCCCGACATCGAGCACCCCACGACGCCCGACGAGGCCGGGCGTGCCGCCGCCGTCGCCGGGTGGCGCGCGTTGTGCGAGGAGCACCCGCGCTCCTTCTACGCGATCCTCGCCTACAGCCGCCTCGTCCAGGAGGCGCCCGAGGTGGCGAAGGCGCTCGCGAAGCGGCCCGAGGCGCACGAGGACGGCAACGACGGCGCCGCGTGGAGCGTCCGCCAGGGCTTCTGGGAGCATCCCGGGGCCCGGGCTGCCCTCGATCTCGCCCGTCTCGGACTGATGCAGGAGGCGCTGGCCGAGTGGTCGGCCCTCGACCCGTACAAGCTCGAGCCCGACGAAGTCGCGTGGATGACCGAGGTGCGCGCGCGAGGGGGCGACTGGCTGCTCGCCCACGACGACATGCGTGCGTGGCTCCTCCACCACCCGCCGGGCACCCTGGGGCCCCACGAGGCGCAGGTGCTGCGGATCGCGTACCCCGACCGCTACTGGCCCGAGGTCCAGGTGGCGGCGAAGGGCGATCGCTACGAGCCCCGGCTCCTGCACGCGCTCGTGCGCGAGGAGTCGAACTTCGACGCCGCGATCACCTCCTTCGCCGGTGCCCGCGGCCTGACCCAGCTCATGCCCCGCACCGCCCACGAGGTCGCCGGCTGGATGGGCAAGCACGTGTCCGACGGCGATCTGCAGGATCCGAAGACCAACCTGGAGCTGGGGGCGCGCTACTTCGACCAGCTGCACAAGGCACACGCCGACAGCCCCTACCTCGCGCTCGCCTCCTACAACGCCGGCTCCGGACGCGTGAAGCAGTGGCTGGACGAGTGGGGGAACGTGCCCACGGACGAGTTCGTGGAGCGGATCCCGTACAAGGAGACCCGCGAGTACGTGAAGCGGGTGATGGGGACCTGGCAACTCGAGCGGTACCAGTTCGACGTGGACAGCCCGGCGTTCCCCGACCTGTCCGCCTTCGACCAGCAGGCCCTCCCGAAGGTCGACGAGTAGCGGGGCCGTGCGGCGTCAGCCGTGGAGCGCTCTCGCGAGGCGCGGGATGCTGATGTCGTAGCGGTAGCTCGTACCGCGGTGCCCGCCCGGGAACTCCTCGTGTTCGAAGTCGACGCCGTGCGCGTCGAGACGGGAGACGAACCGCCGCAGGCCGCGCTGCAGGTGGTACTCGTCGCGGGTGCCGGCATCGAGGAAGAGCAGATCGAGGGCGGCGAGCGCGTCGCGGGCGGCCGGGTCCGCCGCGCGGACGACCGGGTCGAAGGCGGACCAGGCGTCGAAGACCTCGAGGTCGACGGCGCCCGTGTCGAAGTCCACCGGCAGACGGGCCGGGATCGGGCTCGCGTCCGGATCCGGGGTGTAGGCGCAGGAGAGGCACAGCACGTTCATCGCCGCGAAGGCCGGCCCCGGCAGGTCGTAGCGCGACCAGAAGGCGGACACGAAGCCGTCGAGACCGCCGAGCATCTCGACGCCGGTGACCGCGGCGGGCACGTCGCCGAGGTAGGCGAGGTCGAAGCCCATGTCGCCGGCGTGGGAGGCGACCGCCGCGAAGGAGCCCGGATGGCTCATCGCGAGGTGGAGTGCCCCGAAGCCGCCCGAGGAGCGCCCGAGCGCGCCCCACCGGCCGGTGAGGGGCAAGCGCGCGGCCACCGCCGAGCGGACGTCCTCGGTGACGTAGGTGGCGTAGGCGCCCAGCCCCGGCGAGTCGACGTACTGGCTGCCGACCAGCGAGGTCATCGCGTCCGGGAGCACCGCGATCACCGGCGGGCACCCCTGCGCGTGGAGCCGGTCGAGACGGGTGGCGATGGACTCCTCGGTCAGCCCGCGCGCGAGCAGCTTCTCGCCGGTGCCGCTGAAGGGCGCGAGGACGAGGAGCGCGGGCAGGGGAGGCCCGTCGGGGGTCCACCCGGGAGGGGTCCACACGTGCAGGTCGCGCTCGTGCGGATCGGCCCACGGGTTGTCGCGCAGGGCGTCCGAGACCACGCGGAGGAGGTGGACCGTGCCGCGCTGGTCGGGGGGCAGGTTGGGGAAGGGACTCGGCATGGGGGCTCCCGGTGATTAGGTGCGGAGCATGGGTACGATGACCGACTACGAGCGGATCGGCGGCGAGGCGGGGCTTCGCCGGGTGGTGGAGGCCTTCGTCGACAGGTTCTACGACGACTTCATCATCGGGTTCCTGTTCGTGGGTCGCGACAAGGCGAAGATCGCCCGCCACGAGGCCGAGCTGGCCGCGGCGCACCTCGGTGGTCCGCGGCGGTACGCGGGGCGTCCTCTCGGCGAGGCGCACGGACCCCTGAAGATCAACCGAGGCCACTTTCGCCGCCGCCTCGCGATCCTCGAGCACGTGCTGCGGGAGCAGGGCGTCCCCGAGGACGTGATCGCGCGCTGGGTCGCGCACGATCGCCGGCTGGAGCGGATCGTCACCACGGGCGTGGACTGCGTGCCCTGATCACCAGGCGGTGAGCACGACGCGGCGCCGGTGCGGCCGGTGCCGGTGCTCGTAGAGGTAGATGCCCTGCCAGGTACCCAGCGCGGGGCGTCCGTCCTCGATGGGGACGGTGAGGGTCGTGGCGGTCAGGGCGGCGCGGATGTGGGCCGGCATGTCGTCGGGCCCCTCCGCGTCGTGGCGGTAGCGCGGGTCGCCGTCCGGAATCGCGCGCGCCATCCAGTCCTCGAGGTCGCGCATCACGTCGGGGTCCGCGTTCTCCTGGATCACCAGCGACGCCGAGGTGTGCTGGAGGAACAGGTGGCACAGCCCCTCGGAGACGCCCGAGGCGCGCACCGCCTCCAGGACGCGGGAGGTGATGTCGTACAGCCCGCGGCCGGGCGTCTCGACGTGCAGGGTGGTGCGGTACATCGGCGTGGGATCTAACCGGCCCGGAGCCTGCCCTGCGAGGCGGACAGATCCTGTCCGCCAGCGGCCAGGAACCCCGGTTAAGCTCGTCGACCGTCCGGGAGCCCCGATGGCCTTCGTCCACCTGCACCTCCACTCCCAGTACTCGCTGCTCGACGGCACGATGGACCCGTCCGAGATCGCGCACCTCGCGGCAGAGCAGGGGATGGGGGCGGTCGCGCTCACCGACACCGGCAACCTGTACGGTGCGGTCGCCTTGTACAAGGCGTGCAAGGCGGCGAAGGTCCGACCCGTGCTCGGCGCCGAGCTGCACGTGCAGTCGGAGGGCGTCGAGTACCGTGATGCCGAGCGTGAGCTGGGCGGTTACCAGCTCGTCGCCTTGGTGGAGGACGAGCAGGGCTACCACAACCTGTGCAAGCTGATCACCCGCGCCATCTTCGACGGCAACTGGTACAAGCCGCGGGTCGATCTCGATCTGCTGCGGGAGCACGCCGGCGGCCTGATCTTCCTCACCGGCGGTCGCGCGGGGCCCATCGGGCGCGCGGTCGAGACGGGGCACCCCGCCGAGGCGCTGGCCCGGGTCCGTGACCTCGCCGCGTTCCTCGACCGCGACCACCTGTACGTGGAGCTCCAGGATCTCGGACTCCCCGGTGGCGAGGCGATCACCGAGGCGGCCCGGCGGGTCGCCGCCGAGCTCGAGCTCGAGCTGGTGGTCACCAACGCGGTGCACTACGCGAACCCCGACCAGGCGTCGGTCCACGAGCTGCTCAACGCCATCGCGCGCGGCACGTCCCTGCAGGATGCGGGACGCCTGCGCGCCTCCACCGACCAGGCGTGGTTCAAGACCGAGGCGGAGCTGCGGGCACTCTTCCCGGACGACGCCGAGGCCATCGAGCGCACCGCGGAGATCGCCGCCCGGTGCGACTTCCAGTTCGACTTCGACACCTACCACTTCCCGGCCACCACCCCGCCCGACGTCGACGAGGACGGCATCCAGCCCGACACCGACGCGAACTGGGCCTACTTCTACCGGGCCTTCCCGCCACCGCGTGACTACGCGATGCCCGGCGCCGGTGAGCCGATCCCGCCGCGGCCGGAGGGGGCCGGCAACCTCGACGGCTACTTCCGGTGGTACGCCGAGCGGGGCCTCGCGCTCCGCGAGCAGCGCATCCCCGCCGACAAGCACCCGGCGTACCACGCGCGCCTGGAGGAGGAGCTGGGGATCATCTGCTCCATGGGCTTCCCCGCCTACCTGCTCATCGTCGCGGAGTTCATCAACTGGTCCAAGGACCACGACATCCCCGTCGGCCCGGGCCGCGGCTCGGCGGCGGGCTCGGTCGTCACCTGGGCCATGCGGATCACCGACATCGACCCGCTGCAGTTCGACCTGCTCTTCGAGCGGTTCCTGAACCCCGAGCGGGTGAGCATGCCCGACATCGACGTCGACTTCTGCCAGGACCGCCGCGAGGAGGTCATCGAGCACGTCCGCGAGAAGTACGGCAGCCCGCTCGTCAGCCAGATCATCACCTACGGCAAGCTCAAGGCGAAGGCCGCGGTGCGCGACGTCGCCCGCTCCCTCGGCCTCACCTTCACCGAGGCCGACCGCATCGCGAAGCTGGTGCCCGACACCCTCGGGATCACCCTGAAGGACGCCCTCGAGCAAGAGGCGCAGCTCCGGGTGCTGCGCGACGGCGATCCGAAGGTGCGCCGGGTGCTCGACCTCGCGATGGCCGTCGAGGGCGTGTGCCGGCAGACGGGGGTGCACGCGGCGGGGGTGGTCATCGCCGACCGGCCGCTGGTCGACTACGCCCCGCTGTACCGCGACGAGCCGGGAGGCGGTCCGGTCGTGCAGTACGACATGAAGTCCGCCGAGACCATCGGGCTGATCAAGTTCGACTTCCTCGGGCTGAAGACGCTGGATCAGATCCGCGACGCGGTGGCGGCCATCGAGCGCAACCACGGCGTGAAGGTCGACATGTCGGCGATCCCCACCGACGACGCCGCCACCTACGACCTCCTGCAGAGCGGCGACGCGCTCGGCGTGTTCCAGCTCGAGTCGAGCGGGATGCGCGACCTGCTCACCCGCCTGCGCCCCTCGCACGTCGACGACATGGTGGCGCTGGTCGCTCTGTACCGACCCGGCCCGCTCACCTCGGGGATGACCGACGACTACGTCCTCCGCAAGCACGATCCGAGCCGGGTGAACTACCCGCTGCCCGTCCTCGAGCCGGTCCTGCGCAGCACCTACGGCACCATCGTCTGCCAGGAACAGGTGATGCAGATCGCGCAGGTCATGGCCGGCTACAGCCTCGGCGAGGCCGACCTGCTCCGCCGCGCGATGGGCAAGAAGAAGCACGAGGAGATGGCCAAGCAGCGCGAGCGCTTCCTCCGCGGCGCCCGCGAGAAGAAGATCCCCGAGGCCAGGGCGGCCGAGATCTTCGACCTCATGGCCAAGTTCGCGGCCTACGGCTTCAATAAGAGCCACTCGGCCGCCTACGGGATGATCAGCTACCAGACGGCCTGGCTCAAGGCGCACTACCGCCCCGAGTACATGGCCGCGCTGATGACGATCGAAGCGCCGAACACCGACAAGCTGCTCACCTACATCGAGGACTCCCGGCGCGCGGGCATCCGCATCGAGCCGGTCGACGTCAACCGCTCCCACAAGGACTTCCACGCCCCGCCGCCCGCCGAGCGCACCGAGGGCGACCTGATCCTCTTCGGGCTCGCGGCGGTGAAGAACGTCGGCTCGGGCGCGGTCGACGCGATCCTCGAGGCCCGCGAGGAGCGGGGAGGGCGCTTCGAGGACGTCATGGACTTCCTCGAGGCCATCGACTACCACCGGGTAAACAAGCGGGTGCTCGAGAACCTCGTCAAGGCGGGCGCCTTCGACGGCTTCGGCATCCCGCGCCGCGCGCTCTTCGAGGGGCTGGAGGACGCGATCGGTGCCGCCCAGCGCCGCCAGGCCGACGAGGCGGTGGGCCAGGCGTCCCTGTTCGCCGCGATGCCCCAGGCCGCGCGGCCCGCGCGGTTCCGGTTCCCCGAGGTGCCGGAGTGGCCACTCTCCGAGCGCCTGACCCACGAGCGCGAGGTGCTCGGGATGTACCTCACCGGCCACCCGATGCAGGCCCACGAGGGCGACGTCCAGCGCTTCGCGAGCTGCCCCATCGGGGGGCTCGATGGCCAGACGAAGGGGCAGGAGGTGCGGATCCTCGGGATCCCGGTCGACACCCGCACCATCCGCACCCGGCGGGGCGACACCATGGCCTTCGTGCAGATCGCCGACGCCCAGGACACGGTGGAGTGCGTGTTCTTCTCCGATCCGTGGAGCCGCTCGGCGCGCGCCATCCAGTCGGGCGAGCCGGTGCTCGTCGTCGGGCGTCTCGAGAACAAGGACGGCACCGTGAAGATCCTCGCCGACACCGCCGAGCGCTTGGGCGAGGTGCGCAACCGCTCCACCCACGCGGTGAGCTTCAACCTGTCCCTCGACGAGCTGTCGGGCGAGCGACTCGAGGGCTTCCTCGCGCTCCTGCGCGACCAACGCGGCGACTGTGACTCTCGCGTGCTCTTGCAGGTGCCGGGCCGCTACGCGGTGGACCTGCAGCTCCCCGACCTCCGGGTCGAGCCGAGCACGGCGCTCGAGGAGGGTGTCCAGGCGCTCTTCGGGCGGCGCGACGTCCTGGCGTGGAACTGATGCCGCGCGCGATCCGTCGGAGCCTGGTGCTGATCCTCGGCCTGCTCGCGCTCGTCGTGGCGGGGCCTGCGCGCGCGCTGGACGGGGAGCCGGAGGACGTCCGCCGTGCGCTGTCGCGCGACGTCGCGATCAACTGGACCAGCCTGTCCATCGAGGTCACCTCCACCGCCACCGGGCACGGAGTCGGCGCCACCCACAAGGTGCTCGAGCACACGGCGCGGGCGGCGATCGGCCCCGACGTGCGGTGGGCGGCCGCTCGGATCCGGGTCAGCGGCGACTCCACCGTGGGCGACCTGCTCGGCCAGGCCGATCTCGGCGACGCGCTGAAGGCGCGCGAGGAGCGGTGGTTGGTCACCGAGGCCCGGTACTACACCTCGGGCAAGGTGGCGCTCGTGGGAGAGCTCTCCCTGCAGGAGCTGCTCAAGCCGTGGGCGATCCGCGAGGCGCCCGTCGCTCCCCAGGCCGTGCGCCCTACGCGGTACACCGGGCTGATCATCGACGCGCGGGGCACCGACGCCGAGCCGGCCTTCGCGCCCCGCCTCCTCGCCGACGACGGCGAGGTGCTGTGGTCGGGCCGGCTGTGGGACGACGTCGCCCTGTTCCAGGCGCCGGTGATCTACGTGTCCGACCGGCCCATCCGGCCGCGGCGCGCGCCGGAGCGCAGCCCCTCGTGGTCCGGGCCGTGCGCGCGCGCGGTCCCGACCTCGTCGTCGGCGAAGAGGATCGCGTCCGCTACCGCACCGCGCTCGCCGGCAGCCGCGTGCCGGGGGAGGGGACGGTGGTGGTGGTGGTCGACCCGTGAGGGAGTGGATCGCCGGGGTCGAGGTCGCCTGGCTCGGCCGGGTGCCCTACCTCGACGCGCTCACCCGCCAGCGGGTACGGCGCGATCGGGTGATCGACGGTTCGGCGCCCGAGGCCTTCTGGCTCCTCGAGCACGACCCGGTGATCACCACCGGCCGCCGCGGGGTGGACGACCTGCCCGACGCCGACACCCTGCGTCGCCGCGGCCTGCAGATCGTGCACACGGAGCGGGGCGGCCTCGCCACCTGGCACGGCCCGGGGCAGCTCGTCGGCTACCTCGTGCTCGATCTCGCTCGACACGGCCTCAAGGTCCGCACCATGGTGCACGGGCTGGAGCAGGGGATCATCGACTGGCTCGCCGCCCGCGACGTTCCCGCGGCGCGCCGCGACGGGTACCCCGGCGTGTGGGTGGGCCGCGACAAGGTGTGCGCGGTGGGCCTCCACTTTCGCCACGGGGTCTCCCTGCACGGGTTCGCCCTCAACCTGGTCAACGACCTCGACGGCTTCCAGTGGATCACCCCGTGCGGCATCACCGACGGCGGCGTGACCACCCTCGCGCGCCGGGTGCCCGACGCGCCGCGTCCCGAAGACGCGGCTCCGAGCGTCGCGCGCGCCGTCCTGCACGCCCTCGGCATCCCATCGCATTGACAGCGGACGGATCGCCCGATTACGTGCCGCTCCGCCAACCGGAAGAGTCCGGCAGGCACGTAGCTCAGCGGGAGAGCACCGCCCTGACACGGCGGGGGTCCGCGGTTCAAATCCGCGCGTGCCTACCATCTACTCGGCGGACGGGGTACCATCGCTATCCTGTCCGCCGTTTGTCTTTCCAGGGATCGGCTGGGAGGCGGCAGTGGCCGGAGCCGCTGTCGTTGCGCCCCCAGGGGGCCTTGGAACGGTGAGCAACCCAGAGGAAGCATTTGCGGAGATCACCAAAGCGCCGTCGCGACTACGCGCGGCCGGACGACAACGAGCCTCGCGTCAACGACCGCATCCGCGTGCCCCGCGTCCTCGTCATCGACGAGGAGGGCAATCGCCTCGGGGAGTTCCTGACCCGCGACGCCATCCAGCTGGCGGCGGATCGGGGGCTGGACCTCGTGGAGGTGGCGCCCAACGGCCGGCCACCCGTGTGCCGCATCACCGACTTCGGCAAGCTGAAGTACGACCGCAAGAAGAAAGCGGCCGCGGCTCGGCGCAACCAGGTCCAGGTGCAGCTCAAGGAGGTCAAGCTCCGCCCGAAGACCGACGACCACGATCTCGCGGTCAAGGTCGGGCACGCGCGCCGCTTCCTGGAGTCCGGCAACAAGGTCAAGGTGACCGTTCGGTTCCGCGGACGTGAGCTGGCCCATCGCGACATCGGAGTCGACCAGTGCCTCCGCGTGTTCGAGGCGGTCAAGGAGCTGAGCGCCATCGAGTCGCGCCCCCGGATGGAGGGGCGACAGATGTTCATGATCCTCGCACCCACCAAGAAGCCGGTCCGCAAGCGCGCCGCCTCGTCCGACGAGGAGGCCCCCGAGGAGGAGCTCGAGGACGAGTTCACGGAGGAGGAAGACCTCGACGAGGACGACTTCACCGAGGACGAGCACGACCTCACCGAAGACGAGGACCCGGCGCAGGAGGCGACGGCGGCCGACTGAGCCGCTCGCGCCCCGCACTGACTTGTCCCGGCGACTGGCACCCTGCCCGGGTCGGAGTTATCCGGCGGGCTGGCCCGAACTCCGCATCCCAGGTGCATCCGATGCCCAAGATGAAGACCCATCGTGGCGCTGCCAAGCGCTTCAAGCTCTCCAGCAAGGGCAAGGTGCGCTTCAAGCACGCACACCTCCGCCACTGCCTCGAGCACAAGCAGAAGAAGACCAAGAAGAAGCTCTCGCAGACCGACACCATGGCCGAGTGCGACGCCCGGCGCGTCCGCGACATGCTGCCCTACGGCAAGTAGCTCCTTCTCCACCCCGCTCGGACGCCGCCACCGCCGTCACGGCTGGGAAGCGGTCCAAGGAGATCCGACATGGCTCGCGTAAAGAACGCGCTCAACCGCACGACGCGCAAGAAGAACCTCCGCAACCGGTCCAAGGGCTTCTTCCTCGGCCGCCAGAACCTGCGCCAGGCGCAGGAGGCGGTGATGAAGGCCGAGGCCCAGCAGTACGTCGGCCGCAAGCTCCGCAAGCGCGACTTCCGCCGCCTGTGGACCCAGCGGATCAACGCCGCGGCCCGGCAGCACGGCCTGAACTACTCGCGCTTCATCCACGGGCTGAAGCTCGCGGGCATCGAGCTGAACCGCAAGATGCTCGCCGATCTCGCCGTGCGGGAGCCGGAGGCCTTCGAGACCCTCGTGGGCCAGGCGAAGGCGGCCCTCGAAGCGTGAGACCCGCCCTCCGGAACCTGGTGACCCTCGGGGTGCTCCTCGGTTGGGCACCCTTCGGGTCGGGACTGACGTGCAACAAGTCGACCCAGGTCAACTGGGTTCGGTTCAACGGCGACGACACGGTGGACGTCCGGATCACCGCGGCGGACGTCGGTGACCCGGTCTACGCCGACCTCACCTCCACCGCGGGTGCAGTGGTCGTGGGGCAGGCCGAGGTCGATCCGGGTTCGGGCCCGGTCGGCACCAACCACCAGGTGGTTCTGACCGTCGACCCGTCCTACAAGGACGAGGTCCAGCGGGTGAGCCTCGAGGTCGACAGCGGCGACCGCGGCATCTCCGACTTCGAGCTGACCCAGGACTCGGCCGACAAGGGCTACTGGTTCCTGCAGCTCCGCTCGGTGGGTGCCCAAGGCGAGACGCGCACCGACGTGTTCTCCTTCCAGCTGTGGACCCCGGACACCCAGGTCATCAACCCCGACACCGGTTCCTGAGGGGGCGCGGTGGGGGGCGCTGACCGCCGGGCACCCTACGACCACCCCTCCCAGGGCACCTGCACCCGGGCCGACCTCTGCGAACGCGTTCGAGCCCTCGGGTTCTCGCATCGTGACGCCCGCGCGCTCGTCCAGGGCGTGTTCTCCGCGATCACCGACGCCCTGGCCGACGAGGAGCCGGTGAAGGTCCGGCGCTTCGGCCGCTTCGAGATGGTCGAGCGCGCTCCGCGACCGGCACGCGATCTCGCGACCGGGGACCCGCTGATGGTCGGGCGGCACCGCAGCGTGGCCTTCCGGCCGTCTCCTCACCTGCGCGACGCCCTCGGCGCCGCGCTCCTCGATCCGGAGACCCCGTGAAGGAGCAGCAGATGGAGCTGGGCATCGAGGTCCCCGACAAGCTGTTCTTCCGGATCGGCGAGGTGTCGGAGCTGGTCGGCGTCGAGGCCCACGTGCTCCGCTACTGGGAGAACGAGTTCAAGATGCGCCCGCAGCGATCGCGCTCGGGCCAGCGGATGTACCAGAAGAAGGACATCGCGAAGTTCTTGCGGATCCGCCACCTCCTCCACGACGAGGGCTTCACCATCGCCGGAGCGCGCGGGGTGCTGTCGGGCAAGACCGACGATCCGACCCCGGTGGATCGCGAGGGGATCGCCGAAGCGAACGAGCGGCTCGCGGCCCTGCGCCAGCGGATCGCGGAGGTGCGCGAGCGCTTTTCCCACGTCCTGGCCCCGCCCGAGATCCCCGACCTGTCCTCCGGCCCCTCCGACGATTGACGCTCCCCGGGCCGTTGGTTACCCGGTGCGGGCTATCGGGGCGTAGCGCAGTCTGGTAGCGCACCAGACTGGGGGTCTGGTGGTCGCTGGTTCGAATCCAGTCGCCCCGACCACTTCGCTGCTCCCGCCGATTCATGAGTTTCGGCGGGAGCTTCGGAGTTCGATGACGGATAACCGGCGCCACCGATGCCCGTCCCGGCCTGGAAACATCAGTTTCTACCAAGCTAACGGCGCACCGTTCCGCTTGGCCCTTCACCGCCCAACCACTTCCGCGTTCGTCGGTCGAGCGCCGTGAGGAGGTCGCCGAATTGCTCGGGCACGCGGTTCGTGATGTCGTGCTGGCGCCGCCAGGCGCTCCAGCGCTCCTGGGCCACGCCTGGCATGCCATGCAGCGCTTCACCGAGGGGTCGAACAGGTGTCTGGCGGTACTCCGCCACGACTTGAATTGCGGTGGCGGCAGCCGCGTCATCGAGACCTTCGCCCTGCAGCAGCAACAAGAGGTCTGCGAAGTCTCGCCAGCGCGTGCTCGCACGTCCACGCTGGAGTGCAGTCACGAGCTTCTCGGCGATCACCATCTCCGGTGGGTAGCCGAGGATCTCGAGTGGTTCGGTCTCGAGGAGAGTCGGCACGGTTGTGGCTCGAGGACCGGGCACCACCGGGTCACCGACATTGACATCCGCCTGCAAGATCAGGTTGGCGGTAGCAAGCCCTGCGCGCAGGCGGACGCGGATGCCAGGGTAGACATCTTGATCGCGGATGATGGACGACGTGAGCGTGTCGAGGTGGAAGACGAGGCCATCGTCATGGTCGACGGACGCCACGTCCAGCACCAGCTGCCGCACGGCGAGCTCATCGTTGTCCGTTCGCAGGGCCAGGAAGTCCAGGTCGCGTGTGGGCCGCCGCAGGTCGAATGCCGCGAGGAGCATGCCACCCTTCAGGATGAGCCGGTCTCGGTGAGGGGACTTCGGGAGCCGTACGAGAAAGCCCTCGAGGGCGTAGAGCTGGAGTAGCTCGGCCGTGGTGCGCCCCTGCACACGCGCGAGTTTCCGCAGCGCGAGGTACCGCGAGCCGGCCACTGTCTGGTGGGTCGGGCGCCCCTTCACAGGAGCACCTGCAGGACATGCAGCAGGGAGGGCTCCGACCTCGGGAACAGATGCGCCATGCCGAGGAGCTCGGCGGGAACGGAGCCCTGGCGGCGCAGCCATCTTCGCAGGGCTTCGACGGCGACCTCCTCGCCCTCCTGGTGGCGAAGGCGGAAGGCGTCCACGATGCAGCGCTCGGGGCCATAGAGGCCGAGGTGCAGGTTCGCGTCGACCTCGAGAGAGACCCGGCCCACCTCGAATGTGTCCTCTTGAAAGCGATGCCAGCGGACGGGAGGCGTGACCTTGGGAGCGCGGCGAGACCGAGGGAGGGCGATGTCGATGGCAGTGGGAATTGCGTCGGTCAGGTCGTGGTATGCGAGCGCTGACGTGAGGCAAAGCGTGGCTTTCGGAACGCGCAGCGCGATCTCGACTAGGTCGTTGTCGACGAGGGGCGCGTCCGCCCTTCGGAAGGCGCCACGCCCGAGGCGCTCGACGACGCCCTATGCAACCAGGTTGCGCAGGCGTCGGTCGGACAGGCCCGCTCCTCTCGCGTCGGCGTAGGTGAAGGAATGCGGGAGCTTTGCGAGATCGTCGACCATCGGAGGTAAATGTATCCATTTAGGGGTGATGTGGCCACACCTGTTCACGCGCGTGCTCCCCAGCGCGCGATGGTCGCTTCGAACTCCACGCAGCTGGTCGTGAAGAAAGTTCTAAAATCATCCAATATGGCCGACCACTCTTGCCTGTATAGAACCCCCGGCTCTCACGAGCCGGGGGTTCGCACGGTTGTGTTGGACCGGATCCAGACGGCAAGGGCATCCTCGTCGACCTCGCCGGCGACCAGGGCCAGGATGGTCCGCACCTCGTCCACCTCGTCGGGGTCGAACTCGTGACCGTTGATGGCCAGGGAGACGGCCACTGCGAGTACGGCGACGCGCTTGTTGCCGTCGATGAACGGGTGGTTCCGGGCGAGCTCGAAGCCGTAGCCAGCCGCGAGGCGGACCCGATCGGTGTCCGGCTCGTACCCGAGCAGGTTTCGTGGCCGGGCGAGCGCGCTCTCCAGCAACCCCTCGTCTCGGATGCCCGCGAGCCCTCCGAAGACAGCGAGCGACTCCTGGTGCAACGCCACCACCATGGCTCGGGTGAGCCAGCGGGGTTGCATCAGCGCGCGAGCTCACGCAGCGCGTTGCGATGCCGGCGCATGTAGTCGCGGCTGGCTGCGAGGGCGTCGGCGAAGTCCGGGTCGTATGCCGTGAGCCGGATCCCGTCGGGCGTGCGCACCACGAACAGGGTGTCGCCCTCTGCGATGCCGAGCTCGGCCAACGCATCCTTGCCCAGGATGACGCCGAAGGAGTTGCCGATCTTGCGGACGGTGAGCGTGGTCTTCATGCCGCTGTTATAACGGATGGTGAACACGGTGTGCAACCCCACCTGCTGGTCCCAGGGAGGGCCCGCGGGCAGGGTGACCGGCGTGTTCAGCGCCACGTCGAGGACAGCGGGCGCGCAGGTCGTCCCCGCGCGACCGGGCTGGGTGTTCAGGAACCCGGGGCCCCGGCGTCGAGGGCCAGGGTGACCTCGCTCGTCGTGCCCGGCACCGTGAGCCAGAGCTGGTTCGTCTTGTGTGCTCCCGCCGCGACCCCCGAGAAGTTCACCACCTGCCGCACGATCGCGGTGCCCACGATGTCGCAGCGGGCGGTGTAGCGCAGCACGACGTCGTTGCGGTCGAGATCCGAGGCCGGCCACGCTTCGGGGATGTCCTCGAAGGACACGGTCGCCGGCGGCAGGACCTCGTTCTGGTCGAAGGTGAAGCCGTCCGGAAACTGCGCGTCACCCAGCGTCTGCGGTACGGGCTCGCAACCCACGAGCGTACCGACGGCCAACAAGAGCCACGGACCCATCTTCGAATACCCCTTTCGCCCGTCAAGGCGAGCGGTCGCGGGGAAGACTGGTCAACCGCCGCGCTTCGTGGCGTCGGCAGAGGAACGGACCAAGCTGCGGGCTGGTCAGCCGGACCGTCGCGGGCGAAGATGTCCGAGCAAGGAGGCCGCCGTGCCCGACCCGTCGCTTCCTCCCAACCATCACGCCGACCACCCCGGGTTCTCGGGGCTGAGCGGGCTCCTGATCGGCGTGGCGCTGACCTTCGGCCGCAAGCCCGCTGCGGACCTGGCCGCCGACCTCGTCTCGCTGGGTCCCGAGGACCGCCTGGTGGACATCGGGTGCGGCCCGGGGGTGGCGGTCCGGCACGCCCTGCGGCGGGGCGCGGCGAGCGCGATCGGCGTCGACCCGGCGGCGGTGATGCTCCGCCTCGCGCGATTGCTCACCTTCGACCGGCGCGCGTCCTGGGAGCAGGGGATCGCCGAGGCGCTCCCCCTCGAGGCGGCTTGTGCGACCGTGGTCTGGTCCCTGGCGACGGTGCACCACTGGCAGGACGTCGAGCAGGGCCTTGCGGAGACGCGCCGGGTGCTTCGCCCGGGGGGACGGTTCCTGGCCATCGAGCGCCAGGTGGCGCACGGCGCGACGGGGATGGCCAGCCACGGATGGATCCCCGAACAGGCGGAGGCCTTCGCCGAGCAGTGCCGCGAGGCGGGACTCACCGAGGTGCAGTTCGACGCCCACGACAGCGGCACGGTGACCCTGCTCGTCGTGCGTGCGGCGCTCCCCGGTGGGTGATCAGCGTCCCGGGCGCCCCAGCAGCCGCGCGAGGGCCTGCCCCACCCACCCGTTCAGGAGCGCGACCCGCGCGTCGAGCCGCCCGCTTCGGCGCGGCCGTGGCGGGGTGCGACCTTCCGCACCGCCCGGCGCGCGATTCGGATGGTCACGAGGCGCGTGGGCACGACCTCGGAGGTTCCCGCACCCTGGTAACGGGGCGTCCGGGCGAGCGCGCCGATCCGTGCGACGCGCTCGCCGGCCAGGGGCAGGACGCCCTCGTTGTTCAGGAGCACGCACGCGGCGCCCGCGGCCCGGAGCACGGGCTCCTGCACGCCGCGGCTGCCCGGCATCTCGAGGTCGAACCCGTCGAGGCCCCACTCGCCGCGCAGGATGTCCCGGAGCAGCCCGGGTGCTCGGTCGCGTAGGTCCCGTCGACCCGGTTGTAGGCAGCCATCACCGCGACCGGTCGCCTCTCGGTGACCGCGATCTCGAAGCCGCGCAGGTACAGCTCCCGCAGGGTGCGCTCGTCGATCTGCGCGTCGAAGTGCTTCACGCACGCGCCGGCGCCGGTGGACTGGATCCCGCGGACCATCGCGGCGGCGAGGGTCCCGGAGAGCAGCGGGTCCTCCGACAAGTACTCGAAGTTGCGACCGGCGAGGGGGTTCTGCTTCAGGTTCAGGCCCGGGCCGAGCAACACGTCCACCCCGAGCGCGCGGGCCTCGCGCCCAGGGCGGCCCCGATCTCGGCGAACAGCTCCGGGTCCCAGGTGCACGCCAGGGCCGCGGCAGTCGAAAAGCAGGTCGCCGGCAGCGCGTCGCCGAAGCCGACGCTCGTGCCCGAGGGCGCCCGGCGCACCCCGTGCGGCCCGTCGGCGAGGAACAGGGAGCGCAGGCCGAGCGCGGGCGCGGGCCGCGTCTGCCAGTAGTCCACCCCCGTGAGCAGCGGAAGCTTCTCGTCCAGGTTCACAGGTTGATCCCGAGCAAGGAGCGCGCCTGTATCTCGGCGTCACCCCGCGTCGCGGGGGTGAGGGCGAAGAGTCCGGAGAGGGTCCACCACAGCCGTCCGCCCTCGCCCGCGACGTGCACGGTCGGCCCCGCCCACAGGTAGGGCCCCTCGACCGGATCCGCGAAGGTGGCCTCCAGCTTGCCCTCGGCGCCGATGGCGAAGTGCGGATCGGCGCGCCAGGCCACGCCGAGGGTGGGCTCGAAGGTGGGCTCGAAGCCGCCGTCGGCCCAGGTGAACTCGCCGGTGACGTTGAGGGCCGCGCGCACCTCCTGGCCCTCGTGCGCGACGATGATCTTGGCCTCCAGCCCGTTGCGGTCGAAGGTCGGCGAGCCGACGTACTCGAGGTAGGCGGCGAGGTCGACGGGAAGCTCGCCGACCGGCCAGAATCGGTAGCGCAGCCGGGCCTTGTACGCCGAGAAGGTGAGGGCACCCCGACCGGTCTGGGTGGCCACCACGTACAGCCCGCCCTCCAGCGACGAGGTGATCCCGTACTCGAGCTCGATCTGGTGCTCCCACTCGGGGACGAGATCCCCGTCCTCGTGGTGAGTCTCGACGGTCGCGTAGTGCTCGACCTCGATGCCGCCCTGCGGGACGGTGTCGACGCCGTAGGACCAGGCGTGGAAGCGCTCGCCCGCGAAGGCGCTGGCGGCGAGGAGGAAGAGCATCACGGGGACCTCCCAACATGAAAGTGATTTTCATTTTCAGAATGGACACCTTAGGGGAGGCGACGGGCCGGATCCACTGCAACCGATGGTTGCGCCCGCGCGGCCGGGAGTGGACCGGTCGGGTGACGGATGGGCGCTTGCGCACACGGGGTCACGCTGTAGGTGCGGGAGGTCCCCATGCGATGCACACCGTGGCTGCTGCTGCTGCTCGCCGCCTGCGGGGGCGGTACTCCGGCTCCCCAGGCTCCCTCGAAGGACGCCGCCGTCCCCAAGCCGGCTTCCTCGGAGATGACCCGACACTTCGACGCGCTGGAGGCGGCCCGGGACGCGTTGATCGAAGGGGACGTCCTAGCCGCCCGCGACAAGCTCGCGGTCTTGGAACGAGACGTGTCCGCCGACGGCCATCCCTCGGAGTGGGCGTCCTACCTGACCCGACTCCAGTCGACGCTGCGTGCCGGGACCTACACGAGCAACCCCCAGAGCGTCGGGCGTGCCATCGCGGCCTCCGCCGCGGTCTGCGGGGACTGTCACCTCGACCTCGGTGCCCGCGTCGACCTGCCGATGCCCCCGGCGCCCAAGGACAACGTGGGAGTGATCCCACACATGCGCCGCCACGCCTGGGCGGCGGATCGGATGTGGGCCGGGCTGGTCGGGCCGTCTCCCGGGGCATGGGCCGACGCCGCCGCGGTCCTCGCGGACAAGCCGCTGTACGAGGCGCCCGAGGGCAAGCTGATGTCCGACGCCGCGCGCACCTACGCCGAGCAGGTCGTGAAGGACGGGGTGGGCACCCTCACCGCCGCCTCCGAGGAGCGCCGGATCGAGCTGTACGGCGACTTCCTCGGTGCCTGAGGGAGCTGCCACGTGGTGACGGACGGCGGACCCGGCGCGGTACGCGCGAGCCCGCCGTGAGGGGTCGCCGCTCATGTAAGCAGCTCCCTGTCAAGGGACCGGTTGTAGTTCATCGTCGTCGTCGAGCCTGTGGTCATGTGGGCAACCCGCAGGGTTGTCCAAGGGCTGTGGGCAGCCCGAAGGGCTGT
>Ga0114931_10001948_pt1 | contig 26288 bp, 22 predicted proteins | sample 2SBtaG_FD_89579 | JGI IMG/M metagenome (GOLD analysis project Ga0114931, IMG submission 89579) | Deep subsurface microbial communities from Kolumbo volcano to uncover new lineages of life (NeLLi) - 2SBTROV14_V59a metaG | ecosystem: Environmental > Aquatic > Marine > Volcanic | place: Kolumbo... | reverse complement strand
CGGCCACCGAGTCGTCGGTATCATCGCCCAGACACATATTTCCACCATAATTAGTGGAAAATTAAGTGATAATTTTAACATAAAATCCCTGGCGAACATAGCCCTCTGGGCCGACAAGGTAAAAAAACGCCGGTCGCAAAGAGCCTGGCATTACACCAATATCGAAGCAGGAAAAAAAACGTACCGCCAAAAACGCGACTGCCCCGACCGCCAATGCCTGACGGAAAAAATCAAGGATTTCGTAAAAATCCTGCGGGATAAAAATCGTCCTGCAAAAGTAAAGAGGGAAGCGCTGGCCTATCTGGTTCACTTTGTCGCCGATATCCACCAGCCCCTGCATCTGGGCAACCAGAGTGATAGAGGCGGCAATGACATCCAGGTTCGCGTTCATGGCGAACCGATCAATCTGCATGCCTTGTGGGATCATGGATTGATCCGGGGAGAAAGAAAAAATCTGGTACAATATGCCCGCCGCTTGTCGTGCAAGGCAACGTCCGGCGACCGGTTTTCGCCGGCGCGCCTCCCCGTGGCGGCCTGGGCCGGTGAGTCGAGGGAACTGGCCCTGAAATACGCGTATCCGGTCGAGTTTTCCAGGGATCGTGAATTGACGCCGCGGTACATTCGCGCCAGCCGAAAAATCGTGGAGCGCCAATTGTGCCGTGCCGGGATTCGCCTGGCCGTTTTGTTGAACGGCATTTTGTCCGAATAATCTTTCCACGGCGAGCAGGGATTCGTTTTGTTCGAAGAGAAAAACCCATTTTATTTTAAACAATTGCTTGCCGGCGCGCATGTGGCGCGGGATGACGTGTCCGCCCGGCAAATGGCCAACTTCATCTATCTGCTTGGCGACCGTGCGTCCCGCGAGTGCCTGGTGGTCGATCCCGCCTGGGATATCGACGGCATCCTGAGCGTCGTCGAGGCAGATGGCATGAAACTGACAGGCGCCCTGGTGACCCATTACCATCCCGATCATGTCGGCGGCAGTATCTTCGGCATGGCGATCGACGGGCTTTCCGAACTGATGGCCAAACATCCCGTTCCCGTTTATGTTAACAAGCACGAAGCCGACGGTTTGCGGCAAGTGACCGGCATATCCGAATCGGACATCAAGCGTTTGGACAGCGAGGACAAGGTGCGCGCCGGTTGCGTGGAAGTGACGTGCCTGCACACCCCCGGCCACACTCCCGGTTCGCAGTGCTTCCGGGTGCGCGACTGCCTGGTCGCCGGCGACACCCTGTTTCTCCAGGGATGCGGCAGAGTGGACCTGCCCGGCGGCAACAGCGAGGCACTGTTTCACACCTTGACCCGCCGCCTGGCGAAAATTCAGGACGAGATCGTCCTGTTCCCCGGCCACCATTACGGCGAAAAACCATCCGCCCCGATGGGCGAAGTGCGGCAAACCAACTCGTTCCTGCAAGTCCGGCGTCTGGAAGACTGGCTTCAGTTTATGGGCTAACCGCAAGCAAGCGGGAGTTTCGTTCGATACCATGACGGTTTCAGGTCAACTTCTGAAAATGGCACATGAAGTCCGCGACCCCATCGCGTATTTTTTGAGATTAGGCGCCGACTCCATTCCCATCACGCCGCGAGTCGGCCAAGTCGTGACCCTGAGATTTTTGAGAACGATCACTTGCATCGAATGCGGCCGAAAAATTAAAAAAACTTATAACCAGGGATATTGCTACCCGTGCTTCCGCGATCTTCCGGAAAACTCCATTTGCGGAGTGCGGCCCGAACGTTGTGAGCACGAGCACGGCACCGAGCGGGACCGGGAATTTTTTCGGACTCACTGCGATATCGATCATTTCGTCTATCTGTCGCTCACTTCCGGGGTCAAGGTGGGCGTAACCCGCCACCGAAACATTCCGGCGCGCTGGATCGATCAGGGCGCGGTACGGGGACTCCTTATCGCCCGCACGCCGCAAAGAAAGCTTGCGGGAGAAATTGAAGTCGCTCTGGCGGCGCACATGCCGGACAAAACCAATTGGCGAAAAATGCTCGCCGGGCAGATCGATGACGCCGACTTGCCCGCCATGCGGGACAAAGCCTTTGCGTGGTTTCCGCCCAGCTTGATGCGTTACGCCCTGGAGCATGACAAAGAACAAAGCCTCGCCTACCCTATCCTTTCCCTGCCAAAAAAAATCGCCTCCCATAACCTGGACAAAGAGGCGGAATTCACCGACCGGTTAACGGCCATCAAGGGCCAGTACCTGATATTCGAGCACCGCGTGATCAACCTGCGAAAATATGCGGGCTACCATGTGGAGTTTGCATTTGCGGCAGATTAGGGAGCAGGCAAAGCCTCCTTGGCGGAGGAGGATTTGGAAAATATTTCCGACGTTCAGGCAGCTTCTTTGACGATGCGTCCTTCAAAGACAGGGGTGGAGGGGGCGGCGGTCGCGTCATCGGCGGCCTTCGGCAACAACCGGGCGATGCGGATATTTTTTAACAGGTGAAGCTTTTTGAGCGCGCAAATGAGCATCCAGGTTAAATCGATTTCCCAGGGGCGCAACCCGTGGCGCGCCGATTTGGGAAAAGCATGGTGGTTGTTGTGCCAGCCTTCACCGTAGGCGATCAGGCCCACCCACCAGCAGTTGGTGGACTTATCCACCTCGGAAATCCGGAAATTTTTGTAGCCGAACCAGTGCGCCGCGCTGTTGACGAACCATGTGGTGTGGTAGACCGCGACGATTCTGAGAAAAACGCCCCAGACGACAAATGGCACTCCGCCCAAGACATAAAGCGAAAGACCAAAAACGACCTGGATGGCAATGAAATGTTTGTCCAAAAACTGGTAAAATGGGTCCGAAGTGAGGTCCTTGGCAAAATTGTCGATATGCGCTTTATTGTCGAATTCGGGATGACTGTACAGCATCCAGCCGAGGTGCGCCCACCAGAACCCTTTGCGGGCGCTGTGGGGATCTTTTTCGGTGTCGGACCCGCCGTGGTGCATGCGGTGTTGGGCGACCCATTTGATGGGGCCGTTTTCACATGCCAGGGTGCCGCAAAAAACCACGACATAGGCCAGCCACCGGGGAAGCTCGAAACTGCGATGCGTGAGGTATCGATGAAAGGCGAAACAAATGCCGACCGAAGCCGTCAGCCAATGCAGAAAAAAGAAAAGCGCCACCGCTCCCCATGAAAAGGCAAAAGGGAAAAAAGCGAGCAAAGCCCCGGCGTGCAGGAAAATGAAAAAGGCAATGGTTCCGTGGCTCTTTGGAGATTGCGTTGGGGTGGAAAGTGCGGGTGCTTGACTCATGTGTTATTCCCTTGTTGTGAAGCTGGTTGAACGGCGATCATAAATTCTTCTCACTTTAACCTTAAACCCTGAATTCATTTGTAAAACTTATGTAATTTTTGGTTTTTCCCTGTTTACACAGAAACCGGGAAAACCTTACCCAACCTGAAAAGGCGCTTTAAAGAAATGCGGCGATTACGTTCATTGTTTCATCCCATTTTTGTTTTTATCGGTGTCCAAATTGCCTGGATCGTGCTCATGGGAATTTGGATCAACTGGTATTTCGAAAACAACCAAAAGTTCTCGGAGTTTGCCCAGAGGTTGCGGCCGGAGCTGTTCAACACAAACTTCAACTGGGTGGTTTTGCTGGAAGGCAGTTTTTTAATGCTGGTGATCCTGGCCGGAGTGTATTTGATTTTCGTGTTTTGGAACAAGCAGGCCAGGTTGAACCGCATGCACAGTAATTTTGTTTCCAGCGTCTCCCACGAGTTGAAGTCGCCCCTGGCGTCCATTCAACTTTATCTGGAAACCCTGAAATACCATGACGTGTCGCCCCGGGAGGCCAGGGAATTTGTGGAAATCATGTTGACCGACACGGAAAGGCTCTCCGGGTTGATCGACAATATTCTCGAGGCCGGCAAGGCCGACCCCAAAAGTATGGCGCTGAAATTCCTGCCCGTGGATATGGGGCCGTTTGTTTTGGAAGTGATGGAAACCCATAAGCGCCGCTTCGAGGAAAAAGAGTGCAAGGTGAAAATCGATATCGTCGATTCCCCAACCCTGAATGTTGACAAACGGGCCTTGCAAATGGTTTTCAATAATCTCATCGGCAATGCCCTGCGCTATTCCCCAACGGGATGCGAGTTCACTCTACGCATGCAGAACAACGGCAATTACTGTGAGATTCAATTCATCGATTCCGGCATCGGTCTTGAAAAAAAGGATATCAAGAAAATTTTCAGAAAATTTTACCGCGTTCAGAACCGTGAAACCCAGAACATTGAAGGCGCGGGGCTGGGGTTGTTTATCGCCAAGGAATCGGTTAAAAATCATGAAGGAAGGCTCAAGGTGCAAAGCGACGGCCGGGGCAAGGGTACAAAATTCACCGTTTGCCTGCCGTTGCAGTTTGCTCCCAAGAGTACTTGAAATTTGCATTCGAAAAATCATGGCGGAAACAAAAAAAATATTGCTGGTCGAGGACGAGAAGCATTTAGCCAAGGGACTCAAGTTCAACCTTGAGAAGGAGGGCTACAAGGTGGTCCTGGCCGAAAATGGAATTGCCGCCCTGGAAACGCTGGGCGCACAGGATTTCGACATGATCATCCTGGACCTGATGCTGCCGGAACTGGGGGGGCTTGAAGTCACAAAAAAAATCAGGGAAACCAACATTCGTTTTCCCATTTTGATGCTGACCGCCAAGTCCAACGACGAGGACCGCGCGCTCGGATTGAAAGCCGGAGCAGACGACTACCTCACCAAACCGTTCCACTTGCCGGAATTGCTGCTCAGGGTTAAGGGAATCCTGCGCCGCAGTGAGTGGTACAAGGAATCGATTCATGACCAGGAGGTGTTCCATTTCTCCAATATGTGGATCGATTTCACCACCGGCAGAGCCAAGGGGTGTGCGGGAGAATTTTTTCTCACCGTCCGCGAGGCGCAGGTGATGAAACTGCTGGTCTCCAAAAAAGGCGGTGTGGTGACCCGCGAGGAATTATTGGAAAAAGTCTGGGGATACAGCCCGGAAACGGAAACCCGGACGCTGGACAACTTCATTGTGCGGCTGCGCAAATATTTTGAAAAGAATCCGCAAAACCCAAAGCATATCCTCACCATCCGCGAAAAAGGTTACCAGTTCATCCCCGGCCCTCCCGGAACAGGCAAAAAATAGGCGTCGAGTTTTGCTGTCCCCGCCGCTTGCCGTTACAGACCCTTCAGGAAATCGAAATCAATGTCCTTGGCGATTTCGTCCAAACATTTTGAAGGAAAACTTGATATGTCCCGGATGAACGGCAGTTCGCCGAGGACCCGGACGCCGGACAGTTCCCGCAGCGTGCCGGGCGCGGTTTTTTCTATGTCGCTTATTTCTCCGGCATCGGGGCGGTTGAAAATGACTCCGGCGGTTTTGATGCCGCGGTTCTCCGCCGCGCCGAGCGTCAGCAACGTATGATTGATCGTTCCGAGTGTCAGGCGGCTGACGATGATGAGCGGCAAGGCCCATTCCGCCGCCAGGTCGATGACCCGGAGAGTCCGGGTGATGGGGGTCAGCAGGCCGCCGATGCCTTCCACCAGCATGAGGTCGTGCCGTTGCGCGAGCCGGTGGAAAGCGCCGGTGATCCCGGCGGCATCCACGCTGATGTTCTCCAGTTGCGCCGCCTGGTAAGGCGAGGCTGGCGTTGCGAACCGGCAGGGGGAAACCTCGGACAGCGCGTCCCGGACACCGGACGCTTGCAGTAACAACTCGGCGTCGGAAATTTTGCGGCCTCCCCCGGCCACGCCCGTTTCAACGGGCTTCATGACCCCCGCGTCCAAATGCTGCCCGTGGAAAAGAGATGCCAGGCAAGCCGTGACGACGGTTTTGCCGACGCCGGTATCCGTGCCGGTAATGAAAAATCCTTTGGCGCTCATGGCGGGAATTGTTCGTGGTTGCTTTTTTCGAAGCAAACAGGGAAATTTTTTTTCGGCGCCGCTACTGTTTATATTTTTGGCAAATAGCGCCGAAGCTTTTTGAAATCCACCAGGGGCTGGGAAACTTGCCCTCGTCCGGTTCCGCAATGATGAGGGTATTCACCGCATCGACAAATTTTCCGATTCCCTCGTTCTCTACGCAATCGACCAGTACTTTCAAATGCGGGTGGTTCTGATTGAACAAATCGAAACTCCACCCTTCCAGCACGCCCGCGATGAGCAAGCCCTGCTCCTTTTCGGAAAGGCCGGCCCATTCCGATGCCGTCATGACTTTCAGAGGCCTTTGTTCTTCGATGGGGCTTTTGTGTTGTTCTTCGCCTGATGCACTTGCGGGGTACAGAAGAAATACGGATAAGAAAATTACGATCATCTTGTTGAAACCGTTCATCGGTCAAACTCCCTTTTTTGCGAATTGTCGGGGGACATCGACAGGCGCTAACGAACGAGGTTATTTCGGCTTTTGCCGGTTGCCTGTTTAATAATTCCCGTTGTATTCATTTTCCGGGCGGTATCTTACCACTCCTTTCCGGCGAATGGGGGAATACCCTGAATGTTTTTCCGGCGGGGCGGGGCGGCGGGTTGGCCCGCCGGGGTGATTTCGTGGCCGGGTTTTTGCTATAATAAGGAAGTTCGCTTTTATCGTCAATTCATCAGGACGGCGTGCACATGGCTTCCGGAAAACACGAAATAATCTGCCCCTGCTGTGAAACCAAACTCCTGGTGGACATCAAGACCGGCGAGGTGCTCTGGCAGGAGAAAAAGGCGAAAACCTTCGGCTCCATGTCCGATATGGTGAAAGATTTGGACGCCCAGCGCAAAGAGAAAACCAGCCTCTTCAAAAAACAAAGCGAAATCCAGAAAGACCGCAAGCGGATTTTGGACGAGAAATTCAAGGAAGCGCGCAAGCACGTTGACAAAACCGACACCCGGCCGCTACGGGATTTTGACCTGGACTGACCCGCCTCACACCCCCACCACCATTCCGTCATAGGCCAGGCCCACATGTTCCGGCAACTCCTTGCCGGCTTTCCGGTGATCGATTTGATGAGTCATGTGTGTTAGCAACACCCGCCGGGGCCGCAGAGTCTTTATCGCCTTGAGGGCCGCCTGCAAATGGAAATGCGTGGGGTGCGGATCGTACCTCAGGGCGTTCAGAATCAGCAAGTCCAGACCCAGCAACTTTTCCCGGCTTGCCGGCGGAATCTCACTGCAATCGGTGACGTACGCGAAGCGGCCGAACCGGTAAGCCAGAATAGGCATATCCCCGTGAAGCACCTCCACCGGCGTCACCTCCATCCCGCCGAGCGAAAACGGTTCGCCGCCGATGGGCTGAAGCGTCACCTGTGAGAGCGTGCCCGCGTAGGACGTGTTGCCGTCGAATATATAGTGAAAAGTTTTTTGAATGTGCGAGAACGTCTGCGCCTTGCCGTAACAGGGGATGGCGGTTTTTTTGAAAAAATTGAATGAACGCAGCTCCTCCAGCCCAAGAATATGGTCGGCATGGTGATGCGTATATAAAACGGCATCGATGCCGGTGACGCCGTTGGCCAGGCATTGCCCGCGCAGGTCCGTCGACGTGTCCACGAGCAGATTGAACCCGTTGTTCCGCACCAGGATGGAAGCCCGCAGGCGCTTGTTTTTCGGGTCGTCCGACCGGCAGACGGCGCAGTCACAGCCCAGCATGGGGATTCCGGGCGAAGCCCCCGTTCCGAGAAAAACGATTTCCATGATCAATGAGCCTCGTGTTTCATTTCGCACAGCACCGGCGATTCGCGGCAGGAATTGCACTCGAATTGGATCGTGGAATGGGCGATGTCGAATTTTTCCTTCAGCATCGATTCGATTTCTTTCATGATCGATTCCACCTGTTCCACCATTTGGTCCTGGATCAGGACGTGGGCGCTGAAAGCGTAAATGTTGGAGCACAGGCACCAGATGTGCAATTCATGGACATCCTTGATGGCGGGAATCGATGCCAGTTGCCGTTCCACCGCCGGGATGGAAATGCCCTTGGGCACTCCCTCCAGGAGAATGTGAATGGAGTCGAGGATAAGCCCCTTGGTTCCCCAAAGCAGGAGGCAGCCGATGCCGGCGCTCAGCAGGGAATCGAGCGCGTACCAGCCGGTATAATACATGACGACCCCGCCCGCAATGACCCCGACCGATGCCAGGGAGTCTCCCAGCACATGGTAAAACGCGCTTTTGAGATTGAGGTCCCGGTGGACGGGCGTGTCCTTCAAAAAATAAATGACGACCAGATTCGCCGCCAGGCCGACCGCCGCGACAAGTATGACGATAAGGCTTTCCACCTTGCGCGGATTGACGAACCGCTCGTAGGACTCGTGAATGATGAAGCAGGCCAGCAGAAAGAGAAAGATTCCATTGACGAACGCGGCGAGCGTTTCCATGCGATGATAGCCGTAGGTTTTGGTCTGGGTCGAGGGCCGTTCCGAGATCATGATGGCGAACAAGCTCAGGCAGAGAGCGAAACCGTCCATGAACATATGCGCCGCATCGCTCAACAGCGCCAGGCTGTTGGCGAGTAGGCCGCCGACGACTTCCGCGATCAAAATGAGGGAAGTGAGCAGGACGGCGAGTTTCAGCCGCTTTTTTACAAAGACATTGTCCATACGGTACTCATTTTAAGGGTTTATTGGCAAACCCGCAAGAATATCCCCCGCAATTATGCTCTGTGGCCTGGATTGCCGGCCGAAAGCCCAGCACACCCTCCCGCGGGCGTTTTTGCCCGCCCTGTTGGGCCGGTCAGCTTTTGTGAAATGGTGGCACAGGTTTTCTAACCTGTGCATGGGCAGGCTGGAAAGCCTGTATTGCTACCTATGAAAATGAATGATAAGGGCAATACCTGTATTGCCACCTAAAAAGTTGCTGAAAAATTCCCCGGGGGACGCATAAAATGATTTATCAATATCGCGAAAACCAGCTCTTGAAAAATCCGGCGCCTGGAATTCAAATGGGTTTGACGGATTTACCGGTTTTTTAATATAATAAAAGAATCGGTTGGAAGAGAACTTTATCTAAACCAACAAGCGTTATAAACCGAATCCATAGTGGGAGATCAATAATGGCAGTCGCATCCGATTTCGTAAAAATCACTCCGCAAGCCTACGGAGAAGTCAAGAAGTTGATCGACAACGAGGCCAAACCCGGCATCGGCCTGCGTCTGGGCGTGAAGGGGGGCGGTTGCTCGGGACTTTCCTATGATTTGCAATTCACGCCCGGGGAGCCGGGAGACACGGTGATCGACCTTGAGGATTTCAAGGTTTTTATCGACGTGAAAAGCACGATTTACCTGAAGGGCATGGCCCTGGACTTCGAGGGTGGGCTGCAAGGCAAGGGCTTCGTGTTTAAAAATCCCAACGCCTCGTCGACCTGCGGCTGCGGAGAATCCTTTTCGATCGCCTAGCCCACTCCAAACCGCCCCTCCCGGCCTCCGGAAAATGTGTTCATCCACGCGCATCCTGTTATTTGAAGATGCGCTTTTTCGTTCGCTTATGAACCCGAAAATTCTTGCTGACTACCGGCGGGTGCGCGAGGACCGCGGCCTGTTTTTCCTCTATGACTGGGCGCTTGTCTCCGGCAAGGGCGCGGACCTCCGCGGCTACCTGCAAACGCAAACCACCAACGACGTCGCACAATTGGCCCCCGGCGCGGGACAAAACAGCGCCATTGTGGACCGCATGGGCAAACTGGTCGCCGCGTTTTCCATTCACCGGGACACGCCGGATTCGGTCCTTTTCCTGATCGAAACCGTCCAGCAGGAAACCTTCCTGAAGCATTTGCAAGGCTACCTGTTTCGGGAAGATGTCCAACTGTCCGCAAACCCGCAAACTCTGCTCCTAGCGGTTCAGGGTCCAAAAAGCGTTTTGCTGCTGCAAAAAATCTTCGGGGACGCCACTCTGCCGCAAAAGCCGAACGATATCGCCCGCCGGCGGCGGCAAGGTGAGGAAATCATAATCATCAACAAAAGTTTTACCGGCGAGGACGGGTTTGTCATGGCGTTTCCTGCGGCGGCAAAGGAAAAAGTTGTCTCCCTGATCTCCGGGGCCAGTCCTCCGCACGGGGTACCGGCGATCGGCCCGGAGGCGCGGGAGATTCTCCGCCTCGAGGCCGGCTTGCCGTTATTCGGCAAGGATATGGACGGCAGCCGCATCCTGCCCGAAACGGGCCTCGAACACAGCTCGGTCAGTTACAACAAGGGGTGTTATATCGGCCAGGAGGTCATTGCCCGAATCAAGACTTACGGGTCCCCGGCGCACGCCCTGACGGGGCTTGTTCTGGAAGGTAGCCGGAAACCGGACTACGACGCGGCAATCCAGCTGGACGCAAAAAAAATCGGGGTCATGAAAAGCTGCGGATTTTCCCCCGCACTGGGGAAAATCATTGCCCTGGCGTACATGCGGAAAGAGTATCGTGCTCCCGGCCTTGAACTGAAGGTCGCCATTGGCGGTTCTGCCTTCCAGGTTCGCACCGCCTTGCCGCCCTTTTATCAAACCCAATCGCGAACGGACCGCGCCAAACGGCTGTACACCGAGGCTATGACGCTGTACAAGAGCGAGGACGATCTGGAAAGGCCCATCGGCCTGCTGCGCGAGGCGATCGGCCTGGACCCCAAGTTCGCCCGGGCGTATGAGGCGCTGGGCGTCTTGTTGTCCAAGCAGGATAAACTGGACGAGGCGATCAGCCTCATGAATCGCCTGGCGGAAATCGATCCCACCGAGATCATGGCTCACTCCAACCTTTCCATTTACTACATGAAGCAGGGCCGCATTGAGGATGCGGAAAATGAAAAAGCCGAGGCCACGGCTCTCCAGTTCGAAAAATTAATGGAACAAAGCCAAACCAAAAAGGCCCGTGAACAAGCCGAACAACAGCGCCGGGACGAACGGGAAAGCAAAATCGCCATGTTCAAAAGGGTTCTGGAAATCGACGCCGCCGACCAGGTCGCCAATTTTGGGATCGGCTCCATTTACATGGACACCGGCAAATATGAGGAAGCCTTGCTGCATCTCCAAACTCTGGTGGAGCATTTCCCGGACTACTCCGCCGCCTACCTGCTGTTAGGAAAAAATCTGGAAAAACTCGCGCGCGAAAAAGACGCCTTGCTGTGCTACGAAAAGGGCATTGCCGCGGCAGCCAAAAAGGGCGACCTGATGCCCCTGAAGGAAATGCAAAGCCGGCAAAATCAGCTGCTACACTCCTCCCGGTCCTGAAATTTCACGAATTCCAGCAAATTGACGCCGGAGTCGAGCACGTCTTTGTTGATGACTTTTTGGGTTATGGAAATGCCGTGATCCATCAGGAACCAAAATTTCAGGAGAATCTTTTCTTCCGGCGTGGTGTAGGAATCCTCCCAGGAGGTCACCGATTTGTGGTCGGCCGCTTTCTGGATAAATTTCGCGGGAAGGGTCAGCCTCCGGTTTTTCAGGAACGCCGCGTAACCTTGCAGAAGCAACGGGCGGAAATCCTGGCGGCTGATCTTGATGAGTTCGGAAACGCTGGGGGTTCGGTCGGCGTGATGTTCGAAGAACTTCAGTTTGTAGTATTGATGAATGGTTTCCAGGCGAAAATAACAGTGCAATGAGACCACGTCCTCGCCATAGGTTTTGATCAGGTATTGGCGAATGAGGGGTTTTCCGGCCTGCAACAGGAGCTTGTTGAGGCGGCCCCGGTCAAACAGGTGGATTTGCACGGTGCTCAGATGCTTGCAGCACTGGGCCTCTATATCCCGGCGCAGCTTGGAGGATTGGGGCGGCACGCGGTACCAGAAAATTTCGTCGCGGGCCACCTTGAGGGACAGCTCGAACGAATCGGAAATCTGGTGGCTGTTCGCCCGCTTGGAGTGGCGGGCAATGTGATAGGCGTTGTCTCTGGAAAATCCCAGGGCCATCAACTTTTCATGGAACGCCTTGCGGCTGCCTATCAACCCCCCCGCCCTTTCCTTGATGTGATCCTTGCCTCTGTCGATGCCCCGGAGGGCCAGGCTCACGTCCCGCGGAACCAGGAGCAATCCCAGGCTCTTGGCGTATTCAAAAATTTCTTCCAGCGTTTTATAATTCAATTTGTCGCTGTACAAAAATTTCTGGATGTTTTGCTCGGAGAAACGGCAGCTCTCGAAAATTTTTATTTTTTTAAATTTGACTTCTTCCCAGTATTTGCGCGTTCCTTCCCTTTTGTGAAATTGCGCTTCTATTTCCGAACGCGCCTTGAAAAAATAACTTCGCAGCAGAAACCACTTGGCTTTTATGGTCGATTCAATGATCCAGCGGTATTTGGGGGTCAAAACCGTCAGCTTCGGGTCGTCCAGCAAACCGATCTCGTCCGTTTCCAGAATGTACTCCAGCAATTCCAAATGCCGTTCAAGCAAAATGGGATTGATCAGTTCGATGAATTTTCGATAAATGGTTTTCCAGCGAAAAACGTCAAAAGTTCCGGGCACGCCGGAGTCGGCATGTGCCGCGCCCTTTTTCAATTCCTGGCGGATATATTTGACTCCTTTGTTTTCGATGTGTTGAAACATCCGGTCCCGGGCAACGACATCCCGGATTTTAAACTGCTTCAACAGGCTGATGACCTCCGGAACTTTTTCGGGAAGGACCCGGTCGAAATCCTGATAAGTTTTGTGGGAGGAAAAATAAAGGCCGGCAAGCAGTTTCGTAACATTTTCCAGGGAGCGGACTTTTCGCTTGGCCAGGCTGCTGTATTGCGAGAAATCCAGGTTTTTGGTGCCGGCCTGGCAGGAGCGAATATCATTTAAATATCTTCGGGCCAGGCTCGAATCTTCGCCCTCGGCATAGGGATCGTTGATCACGCTTAAGAACAGGAATTCGGCGCGCTGCAACTCCCGCTGCGCCAATAATTGTAAGCCTTGCGTCAAGGGATCGAAAATGAACATAACGGAATTATGTGCTGGAAAGGGGACTGTCCTTTTTCCCGGGGGTCCTGTTAAGTTTAAAAACAGCCGGTTGGAGTGCCGTAACTTTCGGAAAACAAACCAACTCCAATGTGTTTAAGATGCAGGTTCTGTGAGTTCGGATTTAAATTATTGGGCGGGCGAACAGCTTGGCGAGGCAAGGAAGCCTCTGTGCTTGACCTGAAATGTGCTGAGCCGTCCGGCAAGGCGAAGCTGAGGATAAAAAAAACCCAAGGTGGCGGCAAACCCGCCATTTCCTTGGGCTTTTTTGTTTGTAACAAAAAACGGAGAAACCGATTAATACCTTATTTCATGCCATTGGGTAACCGCCTTCTGGCCGTTTCGCTCTTTGTTGTGGCCATTCCAAATGGCAATAGCCATCGGGCTTTTGCCGGCGGTGAACTGGGTGTCGTTGCTGTCGGCGGTGGTCAAGGATCGCTTGATCACAACAGTCCAGCGGTTGTTATCCCAGTTTCCCTTGCCTTCGACATCCTGATGCGCCTGGGTGGTCAGGGTGCTGAACCCTTCCGCGTTCAGGTCTTCCACCGGGGAGTGCCTCAGGCTGGCGTCCGCCAGGATGTTGCCCGTGGCGCGGGCGGGATTGAAGACGCCTTCATTCTTTCCCATACCAAAGTCGACGATGGTGTTTCGTTTGCCGACTGCGGCGCCCAGTTTGCCATCAGGCTCGTACATATAATATCCGCCCGACCCCATGGCCATATTTTTGTAAACGTCTTCCATGTCCTGCATACCGGCGTTTCCGGCAACACCCGCGGCTTCCTTGTTCCAGGTGGCTTTCCACTGCCAGATGTTGACCCGCTCGCCATCGCCGCCCATGGTGAAGGGAGGCTCTTCGCCGGACTGATTGACCGGAAACATGATGGCGGCCTGATCTTTATACTGCTGGGACTGCAACATGATGTCGTTGCGGGTCGGATCGATCCATTCCAGACGGACGGCGATTTCCTTCCCATTGGTCGCGGCCTTCACGTTCACCCACTTGGTGGATGGGTTCGGCCACATGGGATTGGTGATCATCTGCGGTTCCATGTCGATGACCACATGTTTCCCCTTGGTCGGCCCGTAATTGGACCAGAAGGGGTCGCCCGGATTAATGGGGATATCGCCGCTTACCTTCAGCGCCTGAATAACGACCGCATTCGCCGACGCCGCCAAACCCAGCACAAAAGCAAGCATGATTGCACAAACCAATGTTTTTTTCATCTTCACCGTTTTTCTCCTCATAAGCAAAAGGTGCGTTAGATAGGTAAACCGTATCCTACTTAACGGGTTCGCATTCAGCGGGAGCGTTGGCTATCAGGTCGTTCTCCATACTGTAGGACAAGGAGCGGTATTCCGGCTCCTCGACCCTGATGGGCTTGACATCCAACAAGGCGGTTTCATTTTTAATGAAAACCGCGAGGAGGTCCGCAAGGTCTTTGTAAAGACCTCCCTCGGCCTTCCGCGCGGCAAAAAGCGTAAACAGCGGCACCCACCTGCCCAGGTGGTTGCGGACGAACTTTTTCTGCCCGGATCGCAAAATAGCTACGTTGCGCTCTTCATGATCGTTCTCAATCGCATAGGCTTCGCGATTGCAAACGAAAGACATGAACTGCAATTCGATGGACAAATGGTCGATACGGTCCCTGGCAACCCCTCTGTCGGGAGCCTGGAACCCGAAGGTATCGTAAAACCCTCCCACCTGGATCAACACGTCGGTCTGTGACTGCACCCCGCCTTCGGTGCCATACTGCATTTCGTAAGGCGGGCATTCCTGGGAAACGGCATGTCCGAAAACCCGGACAAATTCCCCTTGAACCTGCTTCATCGCCATTTTCGGCAGATAAGCTGCGAAGCCATCGATTATTTTTTTCGCGGCAATCCAGTCGTTTTCATCGACCAAGCTCACATCCATCGGTTCCAGATACAGTTTGGGCCTGAAAAACTTCCGGTTCCAAGGATAAGCAAAAGCGCGGGCAAACATTTCATAAAGCCGCCCCCGCGCCAGTTGCAGGGAAACCCGCAACTCCTTGCTTTCTTCCAGGGAAGCCGTTTCGCCCAACTTGGCGAGCATGTCGTCTTGCTTTACTTCCGCCATAATTCTTCTTCCTGCGAAACACCCGATAGCCGGGGCGGGGCCGCAAAGCCCCACCCCCTAAAACACGGTGCGCTATCGGATAGTAACCCGTTAACGGCAAACAGCTTAAATGGCTCCGACGTTTTCCTCGGGCCGGACGTAGAAAGGCTCTTCAACCGTTACACGGATGATCTCCTTACCCTTCCGGTTAAACCCGATGATCGTGTCGTTGTACATTTCAAACTTCTTGCCATGGATATTGGTCTCGAAAATCTTCGGACCCGGTTCTCTCTTCCATTTGAAGATGATCCGCTGGGTCGTCCTGAACAACTGCAGGATTCCCAACAAATCGCGGTCCGGAACCATGTACTGGTCGATGGCATGATCCACGCCAGGACCAAACATCTGCTGAGAGTAAGCTCTCGGCACATGCCGCGACGGAACGTAGTAGCCGTTCGGCTCCGTACCCAACTGCGGATACAGGGGCAGGGCTACTTTGCGCTCGCGGATCAGATAGTACTGCGGATTATCGGGGTCATGCGCCCATTCTCCGTTACTGCCGACCTTCACGAGGCCTTGCAGGCGGATTTTACCGACGCACGCCGCCATGCAGCGCGTTTCCATCTGATCGCCTTCCGTCAATGGATCCAAACCTTCGATCCGCGGATAACAGGCAATGCACTTCTCGGAGATCCGAGTCGTGCCGCGGAACATTGGTTTCTTGTACGGACATTGTTCAACACATTTTTTGTAACCGCGGCAACGGGACTGGTCGATCAGGACGATCCCGTCTTCCTGGCGTTTGTAGATTGCCTTACGCGGGCAAGCGGCCAAACAGCCGGGATAGGTGCAGTGGTTACAAATTCTTTGTAAATAGAAAAACCAGATCTTGTGTTCCGGCAGCACGGATTTTACGCCGTTGTCGCCACCGAACGTACCTTCGCGAGACTGAGTGAACTCGCGGCCATGGGCGGTGTCTTCCCCGAAATTCGGGAAACGCCATTCCTCGTCGGTCGGCACGTAGCCCACGGCTTGCTGGTTCAGGCCGATCTTGGCGGGAGCCTCGAAGATCGTTACGCCTTCGTAGACGCCGTGAATGGCCTTGTTGGATGTCTTGCGAACGTTCCACACGTTCTGACCGGGATTGGCCTGTTCGAGCATTTTCAGAATTTTCCAATCCCAGAACTGCGGATAACCACCATAAGGCTTGGTCTCAACGTTATTCCACCACATATACTCCTGGCCCTTGGAGAAGGTCCAGGTGGATTTATGCGCCATGGTGCACGTCTGGCAAGCAATACAGCGGTTCGTGTTGAACACGAACGTGAACTGTTCTTTCGGATGCTTTTCGTCGTAGATATACGTCATCATCCGACCTAATTGCCAGTTATAAACTTCAGGCATTGTTAACCTCCAATTTAGCTGTTAGTTATTCGTTAAAAAACCGATTGCGCCCAAGAAACCGGCTCCCCGGGGACAAGCCCCGGGAAACCCGCTCTTCTTTAGATCTTCACGCGGACATATTGTCCGGCGAGATACATTTCGGCAAAACGGTCTTTCAACGGGGATTCCGGCGTATAACCCGTACGTACCGGCTCCCACAGACCCCGACCGTGCAAACCGCCATCCTCGGCCTTGGAGAACTTGACCAAAACTTCTTTCGGAGTGGCGTTAACGGCATGGTTATCCGCTTCATAACCGAACTTGAACTTCATTTTGCTCTTGGCTTTGTGAAACAGGCTGTCCGTCTGATGCATAGGCATCAACCAAGAACGTGTGATGGACTGCTGCCCACCGTACCGGAAGTTCGACTGATACGGCGTGGTCATGGACATGGCGCGTCCGTCGGGCCGTTCTTCATGGGCCTTGACGGTGCGCTCGCTGGAGATCCACGTCGCGTGTTTCATCATGGTCGTATGGTACGGATAAGCAGGATTATACTTGGCGCGCAACATCAACCGCGCCACTTTGTACCTGGGATCGGACGGTTTCCAACCCATGTACGGCCGGTCCGCGGGGTTCGCGTCGCAGTATACATAGTCGCCGTCGTTGATACCCAAGTCCTTACAGAGGAACGGATTCATGTGCACCTGCCATTCCCCTACGCCGGGAGACCGTTTGTCCATGCGATAGGGATCGCCGAAGTTGTTGTTCCAGATCATGTTCCAGTCAGTCGTCGCCCAGGACGAATGAGCGGTATGCCTGGATTTCGGCGTTACGCAGTAGAAACGGTAACCCTTCTCCCACAGGAAGTTCTTGGTCGTGCGCACGGCGGACCAAGGCTTCTTGATATTGCGGACATGACGCAGATCCGGGTCTTGCTCGTCTTCCGGAATCCCGTAATCGTCCGGGCGGATGTAGGGGTTGGTGGATACGATGACGTTCGGCAGATAAGGCGTTGCTTCGGGACCTTCTCTGTGAACGATAAAGTTTTCGCCGTACTCGATAGCCTCCGGCTCATCATTATAGAACTGCAACCGGCCATGCGGCGTGTAGTACGGTTTCGACTCGGTGTACATTTCCCAGAACGGAGACCGCGGATAGGTGCGGAACAACATCAGGCAGCATCCCGGCTCGCCATACTTGCCGTTGATGATGTCGTCGATGTTGTACCCCATTCCGGTCGTCGAAGTGGTGAACAACCGCCGGATCATGGCTTTCGTCCGGTTAGGCGCTTCCCCTTCGTAAACCTTCATGTAGTCGGCAAAGCGTTTGTCACCGGTCACGACGGCCATTCTTCGCGCAAACTCCCTGTGGATCAGGTTGTCGTCGATGGTATCGAAGATCGGCTTGATGCCGGTGCCGCCCCATATCTGGTGGAACGGATTGGAACACGCGGAAGTGATCTCGTAGCTCTCGAATTCCGCCCAGGAGTTCGGGGCGAGAACGATATCCGAGTATTCACAGGAACCCGTGAACTCGATATCCTGAGCGACGATCATGTCTACGTTGTTGTTGGTGTTGAACACCAGCTCGTAGAACCACTTCGCGTTGTTGATGACGTTCACGTTGACAAACCACATCAACTTCGTCGGCGTCGGCATGTGGGTTCGACCGGTGAACACTTTTCGTCCATACCGCGGGGTATTGACGATCAGCGCTTTGTCGCGATGCGCCCAGTAGCTGACTTCCTCGCCCTTCAGATAACCCTTGACGTTCTTCCAACCGATATTCTTGGCCGGGTCGAGGATGATGTTGAAGGGATCCTCTGCAACCATGGCGGCGAACCCGGGGCCAGACCAGTGCGAACCCTGGTAGTTGCCGGCTTTGTAGTTGCCGGCCCAGGTGTGCGAACCGGAACCTTTCGGTCCGACGTTACCCGTCAACATCAGGGGAACGTAGGAGGCGCGGTTGTGCATGGTGGCGTGGAAGTAATGGTTGATGCCTTCGCCATAATGAATCTCAACCGGTTTGATCGTCCCGATGTCTCTCGCCAAACGAACGACGAGGTCTTTCGGAGCATGGCTGATCTGGTTTACGGTATCGATATCGTAGTCCTTCAGATGAATCTTGTACATCTCGTAAAGCGGCATAACCGTAATGGTTTTACCGTTTACCAGCTTGATATCAAAGACGCCATCCAAAACCGGATCGATGTTTTTCTTCCTCATCTTGGCGCCGACATCCTCACGGGTGATGGCTACCGGCTTGTCGGTGTTGGCATCCCAAACGACAAAGTCGGGCATTTTTTCCCGGTTGAAATTCTTCATCCACTTGGTGGTGAAACCGTCCTTCGACAGTGGCTGAGCTTTGTAGCCGGGAATAAAATCACTCGGATGGAGCCGTTTGAGGGTGTCCGTCCGAACCAGCAGCGGCATGTCGGTGTAGTCTTGCACGAATTCAATATCGACAAGGCCTTCCTCCATGAGGATTTTCCCGATTCCCAGAAAAATGGAAATGTCGGACAAACCCGCCCGGCAGGGAATCCAGTAGTCCGCTTTCGTGGACGGCGGATTGTATTCGGGACACACGGTAACGAGTGTGCCGCCGCGCTCCATGATCTCGGTGTACCAATGAGCTTCCGGCATCTTGTTCTCAATGAGGTTTTTACCCCACTGGATGGTCAGCTTGGCATACCGGTGGTCGGCAAAGTCGATGTCCGACGTTTGCATGCCATGCGTCCAGGAATGCCCCGGAGCCTGGTCGCCGTGCCAGGTGTAGTTCGACCAGGCGCGCCCGCCGAGCACTTTGCCCGGGCCGCGTCCGCGAACGATCGAATCCAGCAGGCCAACCATATTGGCCAAGCGGTAAATGCCGTATTTGCCGACAACCCCCAACAGGCCCATTCCGCCGCGATACTTAAAGGTACGCGGACCGGAACCGCCCATGGCTTCGATCATTTCGGGCTGGTACCCCTCGTTCTTCAACCGCTGGGCACCGCGTTGACCGCTATATGCCTTGGCGACGGCGATGTGACCCTTGGCCAGATAGGTGAAGGTCTGGTCCCAGGTCATGCGTACGAACTCGTCGGTGCCGCGGCTGGTGAATTTGTACTTCTCGCGGTTAGCTTTGTCGAGATAAGGAAACCCGTCGTCGGCCCATTGTTTCCAGCCGATGCGGATCATCGGATATTTGTTGCGGTACGGACCATAAGCGCGCCGCGGATAAGTCATGCCCCGCAAGCACATCCGGGGATTCCATGCGGCATCCGCCTGGTTTCCGTATAAATCTTTTACTTTATGATGGTCGTAGTTCTGCTCGATACGCATCAATATGCCGTTACGCACAAACCCCCTGACGCGGCACTGATGAGTATCGTTCGGGGAACAGCAGTAGGTGAAGCTTCGCTCATATTTATATTGATCGCGATAAACTTCCTCCCACCTGCGGTCCGGGTAGGACTCCAAGGGATTGCCTACCTTAACAACAGGCTTTAATTGCGCTCCTACCTTCTTGCCGGAAAGCGCCATAGCCGTAGCTACACCAGCACTGACTTGCAAGAATTTTCTACGATTTAACCTCATGTAACTTGTCCTCCCATCTGATTAGAGATGAATTAACCAACCAAAAGAACTCCTACAACAAACTTTAAAACCAACGATCAACGAAAATCTCCTTTCCTGGTTAAAAACCCATAAAAAAGCTTATTAATTTAAACAATCAACCACAACCTGATCGCAATTCATAGACTTCAATACATCTGTCACACGCACCGTCCTTGCTTTCCCAATCGGGGAAATCAATCTGTATGGCTTCAATGACCATTTCGTCGCAAATGCTTTCCGGGTCATCCACCCAGTTATAAGTCGGAAATTTGCACAGCGGGCAAGGGGAGCCGGGAAGATGAATATACTCCCGGTCTTCCTCGGAGAAATCCTCGTCGTATTCGACGAACTTGGTCATGAGGGTTTCAAGATCGGTAGCCATGGACAGAAGCTCTTCATGCGTAAATTTTTCTTCCACCCACAACCCTTCAAAAACGCCTTTTCTCTGCCTTTCGGGCAACTTGCGGTAATAGTTGTCGAACTCCCTGAACCGCGCCTCCCTGGACATGACGGAAGGGATTTTTTTGCGCTCCAGCCGGGAGTCGATATAAATATTCCACAAGACGCGGAACCGCGCGGTAATCAGGTTTTTCACGGACGGGCTTCCCGGAATGAAAGCATCCTCATAATCGAATTCCGGGTCCACCATATCGCGGGCGTGATAAAGCTCGTGAATCAAAAAAGCCTCCAGCTCGCTTTCTTCCTCGCTATTGGCAAACCGGCTGGCGAGCACCCGCATTTCAATCACGGGAAGCTCATCGGAAACCCGGTTCAACACATTCGAACCTTCATCCACCTTATTGATCGCCCTTTTGATAACAACCTCGCCGACTCTCTCCTGAAACTGGCGCGAGGATTCATACTCAACATCCTTGACGTCTTCTTCCGGTTCTTCGGTCTCGCCACTCTCCCGGAGCGCGGACTCCGCACTTTCGGCAACGCCTTCCCCGCCCGCCGCAACGGGAACAAGGTCAGGCGACGGCTTTAAGCCGCGTTTCTTTTTAGGCATCAACCCGCAACCCTCAAGGGCGCGGACGATATAATCGCCCAGCCTTAATTTTTCCAAAAAGAAAATTTTGTTGATTTTGGCGAAGGCTTCTTCGCGGTCGTCTTCGGGAAGTTCGTAGATGGGGTCGGCAAGGGAATGGAACTCGTCGTATTCGGCACGCATACCGGAGCGTTCCAGATGGTTCAGGTGGCGGAAAACCGCCTCTTCCATCAATTGCGGGCTATAGGAAATCTTCATGATCCGCCAGAATTCCCGTTGTCAATAAAACCATGATAAGTAGAATCCGCCAAAGTAAGAAAAAAATCCGCTCTCGACCTTTGCCCCCTAACGGGATGCCTGGCCGCCAAAACTTTTTTTCTTCTCTCCAAATAAATCTCTCTACTATCCGGCTCGGATTGATAAATTATATAACAGTCGGCCCCTATGTCAAGAGAACAAAGCAATCTTTATATTTGTCGATAACCCTTGGAAAACAGTAAGAAAATTCTTATTCGCCCGGGCTTTGCCGGACGCCCGGCAACCGCCTCATCCCACGTCCGGCCGATTAAATTTTCCGGGAAAACACTGCATTGTTTTCTATGGGGTTACACGATGAAATGGGGTCGAATGCGGATAATTTCTCATTTTGTCCCGCAAACTTTCCCATAATCCCCCCGCATTTCCCAAGAACCCGGCAAGGCATTTCTATCGCCAAACTACTTTGCCGGCTGAAAAATAATCCTTGTCGGACAAAAAATACATGATTGCTCACAGTCCCGATTAAAGTCTTTCGACAACCTGCGAACCGCATTGTCACGCACGTGAACCGATCTCTTTTTTTCCGGACTGCGCGGGCTTGCCGGCACGCCAACCATCTTATTAATTTCTCGGCAACGGGGGTTCTCTAAAACAACGCCGCACACTTGGCGGCTTTTTGTTTACCGCTGCCCAGGCGCCGGGTTACGCGCACCCCGCGGCGAGTTCCCGCGCGGCGCAACAACCTCCTGCCTCACCGGAGATTTCCCCGCATCACGGCGCTCCACATTTTTCCTTCTCGCAAGCTCATCGCAAAACCGACATTGCAAAAATTTTGCACAGCCGGCATTTTTCGTTTTCACTTCGCAAAAGTTTGAAATTCCCAGGCAAAGGAATTCTATGTTATTTGTGCATTCGGTAATATCAGAGAAACTCTTTTTCTCATGCAAGCGTTATTCCTATACTTGATAAGATTTTCCCTCAAGCGAAAGAAAAGGCAGGTTTTGCGGCTCAGCAACCGGCCTCGGAGCCTCGCCGCAGAATCATTTTAACTTCTTATTTTACAACCAGATTTTCAAAAAAGGCGGGCAAACCGGGCAAATGCCGCAGGCGAAAAAATTGCCGGCGGCGATCAGAGCACCAGCTTGTTGTGGATGGCGTATTGAATCAGGCGGGCATTATTTTTCATGTTCATTTTGGTCAGGATATGCGACCGGTGCGTGCCGATGGTTTTTACGCTCAAGGACAATTCCCGGGCAATTTCCGTCAGGGATTTTCCGGCAACGATCATGCAAAACACTTCGTATTCGCGGTCGGAGAGATAATGGTGCGGCGGTTTGTCCTGATCGGCAAAATCAAAAGCCAGCTTTTCCGTGAGTGCGGGGCTGGTGTACCTCCCTCCCCGAGCCACCTTGCGGACCGCCTCGGTCAGCCGGTCGGGGTCTTCTTCCTTGGTCAAATAACCGGAAGCGCCCGATTTCATAAAGCGCACCGCGAAGCTGTCTTCGGGATACACGCTCAAAACCAGCACAGGCAGTTTCGGGCGTTCGATTTTCAACTGCTTCAAGGTGTCCAAACTGTTCTGGCCACCCATGGAAACATCCAGGAGAACCACATCGAAGTCTTCTTCGCGGATTTTTTCGAGCAACTCGAATCCGTTGGACACTTCGCCCGCCACTTCAATATCGGGATACTCCAAAAAAGCGTGTTTTAACCCCTGGCGGAAAATAGGATGATCGTCTGCAATGAGGAGCCTGATTTTATCTTTGCTTTTCATAAGTGTCCTTTTAATGTGGAATTCCCATGGTGACTACGGTGCCTTGATTCGGCGCGCCCTGCAGGTCGAGAGTTCCCCCCCAGGCCAGAGCGCGTTCGTGCATGCCCAAAATGCCCAGCGATTTCAGGTCGGAAATTTGTTGTCTGGTGATGCCGATGCCGTCGTCTTTGACTTTGAGGGTGAGGGTATCATTTTTATCGGTCAAATTAACATGAATTTTTTTTGCATTGGCATGGCGCGCCACATTGGTCAAAATTTCCTGGAAAATACGGAACACGGTTGTGGAACGGCTCTGGTCCAAACAGATTTTTTTGGGGCGGGCCTCGATTTCAAAGCGGATTCCCGTACGCGCCTGAAATTCCTTGCCCTGCCATTCGATGGCTTCCGCCAGGCCGAAAACGTCCAGTATGGGCGGGCGCAAATCCGTGGAGATCCGTTTCACGGCTTGTATCGTTTGATCCATCAACCGCAACATCCGCTGGGTCGCTGCCTGGAAGCTATTGTTGCTCCGGGGAAGTTTTTTGGACAGCAACGACAATTCCAGTTTCAGCGTGGTCAATACCTGCCCCAGTTCATCGTGAACTTCGCGGGCGATTCGGGTCCTTTCCTCCTCCCGCACCAGTTCGATATGCCGGGAAAGCTGGCGCAGTTGTTTTTGCGAGTGGGCAATTTCCTTGTGCACCCATTTGCGTTCGAAAGCCTCGCCCAATAAATGCGCCAGTTCATCCAGCAGTTTTCGTTCTTCGTCCAGGAACGGGCCTTCATCCGAGTCGGGGCGTTCTTCAAGGTAATAAACTTCAATACTGCCGAAAACCTTGCCGTCAACGACGATGTCGCTGGACTGTTTCCAGGGCGTTCTTGCAAACGGCACCGGGGCATACTCCTTGCCGTCAAAGAAAACCCTGACGCGGGCGATTTCCGGGTATTGCCAGGCCGGGATAATAAGCGAAGCGATATTGTTAAACAACTCCGCCCTTTTTTCAAACCGCCGCACCGAACCCGCCACTTCATACAAACTGGTCAGTTCCTTGACGCGCTGCTCCAGCTTGCGCAAGAGCGCATTTTGTTCATCCTCCGACTGTTTGCGTTCGACCACGCGCCCCAATTGCGTTCCGATATGGGCCATGAGTTCCAGCAGTTCGCTGTTCGGCTCCTCGACGCGGGAAGAAAAAAATTCCATGACTCCGCCCACATCGTCACCCACTAAAACGGGGAACGCAAACCCGCCGCGGACTTCGATGTTGCGTATCAACCTGGCTCTGGGGAAATTCATATCCTCGGTAACGTCCTTGATCCACGCGGGTTTTCCGCTGGCCAGGACCCGCCCCGGCAAACCGACCCCGCGGGGAAAGGAAGTGACTTCGGTGATCTTGCGGAAATTCGCAAATCGCTCGCTGTCTTCAAAATACCAGATGCGCGAGGGCACCAGCACTTTCTCCGGGTTCTCGGCGGTGAAATACATGTGCCCCACCGGCCAGCCGGTTTACCGGCAAACACGCCTCAGGCTGTAACGCATGGACTCCTCAAACGGCTTGTTCTGATTAGAGGATACGGCGATGTCTTTTTGCAGTTGGATGATGGCGCTTTCCTGATGGATCATCTCGTTGGCTTCTTTCAAGCGGTTGGAATGCTCGCGAAGCCCCGCCGCCAGCCGGTCCCGCGCTTCAAACAACTTTTGCGAAGACCGGATTTGCAACAAACAGAGAAAAGCCGTCAAGGCAATCATGAGAATCGCCAGGAGGCGGTTGACTACCAGCGTCCAGAGAGTTTCCACCGGCAGGGAGTAGGTCAAACCGACCAGCGTCAGGACCGTTCCGACCGCAGCCGCCCAGACAATCAGGTCTCTTTCGCGGGACAGTAAGCCGATCAACACCAGGATGACATACAACTCGCCGCCGGCAACGCCCATGGGCAGGAGAATGTCGATCAGCAAAAAAACCATCGCCAACAGGGAGCCGATCACCAGGTATTGCGTCCGGCTGACTGTGGGTTTGCTGGAAATTTTAAACATGTTCGTTACCCGCTGATCGGGTTTCATGTGCGGATAAAGGGAACGACCACGCGAAACACCCTTCCTTACCAAATCGAATTTCTCATATTCTATCGATAGCCTCCAGCATCTTTTCGAGGTCCTTGATAGTGTTTTTCAGATGCTCGGGGTTGCCGAGTTTTTCCGCCACATCGGAAGCCTTGTCGATATATTTCTGGCAAAAATCCTTCCGGGAATCGACCAGGTTCAGGCGGGCTACGGTAATGTACAGCTGAACCAGGCCGATCAGGTTGTTCAAGTCCTCAAAACACTGCGCCGCCCGATTAAAACAGGTTTCGGCTGCATCGTAATCGTTGCTTTTGAACTTCAGGTTGCCGAGAAAGGCGTGATCCCTTGCGGAGCCTGCCCGGTCGCCCACCGCCTCGGTCAGCTTGAGGGCTTCCCGGTACAATGTTTCCGCCGCTTCGCGTTCGCCATTGCGGAAATTCAAATTTCCGAGGCTGCGGCAGCATTCGGCGATCTCCTTCTTGTTCTCGTTTTTCCGGGCCAACTCCAGGGCGGCGCGGAAGTTTTTCTCCGATTTCTCCCGGTAGCCTCTTTCCATGAACACCTGGCCGAGATTTCTGTAATCGGCGCAAATTTCTCCCAGATCGTTAAGTTCCCTGGATTTTTGCAGAGCCTTGCGGAAAAATTTTTCCACCCGGTCGCGTTCTTTTCTTTCCGAATAAACGTTTGCCAGGCCCCGGCAGTCATAGCAGGCATTTCTCAAGTCGCCGGTCTCCTCGGCAATGGCCAAGGCTTTCAAACCGAATATTTCCGCCTGCCCCCAATCTTCCATCTGCAAGTACAGGTTGAACAGGTTGCGGTAATCTTCCGCTTCTTCGCGTTTGTTGCCGGTTTCGGCGTTGATGTCGCGGGCCTTCAAGTAATACTGCCGGGCCATGGCCCAGCCGGTTTTTTGCAGGTGCAAGTTGCCGAGGCTTCGGTAATCGCCGGCCAGGCCGCTTTTGTTCCCGGCTTTTTCGTTGACGCGCAGGGATTTTTTTATGGTTTTTTCCGCCAATTCCATTTTGCCGAGCATCAACAGGATGTTGCTCCGGCTGGCGCATAACTCCACCAACCCCCGGTCATCCTGCAACTGTTCCTTGAGTTGGATGGCGCGGGCATAATGCTCATCGGCGCCGGACAGGTCGTTCTTCTCCATGGCAATGCTTCCGAGATTGCCCAAAGTCGCGCTCATTCCCGCCTTGTCTTGGCGTTTTTCCTGTATGGCGAGCGTCTCCTGAAGGACTTCCCGCGCCCGGTCGAAATCGCCGGCCAGAAAAAGCACATTTCCCAACTCACCCAGCAGGAGGTTTTTTT
>Ga0114931_10001947_pt1 | contig 26288 bp, 21 predicted proteins | sample 2SBtaG_FD_89579 | JGI IMG/M metagenome (GOLD analysis project Ga0114931, IMG submission 89579) | Deep subsurface microbial communities from Kolumbo volcano to uncover new lineages of life (NeLLi) - 2SBTROV14_V59a metaG | ecosystem: Environmental > Aquatic > Marine > Volcanic | place: Kolumbo... | reverse complement strand
TCGCTGCACAGATTGGAGGTGGAGACTTTCATGCCGAGCTCGCGCTGATGCGCCGCCATCTGCCGGTTCACCGTGTCGGAGAATACCAGATAGGGCTCTCCGGTTTGCAGGCGGATCTCCAGAATTTTCTGCCACAGTGTGCGTGCGCTCACATGGCGCAGGGGCAAGTGCGTTTTAGGGCTGCGCAGGGCGAACTCTTTATCGTCCCGCACCGCCTGCATGAACTCATCGGTGATGTTGAGGCCGTGATGAAGATTGAGGCTTTTGCGGTTAAAATCGCCAGACGGCTTGCGGATTTCCAGAAACTCCTCGATTTCCGGATGGTGGATGTCGAGATAGACGGCGGCTGAGCCGCGCCGGAGCGAGCCCTGGCTGATGGCGAGGGTCAGCGAATCCATCACCCGCACAAAGGGGATGATGCCCGATGTCTCGCCCGAATCCTTGACCTTCTCGCCGATGGAGCGCACGGACCCCCAATAGGTGCCGATGCCGCCGCCGCCTGACGCCAGCCAGACATTCTCGTTCCAGATGCCGACAATGCCTTCCAGCGAATCATCCACCGAGTTTAAAAAGCACGAAATGGGCAGGCCGCGCTGCGAACCGCCATTGCTCAAGACCGGGGTCGCGGGCATGAACCAGAGCTGCGAAATATAGTCGTAAATCCGTTGGGCATGAGCGGTGTCGTCGGAAAAAGCATAGGCGACGCGGGCGAACATGTCCTGATAGGATTCGCCGGGTAACAGATAGCGATCTTCCACGGTCGCCTTGCCAAAATCCGTGAGATTGTCATCGCGCGCCCGGTCGATGGTGATCGACGGGGTGACCACGCGCAACGAGGCAGCCGCTTCCATGCCGGACAGGGGCTGGGGCGCTCCCGCTCGGGGGGCGGCCGGATTCGAGGCATCAAGGCGGGCACTTTCCGGGGCACTCATGGTTTAGGCGTCTCCTTCCATTAACGTTTTCCGGGCACTCGCCACGCCATTTAAGGGTGCAAAAGGCCGGTCAGATCAGGCTTTTCCTTGATGCCCTGCCCGTCAGGCAAAGCTTTCCCATTCAGCGCAAAAGCGTTTTGCGCCGCCCTGTTTTTACAAAAGCTCCGAATGATGTCCGCGGCCCTTCTTTGTAAAACTGGGGCTGTTGGGAACTCTCGGAAACTCATACTGATTTGGTGGTTTTTCCCCAGATGAGGCACATCAAGGGGCCGCCGCTACAACATATAGTGCCACAGATTTGCGCGGCGTCAATTGAAGAGTCGCACTTATTAACAAATTTTTTGTCGGGTGGTCCGCGGCGGGGTGATTTCACGCGCTCCGCCACAAGATAAGGGCGGCGCGCCTCCCGTGCCCGCCGCCCTTTGTGTTCTGGTGTGTTGTAAAGGCGTCTACGCCGCTTTGGATTCGGCAGCAGCCTCTTTCATGACGGTGGCAAGCGTGGTGTAGGCCGTGGTCCAGGCGTCTTTGGCCTGGGGCGTCCAGCCATCGCCCAAACCCTGCTCAAGAGTCCAGAGCAGCGCCGCGCCCACCGCATCATAATGCTCAGGCGCCGTACTGTAACCCACATGCCGCCGGCCCAGATCCTCTATCGTGGGAACGAGATCGCCGAGATTTTCAAGCCCGTCCACCACTGTGCTGAGCATGGTCATGAGCTTGCGTCCTTGGGGTTTCAGGTCTTGCGGGAAAAGCGGCCGCACCGCCGGAGCGATTTCAAACAACCGCCCGTAAAATATTTCCGCCACTTGCTCCGCAGACGAACGAACGGCTGCAAACGTGTCTTGAATGATTTTGATTTCTTGTGGAGTCATAATTAAAAAACACCCTTGTCCTATTATGGGATTCACGCATCCCGATACGTACACGCATCTTTTAAAAAATATAAGGGTAACGAGTTAAAAATCGGTGAGGAGGGCAAGGTAAACACTGCACCTTGTGCGCTCCGGATTTTGATTAACAAATGGCACGGGAGTTATACCGTGCTGACCCCTGCTTCTTTCCTGGGTGAGAGAAACCACAGCACAAAAGCGACAAGCAACAGCGCCGGCACATCCCCGATGAGGTGTCCCAATTCATGGCCATCAAGAACCGCTTGCGGCGCCATGATGACAGCGTGTACGAGGCTCGACCAGATGGTAAACGCAATCAGGCTTTGGTTTTGGGATGGGTTTTTTGCGGCTGCGATCAGAAAAATTCCCAGGACTGCGTAGATCCCGCAGATCATTTGCAAGTAATAGGCACCTTCTCCGCCATACCAAGTCCAGCCTGACGGCCAGATCAGGCCAATCGGGTAGATCAAGAGAAAGATCACGCCAAAAACGATGAGCGCTATTTTAAGGTATTTTTCTCGGGTAACGCTATTCATAACGCATTTTTCCTTCTGTTAAGTGTCGCATTTTATTTATTCAAACTCATTTGAATACTGGGTGGGGACTTCAGCGTCTGGAGTAAAACGCAGCTTTGCTCTGCGGCGTTGAGGAGCATTTCCAGTTGGTCATCGGTGACGCCTGGCGCGCCCTTCATGCAGACGCTGACATCCACATGCTGGAACCCAACGGGAACGCTTCCTTCCATGCGCAAAGCGCCGCGCACATCGGCCCGGGCCTTGACGCTCACTTCCAGGCGTTCCAGGCGCAGTCCCAATATATTAGCGATCATGCGCGTGGAGCTGTCGAGGCAACTGGCAATGGCGGCGGCAAAAATATCGCCGGGACAAGGAAAATCACTCTTGCCGCCTACCGCCTTGTGCACCCCGATGAATTGATCCGCCGGTAGGCCGACGCCAAATGTCACATGGGTATAGAGGGGGCGGGCCGCCGGAATCTCCACAGATGATGTTTTGGCGCTGTCGGTTACCCATGCTTTGGCCGGGTCGGCGTCATAACGCGTGCGGAGGGGCGCTTGGCGCTCATGGATGCTAACGTTCTGGTCCAGCGCTTGCCGGTCCAGAACGGCGTGGAGCTGTGCTAACATTTCTCATCTCCATATTTGAGGGCGTGGATGTGTTCGCGTGATGGAAAAGTTAGCGGCGCGGCGGACTTTTCGCGAGTGCGGCGCGCATAGTAAAGCACTACGCAAAGTGTTAGCATTCCACTACATATTCAGGAGTAAGGTCAGCGGAAGGACCCTTCATGCTCAATTCCGGCAGCCTGTGCCCGGCGGCAAAATCAGCGGAAATCATTGGCGATAAATGGGTTTTGCTCATCTTGCGCGAGCTGCTGTTTGGCGCGTCCCGGTTTAACGACTTCCAGCGCGCTCTGCCGCGCATCTCACCGACCATCCTCAGCAAACGGTTGCGGCAGATGGAGAAGAGCGGGTTGATCATCCGTAAGATGAGTTCCGGCCATAAGACGAAAGAGTACCGCCTGACCCGGTGCGGACGGGAATTGGCGCCCATCATCGAACATATGGGCAGATGGGGTTTGCGCTGGGCGCGGCGCCGGATCCGGGACGAGGATTTCGATGTTGGCAGTTTTATGTGGGATTTTCACCGCACGCTGAATGCCGGGGAATTGCCTGATGGCGAGACAGTCATCTGCGTAAAGTTTTTAGATCAGGAAACCAACCATTCCTGGTGGTTGATTGTGAATGACGGCACCATAGATTTGTGCACAGACGATCCGGGAAAGGACGTCGATCTTTATATTGCGGCCTCTCTGGAGCCCCTGGTTGAAATCTGGATGGGGGATGTCGCCGTCAAAAAAGCCATTGCCGATGATTCCGTGATGCTCACCGGCGCGGCCCACCTCATCCGCTCCGCCGATGCCTGGTTCCCCCGCTCCATGCTGTCCGATATCCGGCCGATGAGGATGATGGATTAATCTTGGAACTTAAGTCGCCGTGTCTACCACATTGGTGAGGTCCGGCGCGGCGGATTTCTCCACAGATTTGATGTGCAGGTCACGCTGGGGATAAGGGATCTCGATATTATTTGCGTGGAACTTCTCCCAGACGTTCAGCAGCACGGCGCTCGTGACATTGCCCCGGCCGTTTTGCGGATCCTTGATCCACATGCGGATTTCAAGGTCGACGGCGCTGTCGCCAAAGCCGGTGAGCAGGCATCTGGGTTCGGGATAGGGGAGGATGCGTGTCGTTTCACCCGCCGCTTCAACGCACAACTCAATCGCTTTATTCAGATCGCATTCATAGGAAACCGACACCTTTGTGCGCAACCGGATCAGACTGTTGGAATAAGACCAGTTTTCCACCCGGTTGATGATCAGGTCTTCATTGGGGATCAGGTGTTCGGTGCCATCGCGCGTGATCACGGACACATAACGCGCCCCCAGATGGTTGATCCAGCCATAAGTGCCCGCCACCGCGATGGTGTCGCCGGGTTTGACGGACTTGTCGACCAGAAGAATGATCCCGCTGACGAAATTGGAAATGATTTTTTGCAGGCCGAAACCGATGCCCAGGCCAAAGGCGCCGCCGAAAAAGGCGAAAGCGGCAAGGTTAATCCCGGCCGATGTGAGGGCGATGGAGATGGCGCTGACCAGAAGGAGAATTTTCGCCGTCTGGCCGATCAGCACTTTGGCCGAAGGCGACAGATCCTTGACTTGTGCGAGCTGCTGTTCGATGAGACGCGCCAGCGCCGAGGCCAGCCACACAAGAATTAGGAGAAGCAGAATGCTTTCAATGACGTTGAGCACAGAGATCCTGAGATCGCCGAGGGAAACGTCGAGAGTGTCGAGCAGGGCGCGGGCAGGCGCCAGAAGGTCCAGTATGTTAAGCGCCGCAATCAGCCAGACTGTCGTCGCGATAAAACGCGACCATAATGGGTTGCGCACAAAGCTGGTAAGAATGTGGATGATGATCCAGGCGGTGAGCAGGCTTGTGGTGACATGCAGCAGAACGCTGGGATAATCCGCGCTCCGGGCCGCCACCGCCGAGATCCACTGCAAGAGCGCCCACACGATGGGCAGAATCAGCCGGGAGATCTGTGCGCCCACCTCCGGCAGCCATTCCAGTTTTGGCCGTGCGCCGTAATGCGCCGTAAACTGATTGAGCCAGGTGCGCAGCGGCCGGCGCAGCACAAAGGCCAGGCCCAGCGCCGCAAAGACCACAACCGCCTGCACCCACATGCCGGGCGCCAGAACGGCGGTGTTGATCCAGAGGGTGAGGCTCTGTTTAAATTGTGTGATCTGATCGACCGTGATGACGTTTTCCATCAGATGGACAATCCTTTGCGAAAAAACCCTGCGTAAAAAACCCTGCGCGCGCTTCTCCCTCCCGCGAATCACTTCTGCCATCATGGCATGGGCGTGTGAGATGAAAAGGGGCCGGCTGTTGGTGGGCCCCGCTTTGGTGTACTGTCGGCGTGAGTGCAAAGTGGCCCCTGAGGGGTCCGTAACAAGGCGCGCGCCCCCCATGCTTCACCCTGACGATGCTGTTGTTCTGGAGATTCCCTATCGTGATCCGGTGGTGGCGTTTCAGCCTTTGGCGTCTCAACCCTTCGCGCAATTGCTGGTTTGCGCCCCGCCGGCACCGGCCGGGGCACATGTTGCCGGCGTCCCGGCTCCCGTCGGCGGGGGGCGCTATAGTTTTATTGTCGCCGACCCGTGCGATACGTTGATCGCAAGGGGGGGGCGCATCGAGACCGCCGGGGGCGGCGCGGCCACCGGCACTCCTTTTGAAGCTCTGCGCGCCCGGCTCAAGGCCACCCCTCTGCCCAGCGTGCCGGGTTACCCGCCTTTTCAGGGGGGGGCGGTGGGCTTTTTCGGCTATGAACTGCACCACCACCTGGAAACAATTCGGCCGAGCGTGCGTCAGGACGCGTCTGTGCCCGATATGGCTTTCGGGTTTTATGAGTGCGTCGCGGTTTTTGATCAAGCGCGCCAAAAAGCTTTTGTGCTTTCCTGGCCGCTTACCGGAACGCGGGCCCAGGCTGAAACGCGCGCCCGTGCACTGGCGGCGCGGTTGGGACGGGGTGGCTTATCGGTCCCCGAATATGCACCCGCCCCGCCGCCGCGTTCCAATCTTTCACGTGCGGCCTATGAGGCGGCGGTGGCGCGGGTCATCGAGCATATTTTTGACGGCGATATTTATCAGGCGAACGTTTCGCAAAGTTTCTCCAGCCAGGTGGCCTCGCCGGATCACGCTTTTGATCTTTTCCGTCGCCTGCACGCCCTCAGCCCAGTGCCTTATGGCGCCTACATGACCTTTCCTGGCCTCGTTCTGGCGTCCAATTCGCCGGAGCGCTTTGTGCGTCTGTCCCATCCCCAAAGTCAGCGGCTGGTCGAGACCCGGCCCATCAAAGGCACTGCCCCGCGCGGCGGCGACCCGGCGCAGGATGCGGCCCGGGCGCGGGCCCTATTGCGCAGTGAAAAAGACCGGGCGGAGAATGTCATGATCGTCGATTTGCTGCGCAACGATCTGTCGAAAGTCTGCGAAGACGAATCGGTGCTGGTGACAGGTTTATGTGAAGTGGAATCCTACACCGCCATCCATCATCTGGTCTCCACAGTGGTCGGCGTGTTGCGGCCCGGCTGTGATGCGGTGGATCTTGTCACCGCATGTTTTCCCGGCGGGTCCATCACCGGGGCGCCCAAAGTGCGCGCCATGGAAATTATCGCGCAGGAGGAAGGCAGCGCGCGCGGCGCCTATTGCGGTGCCATCGGGTATCTTGGGTTTGATGGGTCCATGGACACCAGCATCGCCATCCGCACCTTGAGTTTCACGCCTGTTTCGGGGGAAGAGGCACTGGATCTCAGTTTTCGCGTCGGCGGCGGCATCACCGCGCGCTCCACTCCGGCTGCCGAGTATCAGGAAAGCCTCGACAAGGCCGCGGCATTTTTCAGGGCCCTGACGGCACCGCCTGAAACCTTGCCGGAATGTTCGCTGTTCAGATGATGAAAGAAGGCCTGTAGGACACACCATGATCCTCATCCTCGACCATTACGATTCCTTTGTGCACAATCTGGCCCGCTATGTCGGGCGCTTGGGAGCCGCGCGCCGTGTGGTGCGCCATGATGCGCTGACCGTGCAGGACGTCATCGCGCTGGACCCGCTGGCGGTGATCCTCTCGCCCGGTCCTGGCGCGCCCGGCAATGCGCCGTTGGCGGTCGATCTGGTGAGAAAAACCAAGACCCTGCCGATTCTTGGCGTGTGTCTGGGGCACCAATGTATCGCCGCGGCGTATGGCGGCCGGGTGCGCCGTGCGGCGCGTCCCGTTCATGGGGAGGCAGGCACCATCGCCCATGACGGGCGCGGCATTTTTCAGCACATCCCCGCGCCCTTGCGGGCCGGGCGCTATCATTCGCTGGTGGCGGATCTGCCGGTCCGGGGGCCGCTGGTGGCCACCGCCTGGACGCAGGACGAAAAGTCTGAACTGATGGCATTGGCCCACCGCACGGCGCCGCAAGTGGGCATTCAATTTCACCCTGAATCCCTACTCACCGAACACGGGCTGGCGATCCTGAAAAATTTTCTTGATTTTGCGCAAGGGTGGCGGCGGCAGAACCGGCCGGACGCCCACGCGGCGCAATGAAAGTCTGGCTGAACGGGGCGCTTGTGGATGAAGCCCGCGCGCGCATTGATCCGGCCGACCGGGGATTTTTGCTGGGCGATGGCCTGTTCGAGACGTTTCTGGCGATAGGCGGCAGGGTTTTGTACGGTGAAGCGCATCTCACCCGTCTTCGTCAAGGAGCGGTCACTCTTGGGATTCCCCTGGATTATGATGACGCGGCGCTGCTTGAGGCCTGTATGGCTCTCCTGCACACAAATGGAATGACAGCGCGCGCCGCCTTGCGTCTCACGCTCACGCGCGGGCCGGGCGCCCGCGGTCTGGCGCCGCCTGAAAATGTACGCCCCACCGTGCTGCTCACCGGCTCACAAGCGCCGCCGCCGCGCCGTTCTTTGAACATGATCACCAGCGCCGCGTGGCGCCATGAACTCTCGCCTCTGTCACGCTTCAAAACGCTGAATTATCTCGACAACATTCTGGCACGGCGCGAAGCTGAAGCCCGCGGTGCGGACGAAGCGGTGATGTTGAACACGCGCGGTTATGCGGCTGGCGCCAGCGCCGCCAATCTCTGGGTGGTCGAGGGGGGCGCGCTGATCACCCCGCCTGTCAGTGACGGCGCGTTGCCCGGCATCATGCGGGCGTGCGTTTTTGAGGTGGCGGGGGGCTTGAATATTGAGGCGCAAGAAGCTCGCCTCACGCCAAAACGGCTGGCCGCCGCGGACGAGATTTTTCTCACCAACTCTTTGATCGGCGCCTGCCCTGTGCACCAGTTCGACGGCCGGGTCTTGCGCCCCCGCCTTGCTGTGCGCGTGCAAAAAGCTTTGGCCGCGCGGCAAGATTAATCCCCCATCGCGACGCCTTCGCGGCGCGGATCGGCGCCGCCGGTCAGGCCCTCTTTCGTGATGATAATGCCGTGCAGGCCACTCGCCATGGGCATCACCTTCACCTTATGGCCCATGGCTTCCAGGTCTTGCGCCAGCGTTGGGTGGGATGCGTTCTTTTCGATGTATGTCGGGCCGTTGAGATTGACGATATGGGGCGCGGCAATGGCGTCCTGGATGCCCATCTCCCAATCGATATGCGCGATAATGGTTTTGGCGACGAAGCCGATGATGCGTGTGCCGCCGGGCGACCCGATGATCATATGAAGCGATCCGTTCGGCGCGAACACCAGGGTTGGCGACATGGAGGACAAAGGCCGTTTACGGGGGCCGGGCGCATTGGCCACCGTCCTGCCGTTTTCGGTCGGATAAAAAGAAAAGTCCGTGAGCTGATTGTTAAGTAAGAATCCGTCCACCATGAGCCGCGAACCAAACGCGGTTTCAATGGAGGAGGTAAGGCCCAGGCCGTTACCTTTGGAATCGACCACGGACAGATGCGTGGTGGAGGGGCCTTCATGACCGTCCCCGGGCGCGCGGGCGGGCAAGGCAGGCAGGGTCACCTCTCCGGGCAGGGCTTTGAATAGTGTGACGCGCTTGGGGTCGATGGTGGCCGCGCGGCTTGCCAAATAAACTGGATCGATGAGCCCTGCCACAGGCACCAGAACCTGGTCTGTATCCCCAAGGTAAAAATTACGGTCAGCAAAGGCCCGCCGCTCAGCTTCCGCGATGAGGTGCGCTGCCGGCGCCGCGCCCGGTTCAAGCGCCGCCAGATCGAAATGATCCAGCATGCCGAAGATCTGCGCCAGCGTGATTCCGCCCGAGCTTGGCGGCGCCATGCCGCAAATGCGATAACCGCGATAAGCGCCGCACACGGGCTCGCGTTCAATGGCACGGTAGTCTGCCAGATCCTGCGCGTTCATGCCGGGATATTCGGGCATCGCGCTGGCGTGCACGGCCTGGCCAATACGCCGGGTAATCGCGGCCGCCAGGGGCCCGTCATAAAACGCCGCCACCCCGTTCTCCGCCAGATTGTGCAGCACGGCCGCGAAGGCGGGATTTTTCAGAATCTCGCCTACGACCAGCGGCGTGCCGTCGCCATGGTAAAAAAACGCATTGGTGTCGGGATAGATGGCGAGCCGTTTTTTACCGCGCGCCAGCATGGTGGCGAGGCGCGGCGAGACCATAAAACCCTCTTCAGCAATGCGGATGGCGGGTTCGAACAGTTGCGCCCAGGGCAATGTGCCATAGCGCTGATGCGCCAGTTCCAGCATTTTCAACACGCCCGGCACGCCGGTGGCGCGCCCGCTGGAGAGCGCCGCAGGCCAGCCCATGAATTTGCCGTCTGCCGTCAAAAAAAGCGCGGGCGTTGCGGCCGCAGGGGCGGTCTCGCGGCCGTCAAAGGTGGTGACTTTTTGAGTCCCCGCATCGTAATAGACAAGAAAAGCGCCGCCGCCGATGCCCGACGATTGTGGTTCGACCAGATTGAGCACGAGTTGTGCCGCAATGGCGGCATCGACCGCGCTTCCCCCCGCTTTCAAGATGTCATAGCCCGCTTGGGTCGCCAGCGGATTGGCGGCCGAGATCATGAAACGGCGTGCGTGCACTTCGCCTTTGGAGATTTGGGTGGTGGCAATTTCAGGATTGGCGTGCCGGTCGGGCGCTTCCGCGCGCTCCGGCGGGGCATTGTCGCAGGCCGCGAGCAGGAGAAGCGCAAGGCTGAAGGTCAGGCCGCGGGACACTTTCATGACGAATGACAACAGGCAATTCTCCTATTCTGCAAGATGACCCCTTCCAGGCTACCTTAAACATGGTGGCCGGATTTCGCAAAGTCCGGAAATACGCCGGGCGGGCGGCGGAAAAGACTGAAAATATTTCGCGGAGGATCACTCGGCGGACGGCGCCGCATACACCCGTTCACCCCCGACCCAGGTCTCCAGAACCTGCGCCCCGGCAATGGCGTCGGCGTGGCCTGTGTCCGCCAGATCAATGATATCTTGAGACAGAACGATGAAGTCTGCTTTCTTTCCGGCCGTGAGGGATCCTGTGATGTCGTCTTGATGAAGCGCCCGGGCGCCGTTGATGGTGTAGGAATCAATGGCGTCCAGGATGGAGATGCGTTGGGCTTTATTGAGGGCGCGTCCGCCAGGGGCGCTGCGGGTGACGGCGGTCTGTATATTGACCAGCGGGCGCGGATTGCGCGTGTCCACCGGTGCGTCCGATCCGGCGATCAGCACGCCGCCGCTTTTCAATATGGAGGCCACGGGATAGGCATTGTTCCAGTAATACCCATCCGGCCGATAGATCGCCGCGTTATTCTCAATGTCGTCAATAAAGGGGATGACCGTCCTGTCATATTCCTCATCCACCAGCGCCCAGGCATAGGTGAAAGAGGCGTAGACGCCGAGCCGGGCAAAGCGCGGGACGTCTTGCGGGTTGACGACCTGCAAATGGGTGATGATATGTGTGAACGCGTGATCGGCGGGTTTTGTCTCTCCTTGTTCGATGGCGTCCAGCGCCGTGCGCACCGCCCGGTCGCCGATAGCGTGGATGTGCAGGGCAAAACCGGACTGGATGCCCTGTTTGACAAATTCCATGATCACGGCGCGGTCATATTGCAAAACGCCGTTGCTGATCTGGCACTGGCGCGGATGAAAGCCGTGTTTGGCGATAAAGTTCTGAATGCTTTGTGCGTCTGGTCCTTTTGCCACCATGGCCCGGGCTTGGGCACACAGCGGACTGTCGACATCCACACTGCCGTTCAGAATCACCTGACCTGCACTGGTATCAAATTGCACGCGGGGCTGGACGTAAGGTTTCAACATGGCGGCGTTGGGAAGTGTCGGCGGGGTGGCCAGCGGATTGCCTTCCAGAACGCCGTCGGCAAAGAGCTTGAGAAAATCAGCCTTGATGCCGGGGATGGGCGCGTATTTGGCGCGCAGCGCCCGGGCTTGTTTCATGATGCTGTCAAAATCCACCGCGCCCGTTTCATTACGGTAGAGGTCGGGATCAAAAAACAGACTCAGCGTCACTCTGGCTTTCAGTTTGTGTTCCGCGATCAGGCGGTCATAAAGCGGCAGGATATCGGGACTGGCGGCGGCGTCCATGAAAGATGTGATGCCATGAGGCAGGACAACGTCCATGAGCTTGTCGGCGGATGCGATGCGCCGCGCGATGTCGGCGGTAAGAAAATCCGGCGCGCCGATCAACTGCGCGGCCGGGTTTTCAGTGATGCGGCCGTCGGGCGCGCCCTGTGCGTCAACACCAAAATATTCAGCATAGTCACGAAAATTCGTGGCGAGACTTTGCGCCGTGACACCGATTGTTTTGCCGTCTTTCGTTTTTGCGCGCCCCAGCGCCGCGCTGTTGACCGCCATATGGTGGCCATCACTTCCCATGAGAATGATGGGGTTGTCCTGTGAGACGCTGTCGAGGGCCTGACGGATGGTCTGGAAGTTATCGCCCGGTGCATTGCCTTCGGCAAAATTCCATAGGTCGACTGGAATCCACGCGCTCTTTTCGTAGGAGAAGCGCGTGAGACAGTCTTTGACATGCGCGGCGATTTCGCTCAGCGAGCGGGGCTGGTTTTCAAGATCGCAGGTTTCCAGGTCCATTGCACTCACTGGATGGATGTGGGTATCCTGGAATCCGGGCAGGATCAGACGGCCTTCAAGATCAATCACTTTCGTGTCGGCGCCGCGGAGTTTTGCCGCCCCGTCAGCGCTGCCGACAAAACTGAGCGTGTCGCCGGTGACCGCGAGGGCTTCAGCAAAAGAGCGCCGGGAATCCGCGGTGTAAATTCTCCCGTTTGTGAGAATGATGTCCGCTTTGGTCATCTTGCCCGGCGTATTGCCGCTCTGGTCGCAGCCGCTCACAACCAGAATCACTGTGACCATCAGCATCAGAGACAGGCGGGGCATGGAAAGGCTCCTGAAAAAAGGCAGCGTACCGCTGTTTTTTGAAATCTATCCAAATGTGATCACAAATTAGCGGGCCTGGCAAGAGGCAGTGCACCCGCCTTGGCTCTTTACACAAGTTTCTTAATTTGTGGCGTTGCTGGGGGTTTGGGACACGTCTGCGGCAGCCAGCAGCGGCGGGTTGAGAGGCACGCGCGCCATCCGCGCGTCCAATTGTTCCCGCCAGGCGGTGAAGGCATCATACATTTTGCCTTTGAGCCTGCGGCCGGTGGGCACGCGGATGGTCATCGGGTTGACCGGGCGGTTGTTGATCAGAACTTCATAATGCAGATGGGGCCCTGTGGAGCGCCCGGTGGTGCCGATATAGCCGATGATCTGACCTTGTTTGACCCGCACGCCCTTTCTAATCCGCGCAGCAAATCCCTTCATGTGGGCATAGGCGGTCTCGTACCCGTTGGCGTGGCGGATTTTAACATAATTGCCGTAGGTGCCGAATCTGTTGGCCCGTTCGATAATGCCGTTGCCGGCCGCCATGATCGGCGTGCCGCGCGGCGCTGCAAAATCAACGCCCTTATGCTTTTTGGTATAACCGAGAATGGGATGTTTGCGCCGGCCAAACCCTGAGGAAATGCGCGCGCCGTCAACCGGTGTACGCATCAGAAATTTTTTCGCGCTCACGCCCTTTTCGTCATAATAATCCGTAACATGATCATCTGGCGTTTTAAAACTGTAATACGCATTATTCTTACCGCGCAGAACAAGGTTGCCATAAAGGATGGAGCCGTCTTTCACGGCTTTTCCGTCCTGATTGAAAAAGCGCGAGTAATAGAGTTCAAAACTATCGCCTTTGCGGATTTCCCGCTGGAAATCGACGTCATACGAATACATGCGGATGAAGTCGATGATCACTGCAGGCGGGATATTCAGTTCCTGGGCGGTGAGGAACAGGCTGTTTTCAATCACGCCCTTCACCCGCACGAATTTTTCTTCAAGCGGGGTGACAATCTCTTTAACGGTGAAGTGATTATTGCTCTGGCGGTTGATTTCCAGATGCCGGTCCACGTCCGTATCGATGGCGAATCGCACCAGTTGCGGCGTAAAGAGGGCCGCATCGGCAGACGTGGTCATGTTGGCCAGAATGGGTGCGGGCGCGGGCTTGATGCGCAGGGACAGACGCACATCCTGCCCGGCTTTGATGCGCCGCGGATCAAGTTTCGCCTTCATGGCTTGAATGGCATTATACGCATCAAGGCGCGGCACGCCGGCATCCACCAGAACACCCATCAGGGTCTGGCCGGATTTGATCGTCAGCGCGGTGGTTTTGAGGGTGGGCGGCGCGGCGGCGGGCGCGGGCATCTGAGCAGGCAGGAGTGCGGCGGGCCGCGGCGCGCGCTGCTGCGAGGGCGCCAGAGCCGCCGGGGCCGCGTTGTCCGGCAAACGTGCAAGCGCGGCGCCTGGTTTGAACGCTCCGGCCAGGGCCCGGATCTGTTGCGGTGCTGAAATGGCGCGCGCTCCGAGGCCCAGGGCACCGCCCGTGAGCAGCGCAAAGACGCCGACCGCCAAGGCGCCCCGGTGCATGGTTTGCATGTGGCGGATCAATGTTTTTCCTTGTGCGCGCGTCTTTTCTATCAGGATCAACAAATCCCTCCGCAGGAACTCAAACCTTGTGAATCCGGACGAATGTTGTTCCTTCTCGACCAAAGCCCTGGATTCCTTTCCCGCAGGAGCGCGTCTCTTCGCGCCTCCAGCATCTGACATGGTGTTGATTCTGCCACCCGCGCGCCCCGGCAAAATGCCGAGTCCTCCCGGTCTTGTCAATAAAGGCTCCTTTGGATGGGCGCAGAAAAACCTCCGATGAACCGCTCACACGTCCACGCCCTCAAGTAGGGCAAAACAAGTTTAAGATTGCTTTAAAACCGGTGCCAGGATCTGCCGCATGTGATGGGAATCACCACCCCATGGTGTAATAATAGACCATGCGTTCCGCATTGCCTGCAATATTCTGCTCATAGCCCCCCAGATATCTGAATGCGGGAAGATCAACAGAATCCGCGATGCGGTTGAATTCTGTGCCTTTGTCGATTTCTTTTTTGACGGCCCGCATCAGAGCTTCCATGTAAGCGCGCCGTTCCGTGACGGCGGATTTGGGCGCCAGGGGAATCATGCCGTGGCCGGCAATCATTTGGTCAAAACCGTCAAGCGCTTCCAGTTCTTTCAGGCTGCGGATGTAATCAACCGGATAATAATCGGGCATGGTGGCCCAGCTCGTGCGGCCCGGCGTTACCAGGTCGACGATATACATGATGGAGGTGCCGCCCGGGCGCATGGTCACCAGACAATCACCGTGATTGCGTCCAAAATAAAGAAGTTCAAGGGTTCTGTCGCCCAATGTCAGGGTGTCATTTCCCTCAAACGTGATGTCGGGCATCACAAGGTCCGGGTTTGGATGGCGTTTAAAGTGCGCCAGGCAGTTTTTATGACTGATAAAAACCGCCCCCTCGTCCTTGAAGATCTGCCCCCCTAACACATGGTCCCAGTGCTGGTGGCTGTAGACCACATATTTTACCGGCAGATCCGTGACTTTGGCGATTTCCTGACGCATCAGCCGGGCGCTTTGGGGCGAGATGGGGTCCGTGGCGATGACGCCTTCGGACGTCACCATAAACATGTTGCGGGTGAAGCCGTGGCGGAAGGTATAGACGCCTGGAGCGACCTCAGTGGTGGCGACTTCCGGCGGTGGGCTTGCGTTCTCAGACCGGGCGGCGGAGGTGCCCAGCAGCAGGCACGTCAGAAAAAAAGTGCTGAGATCGTGTCCCGTGATACGCCATGCCATGCCTTGGTCTCCTCCTTATTGACCTGTGAAGGGTGGGGGGATCGGGCCGCGCTCTGGTTTGTAGCGCGCCGGAGTGCCCTCAGAATGGCAGGTTTTTGTGCGCAAGGCCACGTTTTGAGAGGAATGGGTCCCGCCGCACACCCGGGGCTGACGGTAAGAAGGCAATTGACCATTTCCGTTTCATGTCAGGCCGGTTACCATGGGGCTGTACTGGGGGGGTGATTGATTGGGGGGCGCCCGGCAGGTGTTCAAGTCCAAAAAGCAGCGCGAAGACGGCCAACGGCCTGGAAAGCACTGGGGGCGGTGGTTTTTTGTCTTGCTCTTATTTGCGGCGGGCGGCGGGGTGGCGGCGGTGTGGCTCTCGCCGGCGCCGGTCATCGAATGGGCGGTGACGCGGATTCTGACCAATCAAGGCTTGGGGCCCGTCTCGCTGCGGGTTGATCGCGCGAACTGGCGGAAGTTTGTCGCCCATGATTTTGTTTTAGGCGCAGGGGGCGCTGCCTCCCTTGGCCCTGACCTTTCCGTCGGAGAAGTGCGGCTTGACTATGGGCTCAACGATCTGGTGCACGGCCGTATCCGCAAAGTGATCCTTAAAGATGTGCATGTGGCCGCGCGGATGCCGGGTCGGCAGGGCGCGCGGGGAGTCATGTCTGTGCTGTCTTTTGGTGTGCTTGATGAATTGGTGGCGCATGTGGTTTCTGGAGGGGGGCCTGTGGAGAGCCAGCCCTTCGAGGTGAAAATTGACCGCGGTCTGATCACGGTGGTAACGCCCGCCGGCCCGGTGCGGTTGAATTTTGGCGTCACGCGCACACGCGGCAAGGCCGTCGAAATTGTTATGCATCTGGCGGACAGGACGGGAAAGGAGCGGCCTCAGGACATTGCTTTTGAGCGTTTTGATGCCCTGTGGCGTCAATCGGAAACGGGTGTGCAGGAGGCGCGCCTTGATGTCCGCTTGAAACATTTGAAAAAAGACGGGGCGGCGCTTGAAGGCGCAGCGTTCACATTGGTTTATGGCGGCGATGCGGCGCAGGGAAAAGGAACACTGGATGTCAGCATGCCGGTTCTCTCTGTTCCCAAAAAGCAGAGCGCGGCAGTCTACGCGGCGCTGCCCCCTCAGGTTCGCGCGGCGTTTGCAACGCCGATCATCGCGCCCTTCGCCGGTGAAACCGGTCTGGCGTTCAGCACCATGTTGGAGGCGGCCAAGCTGGAAGGCCGCCTGACCGTCATACGCGGCAAGAGCGAAACAGTCGTGTCTTTTCAGGAACCTCTGGTTCTTTCGCGCGCCAGGCCGCCGGGTCCGCAGACAAAACCCGCCACGCCGTCATGGCAACTTTCGTTGGGGAACGCAGAGACTTCCAAGCCCTTTCTGGTTTTTCGCGGGAAGCCGGAAGGGCAGGTGGAGGTCGCGGGCCAAATGCGGATGGACGGCGCGGGAAGTCCCAGCCTTGACGTCGGATTTGAAGGGCGTTTTGCTGCGCCGGCGGCATCCCCTAGCGCTGCAACGGGGCATGTGCGGCTTGAGATGGCGCCCTGGCGGGTGGGGGAGTCTTCAATCGGCGCCCGCGGATTCGATATCTCGTTTCAAGGATCGGCACAAAAGTTTGCCGGACGCGTCACGGGGCAGATTGATCTCGACGGCGTTCTTGTTGGGGGGGTGCGTGTGAAAGAGGGCCGGTTGGATGTGGCCGGCCGTTTTGAGCGTGATCAAAACGGGTTCATTTACACCCAGGCGGGCGATGCCTGTATGGCTTTGAGATCCATGCACATGCAATTCTCAAACATAAGCCTGGAGCGCCCCATACTCTCTTTTTGCTCTGATAAGGGCGCGCCTATTTTTCAGGCTCTCTTCGCGCCCGATCACCCGGTGCAAATCCTGATTGATATGGTCATACCTTCCGAAAAGACCCAATTGAAGATCGGGCCTGATTTTTACATCAGTGGAAAATTTCCTGCAATCAATCTTTATACAGAATATTTATCATCATCAGGTCAATGGCGCATTACCTATGGTCTTTATGAGGGGGCGCTCGTACTGGGCCATGAGGCGATAAAGTTGAGCGGACTTAAGCTGTCAGGAATTGTTTCAGGCGTTGCCGGAATCATGCAGGATGCCACCGCGGCGCTTGATCATGCTCTTGTGAGCGATGCTGCTGATTTTTCGCGTTTTGCACCTCTGTCTCTGGTCGGTCAATCTGGTCTGAGCGCGGGTCAGGTGGTTTTTAGCGGTGCGGCAACCGATCAGAGTGGGCGCACGATGGGTGAATTTGAAGGCCGGCATGATATGCGCACCGGGCAAGGACGCATTGAAGGGAAAATGCCTGCCCTGTCGTTTGCCCCGGCCGGTTTGCAGCCTCAAGATTGGTTGCCGCTTCTCAAAGGGGTGGTGGCGCAAGTGGAGGGCGGTGCGAAAGGGGACTTTTCCATTCGATGGGGGGAGGGTCGCCTGAAATCTTCCGCCCATCTCACTTTGACGGAAATCAAGCTGGCGACGTCCATCGGGCCGATGACGGGCATCAATGGCGAGATCACCCTTTCCAGCTTGTGGCCGCCGGTCACACAAAAGCCGCAAATTATCCGTATTCGTGAAATAGATATTGGTACAGAATTATTGTTTGGTGTGCTGAGTTTCAGCGTGAATCGCAAGGGAGAGGTTATTCTTGAAAACGCCGATTGGCCCTGGGCGGGGGGAACGATTGGCATTGCCCATACCGAGCTGTACTTTGATGACAGACCGCAAAAGTTGGTTTTAACAGCGCAAGGGATTGATTTGCAGGAAGTGTTCACTCTGCTGGATGCTGACGGTTTGGCTGGAACGGGTATCCTTGCCGGTAAGTTGCCTGTAACGATTTCACAAGGCACCATTGATATTACAGATGGCCAACTTGTTTCTACAGGTCAGGGGGGAACTCTTCAGTATCAGGGCAGTGCATCCCAGGCAGCGTCAGGGGCGCAAGGGTCCTCATTGTTATTTAACGCGTTGAAGGATTTTCATTACGATGAACTGAAGGTCTTTATTAGTGGGCGCACAACTGATGTTTTGACTGTTTCAATTGTTCTGAATGGGTATAATCCAGGTGTGCTTGACGGCTACCCGATCAAGTTGAATGTCAAGACGGAAGGGCCATTGGTGGAGATGATACGGCAAGGAACAATCGGCTACCGTGTGCCCAATCAAATACGGCAGAAATTAAAACAGAAAAGCCGCTGATTTTAATCATTTTGATAACAGGAACGGACGAAACGCATGAAATACCAAGCTCAATTGCGAGCCCGGCCTCGCTTAAACCGTCAAGTCGGAAGAAACGGTCTTCTGGCGTTTGCTTTACTTGCCCTTATGGCATGCTCGCCGACTGTGAAAGTGCAAGCGCCTGATGAGCCGATTGAAATCAATTTGAATATAAAAATTCAGCAAGATATCCGTATACGTCTCGATAAGGACGTGGATGAGCTGATCACTGACAACCCGGATATTTTCTGATCATTGTATTTTGAGAGTTGAAAATTTTTGAGTGGGAATTTTAAGCATTGGAAGGTCGATCGTTATGAAAATGAAACCATCAATCACAGGCGTGCTCGTATTTGTTGTTGTGAGTCTCACAGGTTTTGCGGCGCAGGCTATGGACAATCCCATTATTGCGCGGGCCAAAGCGCAGTGTATTTGCGGTGAAAGTGTGAGCGGTTATCTGGGTTTCCCGAAAGGCGGCGCGGCGCCAGACGTTCAAAGGGAAGTCAGAGATGTGAATCTTAAGAGAAAAGCGGCTTATACGTCGCTCGCCAAAAGATCGGGCGTGACCATCGATGTTGCCGCCGCGCTAACCGGGGAGAAACTTGTCAAGCGGGCGCCCCGGGGGGAATGTGTGCAAACAACGCATGGCTGGATCAAGGTGCAGTGATTGTTGCAACCAAAGCCGCTGGCGGCGCTTGTGCGCCGGGCGTGTGGTCTCAAACCGGCAGGGCGCCGCGCCCCCGCGCGATAAAATAGGGATTGGCAAAGCCCGCATCGCGTTTTCCATAAAGCAGCGGTGTGCCGTCCTCACGGGTGACGCCGCCGCCCGCGCCCGCCAGAACCGCATGGCCCGCCGCGGTATCCCATTCCATGGTGCGGCCATGCCGTGGATAGAGGTCAGCTTCCCCTGCGGCGATCAGACAGAATTTCAATGATGAGCCGGCGCTGACAAAGCGTTTGACCTTGAAGCGCTCCAGATAAATCTCCGTTTCCGGGGCACGGTGAGAACGGCTGGCGACGACGACAAGACCATCTTTAGCCGGCGGCGCAACGGCGAGGGGGCGGGGCGGCGGAGCGGCGTCAATTCCGCCCGGCGCCCTGACGGGGACGGATTGTTCAAAAGCCTGGCCGGGGCCCGCGCTGAAAAACAAACGGCCCAGAGCCGGAGCATACACCACGCCCACACGCGGGACCTGATCGACGATCAGCGCGATATTGACTGTGAATTCGCCATTGCGATTGATGAACTCCTTTGTGCCGTCTAGCGGGTCGACCAGAAAAAATTCCCGTCCCGTTGCGGGAATATGCCCGGCGCTGGCGGCTTCCTCGGAAATAACGGGAATAACGGGGGCGCGTTCGGCCAAGCGGGCCAGGATCAGAGTTTCGGCCCTGGCGTCGGCTTGCGTCACAGGAGAGCGATCGTCTTTATAAGCAACGGTGATCTCGCTTTCATAAACGTCCATGATCACCTGACCGGCATCAAAAGCGATGCGGCACAAGTCTTTGATGAGAGCGCCATGGGGGCCTGACGCCAGAGGCGTGTGAGAGTCTTCGGGAGACATATGTCTGCGTGACCCTTTTTCTGGTAGACAGGACCGTCCCGCACCTCGCGAAAGGACGTAAAATCAGGTTAGCGGGAATCGCGTTCCACTATAATGAGGTTTATTTCTTTTGTGTTAATGAGTCGTTTACCCGCATTCTCGAAATTAACGGTCACCCTATGGCCGATCTGGCTTTGCACTTGACCCACGCCCCAATCGCTTTGGGTGGGGTGTTGCACCAGGGTCCCGGGGGTTAGAAGAGAGGTCATCGGCTTAAATTTGAGCACGCGAGGGCAAAGGTCAAGAGATTTGCTTGAAGAGTATCTTTCATCACGTGTATCACTTCATCGAATCACATTAGCGGAGTCAACCCATGCTATCAGAACTTGATCTCTCGGCGCTGTTATGTTCCCGGGTTTGTCACGATCTCATCAGTCCCGTCAGCGCTCTGAATAACGGCCTCGAAGTTCTGCAGGAAGACGATGATCCCGAAATGCACAACCACGCCATGACCCTTATTGAAATGAGCGGCAGGCAGGCGTCAAACAAACTTCAATTCGCCCGCATGGCCTATGGCGCGTCAGGCGGCGCTGAAGGGGGGTTGGATCTGGAAGAGGCGGGCCGCATTCTGGCTGCGCTGTTTGAGGGAAGTAAAATACGTCTCGATTGGCGCGCGCCAGCACAGGTTGCGCAAAAGGCATTGGTCAAAATGATCCTGAATATGGTGGTCATTGCGGGCGACACCATCCCGCGCGGCGGCGTGATCACGGTGACGGCAAAGCTGGAGCCCGGCGAACGTGTCCTTTCGGTTGAGGCGGTGGGGGAAAAAGCCAAGATCGGTGCGCAAGCCGCCCACGCCCTTGCCGGGCAAAGCACAGAGCAGGATCTGGATGCCCGGTCCATACAACCCTTTTTCGTTCACCTCATCAGCCGTTCCTGCGGTATGCGCCTCGTCTGTCATCCGGAGGACGGCCGCATCCATCTCACCGCAACAGAAGCTTAAAGAATTTGTCAACAGGCGATAATAAGTTGCATTCCTTCGGGTTTTATCGTGGTTTAAAGCTTCTTTACCTATTTGTCGGATACTCCCTTTTCATCTTCCGCACGTGAGTCATGCGTTCGGGGCGGCGGAAAATAAGGGACAAGGGAAATGGATGATCTGTTAAATGAATTTCTCACGGAGACGGCTGAAAATCTTGAAGTTCTTGATGTCGAACTCATAGAGTTCGAAAAAAATCCTAACGATAAAAAAATTCTCAACAATATCTTTCGCCTGGTTCACACCATCAAGGGCACATGCGGTTTTCTTGATCTGCCGCGTCTGGCGGCTGTGGCCCATGCGTCTGAAACGGTGCTGGGAAAATTTCGCGATGGCGTTCTGACGGTGACGCCGGCGGCCGTGACTCTCATCCTTGAATCCCTTGATCAAATCAAAGAATTGCTGGCGTATCTGGAGCATCACGCCTCTGAACCTGAAGGCGATGACCAGGATCTTATCACGCAACTTGGTTTGACGGCCGAAGGAAAAATGAGCGATGAAGCGGCGGCTCCCGCGGTAGCCGATTCTGCCGAAACGGTAGAAGACGCTTTGCAAAAGGCGTTCGACGAGGCGGAAGCTCCAGAAGATCTGGAAGTAGGCATATCAGAAAGTAAAGAGGAGGGATGCGAAGAGACCCCGTCCCTTCCCGAACCCGCCGCGCCGCCTGCCGCGCAAAAGCCTTCCGGTTCGGCCGTTCAGGAAAAATCATCCGAAACCTCACTCAAGACGCAAAGTATCCGGGTCAATGTGGATATTCTGGAACATCTCATGACCATGGTCAGCGAGCTGGTGCTCACGCGCAATCAACTTTTGCAAATGGTGCGGGGCAATGAAGATTCAGAATTCAAGGTGCCCATGCAGCGTTTGTCCAATGTCACGGCGGAATTGCAGGACGCGGTGATGAAAACCCGGATGCAGCCCATTGGCAATGCCTGGAAAAAGCTACCGCGCATCATTCGGGACATCTCCCAGGATCTGGATAAGAAAATTGAACTCGATATGCAGGGGGCGGGAACCGAACTTGATCGTCAGGTTCTGGAACTGATCAAGGACCCGCTCACACACATGGTGCGCAATTCATGCGACCACGGGCTGGAATCATTGGAAAAACGTCGGCAACTTGGCAAGCCGGAAGCTGGCCGGGTCATATTGCGGGCGTATCATGAGGGTGGTCATATCATCATCGAAATAGAAGATGACGGCCAAGGTTTGGATGTCGACAAAATCAAGGAAAAGATAATCGCCAAAAACCTGGTGTCCGCAGCCGAGCTTGAAACGATGAGCGAGCAGCAGATCCAGAGATTTATTTTTAATCCGGGTTTTTCGACAGCAGAGAAAGTCACCAGTGTTTCAGGGCGCGGTGTGGGCATGGATGTGGTGCGCACCAATATCGAAGTGATCGGCGGTTCGATCGATCTGCGGTCGGTGGTGGGTAAAGGCACGGTATTCACCATCAAAATTCCGCTCACCCTGGCCATCGTTTCCGCTCTGCTCGTTGAATCAGGCGGATTTAAATTTGCCATCCCGCAACTCAGCGTCGTGGAATTGGTGCGCACAGGCCCCGGGTCAGAATCTGTGATCGAATGCGTGAATAAAACCCAGTTGCTGAGGTTGCGCAACCGTCTCCTGCCATTGGTTACATTGTCAAAACTTCTCAATCTTGATCAGGTTCACACCGACGCGGCCAAAACGGATGAAGTCAAAGCGCAAACTGCATCGCAGGTCCGTGGCACACATGCACAATTTGTTGTTGTCACGCAGGTCGGCCCGCAGAGATTCGGAATCATCGTCGATAATGTCTTCGACACGGAAGAGATCGTTGTCAAACCGGTGTCTTCAATTCTAAGGCATCTGCCGGTCTATTCGGGAAACACCATTCTGGGAGATGGCTCGGTCATCATGATCATTGATCCGGCAGGTATTGCGGCCAGGGTGGACAGCCATGAAGAGGATGAAACGGAAAACAAAGTGAACGGCGCGGCCCCGTCAGACCGGGAGAAGGATAAGACCGCCCTTCTGATTTTTAAAGCCGGCACAGAAGAGCTGAAAGCCGTTCCCCTCTCCCTGATTACGCGTCTGGAAGAGATTGAAGTTCAGAACATCGAATCATCAATTGGGCAAGATCTTGTGCAGTATCGCGGGCGCCTGATGCCCCTTGCCCACATAGCTCCGGGGGCGAAGTTCAAAAGCGAGGGCCGTCAGCCGGTGCTGGTTTTTGCCGATGGCGACCGGGCGCTGGGTCTTGCGGTGGATGAGATCATTGATATCGTCGAAGAGGTTCTCGATATCGAAATGGCGTCAACGCAGCCGGGTCTCGTCGGCTCAGCGGTTCTCAGGGAAAAGGCCACGGAGATCATCGATGTGAGCCATTATCTGGCGCAACATCAAGGTAATTGGTTCGGGGGCGGAGGTGAGAACGCGCAGGCACAAGCGCGCCGCGTCCTTCTGGTCGACGACAGTGCTTTTTTCCGCAACATGATGAAACCCTTGATCACGGCTGCGGGCTATGATGTCACCACTGTGGAAACAGCTTCAGAAGCGCTCGCCCTGAAAAACAAGGGGGCGGCCTTCGACATCGTGATCAGCGATATAGAAATGCCTGATACAGACGGCCTGGCGCTGGCGCGGGCCATTCGGCAGGACGACGACTGGGGTGAAGTGCCGCTTCTGGCGCTCACTTCGCTTGATTCGCCGGAGGATGCCGAAAAAGGATATGAAGCCGGTTTTCAGAAATATGTTTCCAAAACAGACCGGTCAGCGTTGATAGATGTCATCCATGAGACTCTGAGAATGAAGGGAAGTGCGGCATGAGTGAGATCAATCCGGAAGATCTGAAGGATCTGGACCTGTCGTCCAACACGTTGGATTACGTGACAATGACCATAGGCGGGCAATTGTTTGGCGTTCCTGTCCTGCTTATTCATGATGTTTTTTCTCCCTCTTACATCACTCCGGTGCCGCTGTCGGGAAATGAGATTGCCGGTGTGTTGAATCTGCGCGGCCGCATTGTCACCGCCATTGATACGCGCCAGTGCCTCGGTCTTGAGTACCGGAATGCCGGTGATGTTTCCATGGCCATCGGTATTGAGAAGGGAGGGGAATCCTTCGGTCTGATTATCGATGCGATCGGCGAAGTGCTGACTTTGTCGGGGAATATGTACGAGCAAAATCCGGCAAATCTTGATGAATGCTGGAGGCAGGTCTCCAATGGAATTTACCGCCTTGATGACTCATTAATGGTGGTGCTGGATGTCGATAAACTGCTTAATCTTAATCAGAAAATGGCAGCATGAGAACGATCACGAACAGATTTTTTCTGCGTTGAAAACTGGGAATGGAACAATGAAACAGTGCTTGGTGGTTGACGACTCCCGCGTTATTCGAAAGGTCGCGCGGCAGATTCTTACCGAACTCCAATTTGACATTGCCGAAGCTGGCGATGGACAGGAGGCGCTCGATCAATGCCGTAAAACCATGCCGGATGCGATCCTGCTGGACTGGAATATGCCCGTCATGTCTGGCATTGAATTTCTGCGCGCCCTGCGCGTGGAAGAAGGCGGACAGGCGCCGATCGTTGTTTTTTGTACCACGGAAAATGATATCTCGCATATCACCGAAGCGATCAGCGCCGGCGCCAATGAATATATTATGAAACCTTTTGATCGCGAGATCATCGAAGCAAAATTTTCTGAAGTGGGGCTCATGTAAATTGACATCGGCCGCAATTCAATCAGCGCCTCGCGCACCCTCCGAAGCTCAATTACTGCGTATCATGCTGGTTGACGATTCAGCGGTGATCCGCAGCTTGACGCGCCGCTGGTTGACGGCCGAGCCCGATATGGAAGTGGTGGCATCCTGCGCCAATGGATTGCATGCCGTCAGAAAAATCAAATTGACTGAACCCGATGTGATCGTTCTCGACATCGAAATGCCTGAAATGGATGGTCTTGCCGCGCTGCCCGAGCTTCTCAAGGTCATGCCGGACGTCAAAGTGATCATGTCCTCGACATTGACGCGCCGCAATGCAGATGTTTCCCTTAAGGCCCTGTCACTGGGGGCGGCTGATTATATCGCCAAACCTGAATCCGTCAGCGGTGCCGGTGTGGAGTTCAGCCGCCTGCTGGTCGAAAAAGTGCGGGCGCTGGGCAAAGCCCGACGGGATAAGCTGGGCCGTGCGGCGCCCCGATCGGCTCCCGGTGGCGTTTCCGGCAAGGTTTCTCCCGCCGCGATGCTGCAAGCGGTGCGGCCGGGGCCAGCCCCTCAGGTTCGCCTGCGGCCGGTCTCCAGAGTGACACCGCAGATCGTTGCCATCGGCAGTTCCACAGGCGGCCCGCAGGCCCTGCTGGAAGTCCTGGGCGGCCTTGACTCAAAATCCTGTCTGCCCATTGTCATCACCCAGCACATGCCCAAAACCTTCACCGCCATTCTGGCCGAACATATCCAGAAAAGCACGGATTTTGCCTGCGCTGAAGGGCAAGACGGGCAGGTTCTGGAACGTGGCCGCATCTATGTCGCGCCGGGTGAACATCACATGCTCATTGTCGCTGACGGCGTGCGCAAGAAGCTGAAATTGACGCAGGAGCCGCCAATTAATTTTTGTCGCCCTTCCGTTGATCCGATGTTTGCGAGTCTCGCGGCGCTTTATGGGCCGGCCGTTCTGGCGGTCATGCTGACCGGCATGGGATCGGACGGGTTGGACGGCGCGCGGGCGGTCTGCGATGCCGGCGGCACCCTGATCGGTCAGGACAAGGAAACCAGCATCGTGTGGGGCATGCCGGGTGCGGTGGCGCAGGCCGGATTGTGTTCAAAAATACTTCCATTGAAAAAAATTGCTGATGAAATGAAACACGTCATGCAGGGGCCAAAATAATGCAGCAGGAAAATTTTTCATTCATCAGTGAATTGGTGAAGAAGCGTTCAGGCCTCGTTCTGAAGCAGGACAAGGTTTATCTTCTAGAAAGCCGGCTGGCGCCTCTGGCGAGGAAAGAAGGCGAGGCGAGTGTTGATGATTTTATCTCGAAGATCCGGCAAAACGGCAGTGAGGCGCTGAAAAGCGCCGTCACTGAGGCGATGACCACCAATGAATCTTTTTTCTTTCGGGACAAGACCCCGTTTGAACATTTAACCAATGTGATTTTACCGCATATGGCGCAAAACCGAAAAGCCCCCGCCAAGCTGCGCATTTGGTGCTGCGCGGCCTCGACCGGCCAGGAGCCTTATTCGATCGGCATGGTGCTCAAGGAAAACCAGGCCAAGTTCGGCAATCTAAAAACAGAAATTCTTGGGACGGATATTTCGAACCAAGTTCTGGAAAAAGCCAAGGCGGGTCTCTATAGCCAGTTTGAGGTGCAGCGTGGCATGCCAATCCAATTGCTGGTCAAATATTTTACGCAGGTCGG
>Ga0114931_10001946_pt1 | contig 26292 bp, 19 predicted proteins | sample 2SBtaG_FD_89579 | JGI IMG/M metagenome (GOLD analysis project Ga0114931, IMG submission 89579) | Deep subsurface microbial communities from Kolumbo volcano to uncover new lineages of life (NeLLi) - 2SBTROV14_V59a metaG | ecosystem: Environmental > Aquatic > Marine > Volcanic | place: Kolumbo... | reverse complement strand
GCGATGGTCATCTCTACGTGATCGACGAGCGCCTGCGTCACGTCGCTGTTTATCTGCGAGACGGGTCGCTGGCTGACGTGCGCAGGCTCCATCCACCGCCCAAGACCTCCGCGGCGTTGGCGATCGCGGTCGACGGTGACGGGATCGTTTTTGCGCTCGCTGAGGTGGATCGTCTATGCCACCTGCTGAAAGCCCCGCCCAATGGCTCCGTGGAGCTGTTGATCGGCCTGAACGCTCCCGGCCGCCAATGGACGGGAACGACAGATTATTTGGCGGTCGCCGCCGACGGACGCATCTATCTGGGCGGCGGTTTTGACTCGCTGTACGCGTTCGATGCCTCCGGCGCTCAGCTTTGGTGCAGCACCGCCACCCGTCGAGCGGACGACGAGCGACGCCGCGACATTTCGACCTAGCTGCTTTTTATGAGGCGGATGCGTTGCTCGCCCGGCTGCGACGGGCGCAGATGGGCTTCGAGGTCGCCGCCGGCCGCGCCAAGGTATCGAAGGTGCAAAACCAACCAGCGACCCCCGGAGCGAGGGTACCACGGAAGGCTCCGCATGCTCGGCGAAGGGCGAACCACCCGAGCACCACAACCCTTCGCGTCGATGAACCTCCCCGACAGCCGCTCAAACACGTACCGCACGGCATGCTCGCGTGCCGGTCGCCGTCTTGCTCATCCATGGCGTTGGCGCGTCGGCCTCGGCGAGCGCATCGGTCGGCGCCCGTTCCTGGCCAGGACCTTGTCTCTACAACCGCATGCGGCTCGTGTGCTTGTGTCGAGCTTGCTGGACCCGGGTGAAGTGAAGCGCGCCGTAGACCTTCTCCGCGCAGCGTCCGAAGGCCTTCGATCCGTAGCTGCTTCTCACCGAGATGACGTTCCCGGTGGGACCGTCGATAGTGAAGTAGAACACTCCGCTGGCCCCCTCCTCGCCGTGCTTGCGAGCGCACGCGTGGATCTTCGGCGCGGCGCCGTCAATCGTTGCCTGCACGTCAGCGGGTGCCGCCTTCGCAGGCAGCTTCGCCAGCGGGTTGGGTACATCGGAATTCACGAGGTTGAACAGGATGTAGTTCGACTTGAAGGCACGCGCGCGCACCTTCCGTCCCGCTTTGTTGATGCATCGTCCGAGCTTGGAGCCGATGATCTCGGAGCGCATACCATCGACGCGAGATCGGTGGGGCCTGCCAAGCAGGTGCACGGGCCCCACGGTTTTGTTGCCGAGGCGGAGCTGGATCGAATGCACCTTGTGCGTCCGCATGCAGGCCAGGACCATGGGCTGGAGCACGCGCTTGGCCTCGGCCACGCTGAGAACCTTCCCCGTGGGCGCTGGCGCCCGCGCGGGTTGGGCGTTGCCGCTCGAACCCGGCGACGGCGTGCGCTGCGTGCCCGTCGGGGATGCGTGAGAAGCCATCAGGGCCGCGCCTGCGGCAGTCTGGAACGCGACCACGCGCTCGCCCGGAAACAGCATTCGCTGCAAGCGCAACAAACTGCTGAACTCGTAGCGGATCCGATCGGGTGAGTTGTCTGTCATCCAGCCGGCCGAGCCCCCGAGCCGACGGCGGTCGTAGCCTCGAAAATTCTTGCCCGCGGCGGCCATGCGTCGCAATCCCTTGGCGTGCTTCACGAGGCCCCGGATGCCCGATCGGTACGGTTGTAGTCGGTGCCCGGAATCGCTGTTCGCTAGCTCCCTTACCTCTGCGATCAACTGGTCGAGCGCTCGCGAAAAGGCGGGAAGATTCAGGGTCTTGATGCGCCTGGGGTTCATGGCGTCCGCAGTCCGCACCATGGCGAGCGCTGTTTGAAACGACTTGCGCCCCCAGTACAGACGCATGTCTTGTGCCGCCCGCGCTGCCGCGATCTCACGCGTGATCAGAGCGTCAGCGACCGGCATGAGCTGTGCCAACAAGACCGAGAGATTTTGCACGTAGGACGCGAAACCACTCATCAGCGCCGGGTGTAACGCCCTCCCCTTCGCCATCGCGTCGTCTTTGTAGTCCTGGTCCTCGTAGTAGCTGTGCGCTTCCTCGATGACCGCAACGAGCTTCTTCGTCGTCGCGGCATAGGAGGAAGCGGCAGCGTCCAGCTCGGGGAGAGCCGGTTCCGTGGTCGCCGCTCCGCGCAGCGCCGCGTCGCAGGCGTCTGAAAAAGAGACTGCGTACAGGCCGTAGGAGATGTGTTTCTCCCGTCCCGTGGGTCCTCGCTTGGCGTTGACCCACGAGAGGTAGCGGTCGCGGCTCATCAACACGCGATCGTCGGTACATCCAACGATCTGGCTCAGCTTGGCACCCAGGAACTCGTCCCGCGACTTCTTCGCGATCCCCGGATGCGTGCGCCCTGACCCAGCGGCCACCTGCGTTGGAGGAGCAAAAGAGCCTACCGGGGGCGCGGGGGCGACGGTAACGGTGCGGGTGCCGGAACCCCGCGTCAACACGAACGCTGCGAGGCCGATGGGCAGCAGGGCGCCGCCCACGATACACGCGATGAGCGCCTGATTGGCCCGAACGTTCGCCGCTGCGCCCGATGCTCCTCGCCGCGCGGCCGAGCGTCGCAGTAGCTGCACATGGGTTCCGCAGTACTCACACGTGGTCTCCGTAGCCCCTCGAGAGACGGCGAGGCTCGCTGCACACTCCGGACACGTCGCGATGAATGCCGAGAACATCGTCGCCATCTCGCGAGGCTAGCACCAATGCCAGTTAGATAAGCGAGTAGGCGTGTCATTTCGATCGCTTGGGCTTGGGTTTCTTGATTCAGTGAGCGACGCTTCTTGGCGTCGTTGCTCATCTCGACCTTGACCACGCGTGGGTAGCTTCGGTCGGTGCGGCGTGCCGGCAGTAGCAACAGTTTGATCGAACGCGTGTACCTCGAGATCGGCGCCTCGGCTGCGCGTACCGCCAACGTGGTCATCGACCAGATTCGCCCGAGGGCCAAGTTGATCAAAATCAAAGTGACTTACAATGATGTAAGTCAACTTGTTTTTGCTCGAAAAGGGCACGATTAACGAATCACACGATTACGCATAGCTGGTTACGCGAAGCCCGAGCGACCCCTCCGCATCCGTGAAGTCGCGCGGCAAACGGGGGTCTCGAAGGAGCTCGTTCATCACTACCTGCGCAACGGTCTGTTGCCGCGCAGCGCGGCGCGCGGGCTGTACTCGACCCATCAGCTGAGGTTGCTCGAGCAGATTCGGATTCTGCGTGACGATCACAACCTGCCACTGGATGTGATCCGCGGGCTGTTCGAGCGGTTCGACTTCGATGTCGATCGCATCGAGTCGATCACCTTGACCGATTCGCTGTGTAAGCGTGTGACCAGTTTCGTCGATTCGGGGCAGCTGCTGGCCGCCGAGACGCTGTCCGAGCGCGAGTTGGCCGACCGGGTAAACGTCGACGTCGAACGCGTGCGTCACTACGTGGACGCGCGGGTCGTGTCGCCGCTCCGCGACGGCGACAGCGCGCGCTACTCCGGCTATGACGTTGCCACCATCGCCCTGTGCGAGCACGGCGTCGCCCTCGGGATCCCATTCGACTCGTTCCGAAAAATCGCGTCCTACGTGCGCATCGAGTTCGATCTCGAGCACGCGGCCTTCTACGGCGACGAGCGTAACCTGGCCGCCGCCAATCCGCTCGTCAATGTGTTCGTGAGGCGAGAGATCGCGCGTGGGTTCGTCCAGAGCGTCCTGCATGCCACGACGCAGCGCCACGTTCGCGAGCTGCTCGAGGGCAACCCGGAACGCCGGTCGACCACGCTCGACGACGTGGTGTACCGCCCGAGCGACCCGTTCATTCGCGCGCATGGGATCGCCGCGCGGATCGAGCAACTGCGCGACGAGCTGCGCGATGCAGCTGATGATCGGCAAATATGGCAGAACATCGCGCGCTTGCTGTTGCACTCCGGCGCGTATGACGAGGCGACGTTCTTCCTCGAGGAGAGCCTGCAGCGGTTTCCGCGCGACGCCCGGCTGGCGTGCGCGTTGGGCCGCGCGTTGCTGCTTCGTGGCGACTACGAGCGGGGACAACAACAACTCGCCGCCCTGGCGGGCGACGGCCACGCCGCCGTTTTCTCCGCCCTGGCGGTATTCCGGCAGGCGCGCGCCGCCGACAGCGCCGAGCAGGTCATCGCGGCCGGGGCCGAAGTGGTGCGGCTGATCGATGTGGCGTTGGCTGCGCTACCTTCGCGCGGCGCCAGCGGCGTCGAGATCGCGACCCTGTCGGGGTGGCTCATGGCCTCGTTGCCGCGGGCCTACGGCCGTCGTCAGGCAGGCCTGGCCCTGCTCCGCGACACGTTTTCGAAGCTCGATCGCGAGCGGCCGGTCGATGCCGCGTTGCCCGGGCTCCGCGAGCGCCAACAGATCAACGCCGCTTATCTACTGCTCGACTGCATGCAAGAGCACGTCGACCCCGCGACGAGCGGCCCGGACCCCGAGCGCTTGCGCGGCCTCGTATGTCGGCTCGATCCGGCGTCGCGGTTCGCGGAAACCGCGTTCTTGATGCACTCACGCGCCACTGGGAGGGAGCGTTCATGACCAAGCCAGCCATCGAGAAAAAGACCATTCGTACATCGTTCGGCACGATCGCCTACATCGAAACCGGGAGCCCGTCGCGGCCCCCTGTGCTGTTCGTGCACGGCATCCCCACGTCGAGCTATTTGTGGCGGCACGTCGTACGGTTTCTGCAAAACGACTTTCACTGTTACGCGCCCGACCTCATGGGCCTGGGCGACACCGACGTTGATCCGGCGCGAGCCGAATTTCACATGGACGCGCAGGCGGAGATGCTGATGGAGCTGATGGAGAAGCTCGGCCACGACCGGTACGCGATCGTCTGCCATGACCAGGGCGGTGCCGCGGCGCAAATCATCGCCGCCCGCCAGCCGCAGCGGATCACCTGTTTCGTGTTGACCGATTGCGTGTGCTACGACAACTGGCCGGTGCCGGCGATCGAGCGCCTCCAGCGGCTGTCGCGCTGGCGTCCGCTGTCGGAGTTGTTCAGCGCGTCCGGCGTAGGCCTGTGGCTGGAAACCAGGACGCGTCTGTCGGCATTTCGTAAGGGTGTCTACGAAAAGTCCAAGCTCACCGACGAGACGATCCGCGAGTACCTGCGGCCGCTGTCGACAAAAGCGGGCCGCGCGCGGTTCCGCGCCTTCCTCCTCGCCGGTGATCCGCGCTACACCCAGCTCGCCGTCGACGGGCTGCGCGAGTTCGACAAGCCGACGCTCGTGGTGTGGGCCGCCGACGATCGCTACCTGTCGCCGTCGTGGGGGCAGATGCTGCTGGAAGACATCCCTGGGGCCACCGAGCTGCGCCTGGTTCCGTTTTGCGGCCACTTCTGGCAGGAGGAGCGGCCGGCGGAGTTCGCCTCCGTCATTGGGGAGTTTTTGTCCAAACATCTGGCGCTCGAGCAACCGGCGAAAGACGAGAGCTCCGAGCGGGGAAAAGCGGTCGTCTCGCTGCCCGTGGTCGAGTCCGCCGCGAGCCCGGCGAAATAGGGAGGGACCCAACATGCTCGAAAACCGGATTCTGCTCACGACACCGTCGTATCCCTACCCGACGCTGCCGGCCAACGACTCGCTCACCGACGCGACGGGCCAGCGGTTCACCAAGGGCGACGACATCTTCACGATCATCTCGCACACCCACTGCTACGCGAACCACATCCTCGCGCAGAACGTCGACGTGCCCGCGACGCTGCTGGAGTATCCACGATGGAAGGACTTCACCGACGAGGTGGACAAGGGCTACCCGATCCTCGGTATTAGCGCCTACCCGCCGCATCTCGACCGGGTCATGGAAATGTGCCGCTACACGCGCAAGCGCTCGCCGGGAACCAAGATTCTGTTGGGCTCGTACGGTGGCCAGGCGTTTCAGGCGTCGTACGACGCGGAGACCCAGAAAAAGTACGTCGACCACATCGTGTCGGGCGAGGGTGTCAAGTGGCTGCGCACCTATCTCGGCGAGGACACCAATCGGCCCATTCGCCAGGCACTGATGCCCAAGGCAGGCGGCTCGCCCCCCTATGTGAGCAAGTTCCCGCGCGGCAACATCGGGTTTCTCGTATCCGGGCTCGGCTGCATCGGTGGCTGTGATTTCTGCTCGACCACGGCGCTGTTCAGCCGCAAGCGGATCCAGCTTTTGTCGCCGTCGGAGCTCGTCGACCACATCAAGCTGTACCACGACCACTTCCCGTCGGTATCGCAGGTGTTCGTCATCGAGGAAGACCACTTCCGCCACCCGCGCTACCTGCGCGAGATTCGCGATTTCTGGCGCAGCTCTCCCGACATCGTGGAGGACCTGGATTGGTTCGGCTTTGGTTCGATCGATCACATCGGCAAGTTCGCCAAGCGGTTCGGTTGGGACACCATCGCCGAGCTCGGCCTCGGCACGATCTTCATCGGCGTGGAGTCCAAGTTTGCCGGCGAGCACGGCTACGACAAGCGCGACGAGATCGACGCGCGCGTGGTGTTCAGCAAGCTCCACAGTATGGGTATCCGCACGGTCGGCGCGTGGATGTGTGGATGGGATTGGCACGACCACTCGAACATGTACGAAGACCTCAACTACTTCGTGTCGCTGTATCCCACGTATCAGCAGCTCACGCGCGTGTCGCCGTTCCCGGGCACGCCTTTGTGGGAGCGGCTGCGCGAGCAAGGCCGAGTGCGCGACGTGCCGTGGGAGGATGTGCACTTTTGGAGCGGTGCGCAGCGCAACGTCGCGCTCGAAGCCCACGAGACCCTCAACCTCACCGAGTACGGCTACGACCTGCTGTACAAGACCTGGGGGCCGTCGGTGCTCCGCCGGCTCGACGTTCAGCTCACGGGATACGACTATTGCCGTCGCTCCGACGACGCCATCATGCGCCGGCACAAGGCCAAGTTCTTCAAACGCCAGGCGGCGATTCTGTGGTCGAGCATCTACGCGATGGACCGCTACGCGCCGAATGGGGTGGTGCGGCGCCGGGTCCGCAAGATCGACGAGAAGTACCGGGCGCTGATCGGCGAGCCGACGCCGATCATGAAGACGCTGGGTCGATCGATGGAAGCCATGGTCACCATCTTCAAGGCCAGGTCGTTCTTCGATCCGCTCAACCGCCACCCGAAGGAGGAGCCGTTCAAACGCTATCTCTACGACAAGAACGGCGGCGGTAATGGCGCCAGAGAGGCGGTCCCATACCGCATCGAGATGTCAGATGTCGATCCGAGCGTGGCCGGCGAGATGCGGCGCGCTCGCCGCTCGGGTGCGGTTTTGCGCACTGCGCTCAAGGCCGTGCGCTTTGGCAAGCGCGATCGCGGCGACAAGGTCATCGACGACTATCTGGTGGAGCGGATCAGCAACGGTTGGCTGGGCTTCGGCTTCTAAGACCATGGATATCGCATCATCCATCAACCGCGTCCTTTCGTTCAGCGCCATCGTGGGCCAGGAGGAGCTCAAGCGCGCGCTGCTCATGCTCGCCGTGAACCCGCGGCTGGGCGGCGTGCTGATCCGGGGCGAGAAGGGAACCGCGAAGTCCACCGCTGCGCGTGGGCTCGCCAGCTTGCTGCCGCCCGAGCGAGCCAACGCCGGCTGCAGCTACGGCTGTCCGACAGACCTGCCGGACGTGTGGTGTGACGACTGCCGGGGGCGAGCGCAGCACGAAGCGGTGTTGCGCCGGCCACCGTTCGAATCGCTGCCGCTCGGCGTGACCGAAGATCAGCTGCTGGGCTCGATGGATCTCGAGCACGCGCTGCGTCACGGCGAGCGTCAGTTCTCGCCCGGGCTGCTCGCCCGGGTCAACCGCGGTGTGCTCTACGTAGACGAGGTCAACCTGCTGGAGGATCACCTGGTCGACCTGTTGCTCGACGTCGCCGCATTCGGGGTAAACGTGGTTGCGCGTGAGGGGGTATCGGTCACCCATCCATCCGAGTTCATGCTCGTGGGCACGATGAACCCCGAGGAGGGGGAGCTGCGGCCCCAACTGCTCGATCGGTTCGGGCTGTGCGCGGAGGTGGAGAGTCTCGATGATGTGGAGGCGCGCGGGCGCGTGGTCCAGCGGCGCCTGGCGTTCGAGGCCGATCCGGTCGCGTTCCGCGAACAGTGGCAGGCGGCGGAGCGCGAGCTGGCCGAGCGGGTTGTGGCCGCGCGGGCGCTGCTGCCGCGTATCGTTCCCGACGACAGCTTGTGTGTCGCGGCGGCGCGCCTGTCCACCGAGCTCGGGGTTCACGGGCATCGGTCGGATCTGCTGCTGGTCAAAGGCGCGGCGACCCTCGCGGCGCTAGAAGGGCGCGGCGCCATCGATCCGGAGGATTTCGTTCGCGTGGCGCCGCTCGCTCTTCGCCATCGGCTGCGCCGCGCGCCGTTCGAGGAGATCGACGTCAGCGTGGCGGAGATCGCCACTCGGGCCGGCGAGATCGTCGCCGCGTCGAAAAAGAAAAGCCGCGTTGACCACATCGTGACCGAGACCGAGGTGGTCGAGGAACGTGACGGCGGCAGCGAGCACCAGCCGTGTATGGGGCCGGATGCGCAGATGGTCACTGACGGGGCCGAAATGGCCCGCGTTCACCACCCGGGCGCGCCCGGCGCCGAATCCGTCGCGGTGCAGCGGGCCTCTGCGGGCGCGGGCGACCGATCGTCGGAGGTCGACGCGGGCGGTCTGCTCGACATTGGCCTGTGGGGCAGCGGCGAGATAGTGACAGTGCCCGCCGAGGCCGAGCCAGTGCACCTCAGTCTGCCGACTCGTTTGTTCCGACGCCTGGTGAGACTCGGCGCTGCGCGTCAGCGGGGCAGCGACGGCCGCCATACCATTTTGGGCCGCGGCCGCAGCGTGGGGGCGATGCCCATGAGGGGCTCGCCACGGGACGTGGCGTGGGAGGCGACGATTCTCTCCGTTGCGCACCGGCAAGCGCAACGTCCGCACAGCGGGCGCCTCGCCTTCGACATCGAGCTCGACGATCTGCTCGGGCACAAGCGCGTGCGTCCGCCCGATCACCTGCTGATGATCGTGGTCGATGCGTCGGGGTCGATGGCCGGCGAGCTTACCGCCGCCGCGCGCCAGCTCGCCGAACAAGCCCTCGCGCGTGCGTATGTGGACCGACAGCAGGTCGCGATGATCGCGTTCCGCTCCCGGGGCGCCGAGCTTTTGTTCGGGCCGACGAGCCGGGTAGAGCGCGCGCGGCGGGCGCTCGAAACGCTCCCACTGGGCGGCGCAACACCTCTCGGGCGGGGCCTCGATCTGGCCCACACAACTCTACGCCGTGCGGCAGCGCACGCCTCCTACGGCCATACCACGGTGCTCGTCATCTCCGACGGCGACGCCAACGTCGGCGATCGCAACGGCTACGGCTCGGCGTTCCTCGACGTCGAGCAAGCCAGCCGCAAGCTGATCGCGCTGCCCGACACCGAGATCGTCCTGCTCGACACCACCGAGCCGGGCAAAGACGATCGCCCGGCCCTGTGGCTGGCAGAGCAGCTGCAGGCGCGCCACGTCAAGCTGCGCGACGCCCGTCACTAGCAGCCTGTTTGCCGGCGACCTATGACAGAGTTGTCAGGTTTCTGGAATACGTCGTCAAGCTCACGTCCTCGGGAACGCTGGATCGCGCAGAGGCCCGCTGTCGATGAGCGGTACACCACCACTGAGTCACTGGACCGGTTGCACAGAACCGCCGCGCTTTGCGTGTTGTCGTTCCTCTGGCTTAGTTAGGACTGCTTCACTTGGGCATGCGGTAAGCAGTGAAGAGCGTAAATGATGCATATGCGAGTTGATTCTAGCGGTCTCATGCGTGGTCGATTGACAGCGAGGCGACCAGAACCGCGCGACCATACCATGGTGAGACTCATCGCTGCCGTCGTAGCCGCTTGTTTCGTCACCATATGGGCCATGGGGCAAGCCGTCGCCGACAGCCGTCGGACGCTGCCCGCGAACGAGTTGTTGGTGTTCGCCACCCCGGTCTCGCTGTCCTTCTCCGTGGGCCACCACATTTTCCGGCCCGCCGCCGCTCCACGGTCAGCTGACGCGTATGCCACGCAGTCCCCAGCGGGACCAGACCCCCGGGTCTGCGCACCTCGCTACCGCGGAAGGCGATGAAATGACACAGCCACAGCGCTGGCACAACACGTGCAGACTTGCAGACGAGGAGGTTCCCTCTGTCCAAACCTGCATATGCGACCACGATTGTTGCCGAGCCGATCGTGCATTCGGGCGAGCTACCCGCCGGCAGCCGCTTGGGTCGATATGTTGTTCGCGGCAGGCTCGGCTCCGGCGGCATGGGGGTGGTCTACCGCGCTCACGACCTGGGCTCCGGCCGGATGGTCGCGGTAAAGACGCTTCACGAGCGCGACCCGGTCGCGTTGTATCGCTTGAAGCGAGAGTTTCGCTCGCTGGCCGATGTGTCACATCCGAATCTGGTTTCGCTGGGACAGCTTGCCATCGAGGACAGCCGGCCGTTTTTCACCATGGAGCTGGTCGACGGCGTCGACTTCAAACAGTGGATGGAGTCGGGGCCGACGCCATGGGAGCCGGGGTACTACGAGCGCCTGGGTCGCGGCGTTCGGCAGATTGTTCTCGGGCTGCGGGCGCTGCACGGTGCGGGCAAGGTGCACTGTGACCTCAAGCCGTCCAACATTCTGGTCACGAAAGACGATCGCATAGTCATCGTCGATTTCGGGCTCGCGCGCGAACGCCCGCTCGTCGCTCAGGAGTCATCGGGAACGTTGTGGGGAACTGCACCGTACATGGCGCCCGAGCAGGCACGCACCGCGCGGGTCGGCGCCCCCGCCGACTGGTACAGCCTGGGTATCTTGCTCTACCGCTTCCTCACCGGCGTGTTTCCGTTTCGGGGAAGCGCCATGGAGATCCTGCTGGCCAAACAGGAACGAGAGCCACCCGCACCCAGCGCTGTCGCCGAAGGCATACCACCGGACCTCGATGCGTTGTGCACGGCGCTGCTTCGCCGCGACCCGGCGGACCGCCCGGGATCGACCGAGATCCTCGAGATTCTCGGCGACGACAGCCCGGGCACACTCGGGCGAGACACGGCGAGCCTCACCCTGCGTTCGGTGTTCGTCGGCCGGCGTGACGAGCTCGCGTTACTCGAACGCGGCCTGGCCGGTTCTCGCCGCCACTACGAGGCCGTGCTGCTGTGCGGCGAGTCCGGCGTCGGCAAGACCGAGCTCGTCCGCCAGTTCCTCGAGCTCGTGCGCGCGCGCCAGACCAGCGCGGTGTTGCTGACCGGTCGCTGCTATCAGCGCGACTCGATGCCGTATCGCGCCCTCGACAGCGTCATCGATTCGCTGAGCGACTACCTGCGCCGGCAAGACCAGCTCGAGCTCGCCCATGAGCTGCCGCCGGACGCAGCCATCCTCGGACGCGTGTTTCCGGTTCTCGCCCGCGTCCCGGCCATTGCCAGGGCCGCGGAGACCTCGCCCGACGTGCAAGATCACCAGCAGCTGCGCGCGCGCGTGATCATGGCGCTGCGCCGTTTGTTGGCGCAGTTGGCCGCGCGTGGCCCGGTCATCATGTTCATCGACGATCTGCAGTGGGCGGATGCCGACGGCCTGGCGCTACTCTGCGATCTGCTTCACGGGCCGACCGCGCCTCGGCTGTTACTGCTCGGTACCGTGCGAACCGAGGTCGGCGGTCCGCTGCCGGCGCGGTTGTCGCAGCTCGGTCGGGTCAGCGAGCATCACATTGCGCCCCTGCCCGCGGCGGACGCCGAGGCGCTGGCCGAGGTCTTGTTGGAGCGCCTCGACCCGTCACTGGTGGCCAGCGCGTTGTCGATCGCGACCGAGGCGGCCGGCCATCCTCTGTTCATCGACGAGCTGGTTCGCTTTCATGCCCGCTCGCAAAACGAGGCGGCGGGCAACACGACGGGACTCGACGATGCCATCTGGCAACGCATCCGCTGGCTCGACGAACCCGGTCGGGCGTTGATGGCGGCCGTCGCGATCGCCGAGGTTCCCCTCAGCGTCGACGCCGCGAGTCTCGCCACCGGGCTGTGCGTCGAACAGTCCGAGCGCGTGGCCGAGCGACTGACCAGCGAGCACCTGGCGCGCGCCGTACCCACCGCGGACGACAGCTTGGCGCTGGAGCCGTATCACGACCGGGTTCGCGAAGTGCTGGTGGAACGTCTCGACTGGACCGAGCGCGCCGGCTGGCACCGGCGGCTCGCCGACGCGCTGTATCAGACTGGTGGCGCCGACAGCGCGCCGATGGAGCTGGTCCGCCATCTGACCCTGGCAGGAGATCCACAGCACGCCGCCGAGGTCGCGGCGAGCGCGGCGCGATGGGCCAGCGCGACGCTGGCGTTCGAGTCCGCGGCCGAGCTGTATCGCCTGGCCCTCGACATGGGAAACCACGCGGGCGCGACCAGGATGGCGCTGCAGTACCGCCTCGCCGACGCGCTGGTTTACGCCGGGCGCGGGCGTGATGCGGCGGTGGTTCTGCAGCAGATCGCGGGCGCGGTGGACGATCGTCAAACCCGGACCGATTGCTTGCGTCGTGCGGCGGAGCAACTGTTGCTCAGCGGGCACATCGATCACGGCCTCGCGCTCCTCGATTGCGTAGCCAGCGAGTGCGGCGTACGTGTCCCCTCCAGCAACCGCAGCGCACTGTTCAGCCTGGCGGTACGGCGCCTGCGTTTGTACCTGCGTGGCTTTCGCTGGCGGGAGCGAAATGTCGCCGAGGTGTCGGAGCGGGCGCTGCTGGTGCAGGACGTTCATCATTCGGTCGGCGCCATCTTGGGACTGGTCGATCCCATCCGAGGTCTGGCTCTGGCGACACAGTCGGCCCTGCTGGCGTTGCGTCTGGGCGTGCGTGAACGCGTGGTCCGCGCCATGGCCACCGAGGCCGTCGCTCGGGCCAGCGCCGGAGACGTCGACCGGGCCGACGCGCTGGTGGAACACGCCGCGCAGCTGGCCCAGGAAAGCGGCGACCCCGGTGCCATCGCCTAGGTGACCGGCATTGCTGCTGTCGTCGCCTACGCCAGCGGCCGGTTCGCCGAGGTGTTGCGCGCGGTGGACGAATCGATGGCGCTGCAAGCGACCGTTGGCAAACAAGAGTGGGCCCGGCTTACGACCGGTGGTTCCTACGAGACCACCGTATTGCGCCAGTGCCGCCTGATGGCGCTTGCGTACCTGGGCCGCTGCAACGAGCTCCGCCACGATTTCCACGACTGGCTACAAGACGCGCGGCGCCGCGGCGACCTGTTCACCGCGGCCAATGCGTCCCGCGGCCTGAATATCGTGTGGTTGTTCGAGGATGATCCCGAGCGGGCCCGCCGGGAGCTTTCCGTCGATCAGTGGACGCCGCCGCAGCAGTCGTTTCACATCCAGCACTGGATGGTGTTGCGCTCGGCCCTGCACATTGAGCTGTATTGCGGAACCGCGGCGCGGGCACGGAACGAGCTCGCCCCGGAGCTCGAGCGCAGCAAGCGGGCTCTGCTCATGCGCGTCTGCCCGCTGCGCGCCGAGCAACACTGGATGGTCGGCCGCCTCGCCCTTGCCGAAGCCGGGGCCGTACGCTCCGGCCGCAGCGCTGTGCGCCGCGCCCATCGCCAGGTACGCCGCGCCGCCCGCGGCCTGCGTCGACTGAACCTGCCGCAGTCGAAGACCGCAGCCGCGCTGTTGCGCGCGGGCGTCGCGTTCCAGCGAGGCGATCTGGATAGCGCGCTCGAACAGTTGCTGCGCGCCGAGGCGATCGCATCTCGCGCGAGTCTGCGCCTCATGGAAGCCGCCGCACAGCGCCGCCGCGGTCAGCTCATCGGCGGCAGCGCGGGCGCCGAGCTCATCGGCGCCGTAGACGACTGGGCGAGCCAACAAGGCATCTGCGCCCCGGACAAGATCATCCGCATGTACGCACCCGGGTTCGAGCCGGACGAAACGTGATGTTGGCGGCCGCTGGGGTCGCTGGCGAGCAGCAGCGCGCAGTTGTGTACTCGCCAGGTCTTTCATGAGCGTGGCGAGCTCGGCTCCGGTCATGCCATCAGCGGCGGCGCCACCAATCCGGGCGCGAGTGGACGCGGTGCGAGACTGCGTCACCCATGATGTCGGCGCCGGAGATGGGTCGGCCGTGTCCCGGCAACAGGTGGCGTACCGGGAGCTGGCGCAGGCGTTCTTCGCTGCGTGCCATCAATCGGTCGTCAGTGGTCTCGGGGGTGAACCAGGCGCGGCCAGCGTGGGTGAGGATGGTGTCGCCGCTGAGCAGGGTTTGCGTGTCGGCGTTCCAGAGGCACGTGGAGCAATCGGTGTGCCCGGGCGTTTGCAGGATCTGCCAATCGGGCGCATCGACCACCCGCGCACCGTCGTCGAGGAAGCCCGCGATGGGCAGATCGAAGCGAAACGGGCCGGCGCCGAACCCGGCGCTGCGTGAGCTGCTCACGAATTCGATCAGCGCACGCAGCTCGAAGGGCTGGTCGAACAGCATCGGCGCGATGCGCGCGACTGCCCGCAGCCCCGGGCTGCGTGGCCGCTCGCTGGCCAGGTAGTCGCGCACCTTGGCAGGCAGGTAGATGGGGGCGCGCACAGCGCGGTAAATCGCCGGCATCCCCGCGACGTGATCGCTGTGGGCGTGGGTCGCGGTGACCACAGCGGATCCCGGATCGGCGACGAGCCCACGTAATGCGTCGAGCGCAGCGGCCCCATTGGCGGGAATGCCGGGGTCGACCACCAACGGGCGACCGCTGCCGCCGTCCTCGACCACATAGCAGTTGAAGATCCACCGCGAGTAGGCGCGAATGCCGGGCGCCGGGCGACTGTGCTCGAAGCGGCTGATGTCGTCGTCTCTCGGAGCTACTTGACGTAGCTGACGCTGGCGCACATGCCCTTGAGGCGGTCGTGCAACCTGACCCGCAGCGTATCGTGCTTTCCCTGGGCCCAGGCCGGATAGTCGGCGTCGTTGGGGGTGAGCTGGCGACCGCTCGGGCTGCCGACGACATGGGACAGCACGCGCACCTTCGATTTGATGAGCCAGCCGTTGCCGTGTTTTTCGTACGCCATGAGAAACTGCAGAGCGAGGTCGCCGGGGCCCACCTGGGCGATGCCTTTGCGCTTGGGTACGCCCGTCTTGGTGTGCCAGCGATAGGCGCTGACGACGAGCTTGGCCGCGGATTGTACTTTTGCGCCGCCCATGCGCTCTTTGAGGAACGCTTTGATCGCGTCGGCCAACTTGGTCTCGTCACATACGTACACCGCGTGGCGAGCCTGCGCGACCTGCTTGGACGAGGCGCCGCACGCCGACACTACGATCGCCGCCGTCGCCGCTACCATCAACGTGCTCAGTTTCATGGCCGCGAGCTAAGCACGAGACGCCAGCCGGCTCAAGACGCGGCGGCCCCCCAATGCTTCGAACCGGAACTCCGTTCCGGGATCGGAGCACTGAAAACAACAATCGTTACCCTCCGAATGCACAGTTCGCCGTGCCCGGGGTTCTTGCCCGGCCCTCACCTGAGAGGGGCCGGGTGAAGAACGCGGATCGAACGTCCGGCATGAGGTACTAGTTTTGCCCCGGAAAACACAGCGCCAGTTGCACGGTTTCGGGCATCGATTTCCAGTCCGCTTCGAGCTTGGCGCACTTGGTGTTGGCTCTGCCGCTTTCCATGTCGTTGCACAGCTTGTGGAACTGCGGGGTGAATGCCGGGCAGTAGGGTTCGACCGCGCCGCCGCGCACCTCGTAGATATCGATCATCGAGTCGTTGCCGTAGTTGTAGTACAGGGTCAGCCAGTGCCGGCCTTTCCAGTCCAGCGAGTACACGTTGAACGGGTAGCAACTGCCGCCGCTGTCGCCCGCCATGGATTGGGCGCCACACACCTGCATGTCGAACACGGTGGTCCTGGCGGATGCCATGCACTTGTCGGCGGCCTCCACGATCTTGCCCTTCGCGAAGGTCACGCTGCCGCCCTCGTAGAACCGGCGGATGTCGTCTTCGGAGCGCTCGAGCGCTCTGTGCAGTTGCTCTTTTGTCGGTTTCCACGCGGTGGTCGGCAGGCTGCGTGCCTCGCATTTGCCCACCAGCTTGACGCTGGGACCCGTGTCGTCCGGCTGCTTCGACGTCGGGGTCGTCTGCGTGGGGTTGTCGGGGGACTTGGCCTGGGTGGTCGACGAGTTGCTGGAGCACCCGCACAACACGAGGGCCGCAAACATGGCGAGCAACGCCTTCATGACCTCGAGCTTACCGCGCTCGTCCGCCCCGGTGTAACTACTGGCCGCAAATGCCGCCCGCGGGCGGCTACAGGCGCACAATCAGCTCGAGTTGCACCCGGGCGAAGTCTTCGTGGTCGGGGAAGTAGCTGTAGTACAAAAGCGGCACCGGGTCGCTGTCGTCGCGCACGGTCCAGCGCCGGCCCAAAATTGCCGTGACGCTCAGATCCACATGGTCGCTGAGCCGGCGCAGCAGGCCCGCGCCGACTTGACCGTAGGCCATGTCGTAGCGAAGGTACGGGTCGAGGTCGGCGCGCAGCAGGCCGCCGCCAACGCTCACCACCGGACGCAGCGTTCCTGTGCCCAGATGCAAATACACGCTGCCTCCCAACCGCCGGTCGACTCGCGTGTTGTCGCTGTACTCGGCCTTGGCCAGGTCCGCCGCGAATTCGACCCGGCCGAAGCTCAGCCGCCCTTCCAGGCCGAGGGTGCGGGCGTCGGTGTTGTTGGCCACGTAGGTCTGACCGATGCTTCCGGCGATGCCGATGCGGGGCTTGGGAATGCGCAGGGTGAGGTCGTCGGCGCGGACAACCGACGTCGACAATAGGAGGAGCGAAACCGCGAGGGTGACGGGTAGGCGCATGGCCTCGGCAGCTGCAAACGCCGGGCCGGGCGCAACGCTCGCCGCAACGCGGGCTTGCGCCGTCGAGTGTCGAAAATTCGTGGGGTTGACTGTGAACCCTTCAGGAATCTGGCGCTACTTGAGCTTGTAGACCAGGTCCACCGGCTTGCCGCGGCGCAGGATGCGAATGACGACCCGCTTGGTGCCCGCGGGTACGGCCTTGCCGGCGATGTCCATGAACGACGTCGCCGAGTCCAGCTTCAGGCTGCCGATTTGCTGGAGGGTGTCGCCGTTTGCGAAGCCGAGCTTCGACCAGCTCGAGGACGGCCGAATGGCAAACACCTTGACCCCGTTGAGCTTGCCGTTCTTGATCGACGGCACGATGCGTGCCCCGCGCGCTATGTTCATAAACGACCACATCGCCTTGAAATCCGCCGCCGACAGCTCGAAGGTCGTGTCGTTGATCTTCCTGACGGCGATCGTCTTCGCCGAGCTCGAAGAGCTGCCCAGCCCCAGGCTCGTTTTTCGGCCGTAGCGGCCGTAGCGGCCGTAGCTCGACGAGCGGGCGTCCTTCCACTTGTCGACGGCCGCGGCCAGGGTCGGCTTGTCCACCAGGCCGTCGACCAGCTCGTAGCGGATAGTGAGCGGCTCGCCCAGGCGATCGATGTTGATGGTGAGCTCTTTGGCGCTGCCCTGCGCGGCCAGCTTGCGCTCGATCGTATAGCGAGAGCCCGTGTCCTCACCGTTGATCTTCGTGATGGTGTCGTATTTGGTCAGGCCCAGGATCTTGTAGAACGAAAACTCGTCGTCGACGCCGTAGCCCTTGTTGAGCCCGCGGTACCAGCGCAGGCCATCTTTGAGCAGGTCGCGGTTGGCCTCGACGGTAACCATCACTTCGCGGTCGACCTTCACGTGGCTGTCGCTCACGCGTTTGATACCGGTCTTCATTGCCGTCAGCAATTTTTCCTTGCTGTAGTCGGCACCGGTGAGGCTCTTGCTGCGGCGGTAGCGACTCGTGTACGAGTCGCTACCCAGATTGAGCGTGCGGCGGAAGTAGTAGCGCCGCTGAATCGAGGTGCCGCCGCGGTCGATGGCGATGCGCACGCTGCCGTCTTTGCGCGCCTTGGCAAACGCCACCCGCACCTGGTGCAGGTTGTTGAGGATGGCGTCGTTGACCGTGACGAAGACGTCGCCCTTTTTCAGCCCGAGCTTGGTGATGAGCGTGTCGTCCGCATAGCCATCCAGACGAAACCCGCGGTTGACCCTGGTTACATGGATTTGTCCGGCGATGCCGTCGACCAGAAGCTGGGTGAGCGCTTCGTCGTCGATGACGAAGCGCGCGTCATCCACGCGGTCGATCTCGAACTTCTTGTGGTCGATCTTCTGCGCCGGCTGCGCATTGGCTTTGCCGTAGTCGGTGGGCTTGTTCGCCGACGTCTTGTCCTTGCCGCTCGCCGACGGCCCATCTTCCGAACACGCCACCGGACCGACCATCACGGCCAGCGCGAGCAACACAGCAAGTCTTTGGGTCATGTCTGCATGTGCCTTCCACCGACGAACGGGCTGCACCTTACCAGAGCGTCACCGGCCTGCAACCGTGCTCTCCAGCGAGAAGCGTGCCTGCCAGGCCACGATGCGTTCGGCTATGTCGTCCGGACATTCACTCGGCAAGAAATGGCCAACTCCCCGATAAGTCTCGGCCTCGAACGGCGCCTCGAAGAACCGCTCCTGGCCGGCGCCGAGCGCCGAACCGATGCAGCCGTCGTCGGCACCGTGCAGGTACAGGGTCGGTACAGCGATGCGCCGGTGGCCGGCCTGGACGCGGCGGCTGCGGTCGGGCAGCTGGTGCAGTGGTCGCGCCAGCGCCCGGTAGTAATTGATGGGCGCGGGCATGCTGGTCGCCAAGCAGCCGATCAACCGCCGCCGCTCGTCCGCGGGCAGCTCGTAGCCCGGCGACCAGTCGCGCCACAGTTTGTCGATCAGGGCGTAGTCGTTGGCACAGACCACGCGCTCGGGAATGAAGGGCAGCTGAAAGAACAGCATGTACCAGCTGCGCCGCAGCTGCGCCGGGTTGCGGCCGAGATTGCGCGCGAACGCCAGCGGATGCGGCACCGCCATGGTCACCGCGCAGCGAAACCGCGCCGGGCCGGCCGCGATGGCGGAGTAGGTGGCGACCGCGCCCCAGTCGTGGCCCACGATGCACACCGGCTCGGTCGACAGCGCCTCGGCCATCTCCACCAGATCGCCGCCCAGGCGCTCGACATCGTACGGCCCCTCGAGCACCGACGGTGCGTAGCCGCGCATCCACGGCGCGACCGCGCGCAGCCCCGCTGCCGCCAGCCGCTCCATCATCGGCACGAAGCTGTGCGGATGATCGGGAAAGCCGTGCAGGCACAGCACCACCGGAGCATCGGCGTCGCCCCGACTCAGATAGTGGAACCGGCCGGAGTCCAGGTCCAGGACGCCATCATCGCTCACGGCATCTCCGGCGCTGGATCCACGTGGATGCACGCGTCGTAGTCGGACGAGCCGGCGCGTTCGTCGCGCTGCACGAACCACATCTGCACGTCGATGCCGTCGCCGACGACATCGGGATCGCGCGGCGCGGTGTACTCGGTGTGGCGCACCGGCTCGTTGCCGATGGGATCGGTGGGACCGCCGGTCGTCTCGGGGCTCCAGCTGCCCTCGGTCGAGTACCAGTTGTAGCGCATGTTCTCGGTGAATTCGCGGTAGCTCAGGTCGAACGTGGGCAGCACGTAATCTTCGCGGATGCCGGCCGGCTCGCTCGGGTAGATGGTGATCTTCTCGCCCGCGTTCATGCGCAGCGGCGCCGGCTGGTCGATGCACCGGCCCAAAAACATGCGCTCGCTGCGGCCGTTGGCCCGGGTGACGATGAAATCGCCCACCCGCGGGTTGGTGTTCGCGACGCGTTGCTCGGGAATCTTGGGCGCGTAGACCACGCGCTTTTTCGCCAACTCGGCTGTGTCTACCGGCGTTCCTTCGGGGCGCACGCGGAGCTCGACCTGCAGCGCGATGCCGCCGAAACCGGCCAGGCTGTCGGCGCTGATCGCGTCCTGCAAGATGATCGGAATCAAGCCGCCGTCGGGAATGGTGGTGCAGATGCGCACGGGATTGTCGGCCTCTTCCGGATCGTCGACCGTGCCTCCGCCCAGGTCCATGATCGGCCGGTCGGTCTCGTCACACACCCCCGAGTCGGTGGGCCCGCAGATCGCCATGCTCCAGGTCAGGCGCTCGGACGCGGTCGGGTCGGCGACCATGGCGCACACGTCGACCGGGGCCAGCGACAAGTCCATCGGGTTGTTCGGATCGAACGGCGACACGATCTCGGGCGGCTCGGTGCGGATGTTGAGCACGCGCAGATCCAAAATGATCGATGGCTTTTCGAAATCGCCGCACGCGCCGGTGGCAAACGCCAGCACCACCAGGACCAGGCCGAACACCGCGCGCCGCATTAGAACTTCCCCCTCACGCCCAGGGTGGGCACGAATGGTATGCCGGTGACCGGCGCACTGTGGCGGAACCGATAGTCGTATTGCACCGCTTCGACGTTGTCGAAGTTGAATACGTTCAAGATGTCCAGATACAAGCCGAGGCGCCAGGTCTTGAACACCCAGGTCTTCTCGGCGCGCACGTCTACTTGCAGATAGCTCGGTCGCCTGTCCGAGCGCAAAGGCCCCCGGATGCTGTCATAGCCGCCTTGGTCGGCATCGAACACCGAGCCGACGATGGGGGTAACCGGCGTACCGGTGTTGAAGCGCAGGCGGCCGCCGAATTCCCAACCGTTGTCGGTGCGGTAGCTGGCCACGGCGTTGAGGTTGTGACGCTGGTCGAAGAACGTCGGCGCAAGTTCCGGGTTGAGCGCGGTGCTCTGGCGGGACTTGCTCAGGGTGTAGGACAACCAGCCGAACAGGTTGCGCGTCACTCGCCGCTTGATCAAAAGCTCGATGCCGATGGTGTCGCCTCTGCCGCGGTTGACCCAGCGCAGGTCGGTGACCTCGCCGGTGTTCGGATCGGTGACCGAGTCGGTAGTGAACGTGACCTGGTTGGTGCGCCTGATGTAGTAGGCCTCGCCGTCGAAGAACCAGTTCTCGCCCAGCTTGTATTCACCACCGAGGCCCACGTGTAGCGATTGCTCGATCCCCAGCTGCGGGTTGCCGAAGCGGGGATCCAGGGTTTCGGGTTGGGGCGGCTGGTGAAACAAGCCCGCGTAGCCTTTGATCGTCCACTCGTCGTTGAGCGCGTAGCGCGCGACGAGGCGCGGATCGAGCGAGCTGCGGTTGTGGCCGTCCAGGATGTAACCGTCGGCGCGCAGCCCCGGAATGAGGCGCAGCTTTTTGATCGGGTCGATGGCCAGCTGGAGATACGCGCCGTACCAGAGCATGTCCGTGTTGACGATGACGTTTTCGGCGTCGACCGAGATGCCGTTGGGGCCGGAAAAGCTGCGGAAATCGTCGATTACGGGCACCTTGAGGCGGTAGTTGCTCACCCGTGATTCGATGTCGATGCCCGTATCCAGGCGCAACTTGTCGTTGAGCTTGCCGTTGACCCGCATGCGGTAGCTCAGCGTGTCCATGGCGACGTTGATACCGGTGATGGCGCCGTTGCTATCAGCGCCCGCCTGTGTGCCGTTGAAGGTGATCGTGTCACGGCCCCACGCTGGTGACAGGGTGAGCGTCAGGCCCTTGGCGAATGGTCGCTTGTAGGTTGCGATGATGCGGAAGAACCGGATGGCGCTGGTCAGGTCCAGGGACTGTTCGGCCTTCGGATCGTCGGACAGCACGTCCAACAGATCACTCGAGCCGATGGAAAACAGGCTGAGTGTGCCGTTTTCTTTCATGTCGTGATCGATGCGCGCCTGGTAGTCCCAGTACACCGGCACCACGATCAATTGAGACCCGGGGTCCTGCTCGGGCAAAAAGAAGCTCAGCATGAAGTCCAGGTACAACCGCCGTCCGGCCAGGGCGAGCGACGTGTTCTTACCCAGAGGCACGCGAATGTAGCCGCCGGCGTCCAGTAGATCGACGTCGGCGGAGCCGTGGATGCCGTCGCTCTTGGCCGGGCGCGTTTCGACGGCGACGATGCCGCCCTGGCTGCGGCCAAAGCGCACCGGAAAGCCGCCCGGGTAAAGGTTGATGGTCTGCAAGAACTCGGGGTTGAGGAACGACGGCCCGCCCAAAAAGTGAAACAGCAGCGGCACCCGGTGACCGTCGATGAACACGCCGCTGTCATCGGGGTTGGAGCCGCGGATGAGCAGAAAGCCGGTGCCGAAAGGCGTGCGCGCCACACCGGGCAGGGTTTGGATGACGCGCACCGGATCGCCGAACGTGCCCGGCACAGTGGTCATGACCCGGCGCTCGATGGTGCGCTTGGTGACCTCGAGTTTTTCGCGCTCGCCTTCGACGATGGTCTCGTACGGGTTGCCGCCCTTGGCGCGCAGCCACAGGCGCACGTTGAGCTTCTCGTTTTTCTTGAGCGTGAGCTTGCGGGTAAAGCGGTTGTACTTTTCGTCGACCGCCAGGATGGTGTACGTGCCCGGCGGCACGCCGTGCATGAAGAAGCGGCCCTTGTTGTCCGTGACCGCGTCCATGCTGAGCTCGGCGATGGACACGATCACGCCGGGGATGCGGTTGCGCGAGCCGCGCTCGACCGCTTCGCCCTCGATGGTGATTTTGCGCCGCGGATCGCCGCCGTGGGACGGCGGACCTTTGGGGATGTTCTCGTGCTTCTTGGTCGGCGGCGGCAGTGGCAGCGGCGGCTTTTCGACTTTCTGCAGCTTGAAGTGGATGGTGGTCTCCACCGTGATCGGCGCCGGCTTGCCGTCGAACTCGGCGGGGCTGAACTTGTACTGCCTGACCGCCGCGACCGCCGCTTCGTCGAAGCCGTTGCCCACCGGCTTGACCACCTTGGCGTCCACTACTTTGCCGGTGGCGTCGATCTTGATGCGTACTTTGACCGCCGCCTCGAGGCCTTTTTTGCCTGCCTCTTTGGGGTACTCGGGCGACGCCGCCTGAATCAGCTGCGGTGGCTTGGTCAGCTTGGGCCGTTTTTTGGGCTTGGGCTTACCGGCCTTTTCGTCGCGGCGGCCACCGTACTGGGCAGACGCCGGGGCGCTGACGCATATCGTCGCCACCACCGCGATGGCGATGCCGAGCCGGCAAACCAGGCAAGCCATAAGAAGCGTAAGCCTGACCCGAGGGCCGGCGGAGCACAAGTCGATTTGGGGAAGTTTCCGCGGATGAGCCGCGTGCCCGAGTCTGCCGTCAGTTGCCACAGCTGTGGCGGATGCGGTCAGCCATTGGGTGCCGGGGCCAGCGCTGCAAGAACGAGCTGGCCGCTTTGTGGGCCGCCGCCGTGCGGTTCAGCTTGCACAGAGCTAGCACCCGCGTGCCGTAGCGCTCCGGCACCAGGACTCCGTTGGGAAACTTGTTGGCGTGAGCGGCGAGCAACTGCAGCGCGCGGGCCGCGTCGCCGTCGCGCAGGGTTGCCTGAGCCTGGCTGATCAGCTTTTTTTCTGCACGCAGGCGATCCATCGCCGACAGCGCCGGCTTGTTGGCCGCGACGCGGCGCTTGTGCGCGCGGTGGCGCGGGTGTGATTTCGGTTTCGCCGCGACTACGGGTTTCTCAGAAGCGGTCTCGGTCTCGGTCTCGGTCTCGGTCTCGGTCTTCGCCTGAGCGCGCAGTTTCGGCGCCTCCGCAACCGTCCCCCCGCCTGGGCGGGGTGACGGCGCAGGCATTTTCTCGTCACCGGCGGGCTTGGTGACCGCGGCGCTGGGCTCCTGCCCGTTTGGTTTGCCGCCACCACCACCGCGGGTGGCGTAATAGCCGCCCACGGTCAGGCCCGCGATGGCTACCACTGCGAGGCCGACTTTCGTCGCCAGTCCAACGCCGCCGGCGCCCGCACCCGCGGTCGTGGCACTCGAGGCGTTGAGCAACGAGCTGGGGCCCGGGTTGCCGCCCGCGCTTGCCGCGCCGGTGGACGCTACCGCGGCGGCACCGATACCCAGCTTGGCGTACAGCGAATCCTGCACTCGCAGTTTGTCTTCGGCGCTCGGCGCGTCCGCGTTCTTGGCCGCGTCGATCAAGGCCCGAGCAGCTGGGGAAAGCTCGCTCATTGGCCCCTCCTTTCTCGAGCTTGATGACGCTTGACGCCCTGCTCGAACGCGCGGCGCGCCGCGCGCAAGCGTGAGTACACCGTGTTCAGGTTGACCGCGATCGCCTCGGCGATTTCCGGCACGCTCATCTGTTCCAGCTCGGCGAGAATGAACACCTCTCGTTTGTCGTCATCCAGGCCGTCGAGAATCTCGTACAACACCCGCAGCGCTTCGGCCCGGGCCGCGGACTCGCGCGGATTGGACGCGCGCGGATCCGACAATGATTCGGGCAACGCTTCGCCGCGATCTTTGCGCTGCGCTCGCCGGCGGTGATCCTTGGCGACTCGGCGCGCGATGCCGAACATCCAGCTCTTGACGCTCGAGCGGCCTTCGAAGTCGTCCAGCCGCCGGTGCACCACCACGAACACGTCTTGCACCGCATCGTCCACGAACCGGTCGGCGACACCGAGCCGGCGCACGGTGCGCCAGATGAACGAGAAGTGCTCGTCGTACAGCTGGCGAAAGTCCAATGCCGTCGCGGCGTCACCGAACCGCGGTGTGCCGGAAAGCTCGAGACTGTCGCTGGCGACTGCCACACTCTCTTCGTGGCCAGCGGGCGTCGGGTCCATTACCAAATCAACATCTCCACACCCGCGCTGGCCCGGGTGCTGAGCACGTCGGGCTCGAACACCAGCTCATTGCCGGGCTGGAACACGAACGCGGGCCGGGTGAGGTTGGCCATGAATTGGACATCTAGCCGTAAATATAGCCGTTTCTGCAGACGCAGCGACCACTGAACGGCGCCGCCCACGCTGATCATTCCGGAGTAGACCGTGCGGGGTACGTCCACGCCGTAGCCGGCGACGCGCATCCACCCGGCATTGCCCACGGCGCACACCCCCCAGGTCCCCGCCACGTGCAGCAGCCCGGCGCACAAGCGCAGCGCGCCGTAGAACTGGGACACGTCGCCACCCGAACCCGGTTCCATCCCCGGCGCCGACCGCTCCATCCAGTACCAGCCCAGCAGGTCCAGGCTCAATCGGCCCAGTTGGCCCGACACGCCGGCCCCGACCCCCGTGGTCCGCTTGGGCAGGGTACCGGACTCGGCCCCGAACACGGCGCACGCCCGCAACCGCAGCGGCGGTCTCGAGCTCGGCCCTGCCGCGGTCGTGGTCGACGCCGTTGCGGTTGCCCTTGGGTCCGGGCCAACCATCGCTGGCGGTCGCTCGCTGTCGCGCGCCGGCGACGGCGCGCCGGTGCGAGCCGCGCGGGTTTGCTCGTCGATGGCCAGGGCGATGATCAGCGACGCGGTCTCGGTCAGCAAAAAGCAATCGCGGTTCGTGACCGCACGCACGGCACCCTTGCCCATGTGAATGGTCACGGTGTAGCCGCCTTTGGCGCGCCGAATGGTGCCGCGAATCGCGATGCCGTCGGGGATTTCGCGGCCCAGGTGTTTGGTCACACCGGCGAGCAGCTTGGCCTTGGCGGGACACTCCGCCGGCGTGGACCAGCTCACTCCGTTTGCTCGTGCCGCGGTGGGCCAGGCGGCCACAAGCGCGAATGCCAGCGTGACGTACCGGATGACTTTCAACATAGCACGCGTCCCCATGCGATACTCGACACTCGGTTTTTGACGCGTGTTGCAGCACAGGCGGGCGTGTTTACGCTCAGTGGCACTGACGGCGTGCGGCAGCGGCGGAGGCGGTGACGCGGCGGCCGACGCCACGCAAGCCTTGGACGCCGCGATTGCCAGCAGTCGAAGCGCGCGTCAACGGCGACGTTGCGCGGCTCGCCGGTGGCTTTGCGTACGAGTCCGTTGCCGTCGAGCCAGCCACGGGCTCGGTTTCCGGCGGCACGTTCGTCACCATCACCGGGTTTGGCACCCGTTTGATGACACCACGACGGTCACGTTCGCCGGCGCGGCCATGACGGGCGCGACCGTCATCAACGCGCAGACCATCGTGGGCTACACGCCGCCGGGCGTCGCTGGCAGCGCCGACGTCGTGGCCCGTACCGCCGGTGTCGACCGCCAGGCGCAGCAGGGCTTCTCCTGTCTGACGGCCGCCGATCCGGTCGCGGGTGGTTTCGGCGGCGGTCCGGTCGCGGGCGACGTGACCGTTCGGGTGATCGATCAGCGCAGCGGCCACGGCCGTGCGTATGTGGTCCTGGGCGACCCGGGGCGTGGCGTGGGTCTCGAAAAAACACGCAACTTGAATCGTTTTGCGTTGTCGAAACGTTGTAGTGGCTATGGGACTGCAGGCCTATGGGGTGTGCCCGCGCTGCGCCGAGCTGTATCCGGCGTCGCGGGGGTGTCCGAACTGTGACGGTGACGTCGAAGCGGCCGCGTACATGCACACCGTGCGGGTGGCTCACGTCGTCGGGGCCAGGCAAGACGAGCTCCAGCGTCACACCATTGGCGGCAGGCAAAGCCGGGTCGGGCGCAGCGCCCTGATCGCCGCG
>Ga0114931_10001945_pt1 | contig 26292 bp, 22 predicted proteins | sample 2SBtaG_FD_89579 | JGI IMG/M metagenome (GOLD analysis project Ga0114931, IMG submission 89579) | Deep subsurface microbial communities from Kolumbo volcano to uncover new lineages of life (NeLLi) - 2SBTROV14_V59a metaG | ecosystem: Environmental > Aquatic > Marine > Volcanic | place: Kolumbo... | reverse complement strand
TGGTTCGCCTTCAAGGCGTGGCAATAGGCGCATAGTCGAACTATGCAACTGTTGCCACAACGCCGGAGGCGGGCGAAAAGACAAGCAGACTGGTACGTGATTTTCCAGAAATCGCCTTAGGTGTAGCCCTTATCGCGGGAGCCGATTCGCACAACACATGCCGGGACTGGATCTGCCTCCGGGCCGCAGGGGCCCCGGGACGCCCTCCGTGGATTGCCGGTCAAAGCGGGTCGGGCCGGCAGGCGACGGCAGATCCTTGACTTCGCAGGGCAACAGAGGCCAAATGTCCGGGTGGCCACGGCCCAGTCCCGGGCAGGTTCCGCCACATGGATCTCCACCGCGCCGGGCAGGCAGATCATCCCTATGGCAGGCGACCCGATGTCCTCATGAGCCCAGAGCCCCGGGACCTGAAGGTGGGACGTCCAGGTGCGGGCGACTGCCCCCCCGCAATCATGACGAAGCCCCCCTCCCCGCCCCCGGCAAACTGGCATGCCCTGCCCGTGGCGGCGGTCTACGAATCACTCAATACCTCCGCCACGGGCCTCTCCGCGGCCGAGGCCCGGCGCCGTCTCCAGATCTACGGGCCCAATCGACTCCCCGAGGCCAGACCGCGGCACCCGTTGCTGCGCCTCTTCGCCCAGTTCCACAACATCCTGATCTATGTCCTGCTGGGGGCGGCCGTGGTCACCGCCCTGCTGGCCCACTGGGTGGACACCGGTGTCATTCTCGGGGTCGTGGTGATCAATGCGCTCATCGGCTTTATTCAGGAGGGCAAGGCCGAGGACGCCCTGCGTGGGATCCGGCGGATGCTCTCACCGCGGGCCATGGTATTGCGCGAGGGACGGCGCGTCGTCCTCCCTGCCGAACAGCTCGTACCGGGTGACGTGGTGTTCCTGCAACCCGGGGACAGGGTGCCGGCCGACCTCAGGCTAACTGTGGTCAAACACCTCCAGATCCAGGAGGCCGCGCTCACCGGGGAGTCCCTGGCGGTCGAGAAGGGGGTCGAACCGGTGCCCGCATCGACCCCGCTGGGCGATCGCCGGGACATGGCCTACTCCGGGACGCTGGTAAGCTCCGGTCAAGGGACCGGCGTGGTGGTGGAGACCGGTGCACGCACCGAGATCGGCCGCATCAGCACCCTGGTGGCCGAGGTGGAGGCCCTCACGACCCCGTTGCTGCGCCAGATGGATCAATTCGGGCGCTGGCTGACCGCCGCCATCCTGGGTGTCGCCGTATTCGGCTTCGTCTTCGGGGTGCTGATCCGGGGCTACACCACGACCGAGATGTTCCTGGCCGCGGTCGGCCTGGCCGTGGCGGCGATCCCGGAGGGACTCCCTGCGATCATGACCATCACCCTCGCCACCGGGGTGCAGCGTATGGCCCGCAGGCACGCCATCATCCGCCGCCTCCCCGCGGTGGAGACCCTGGGCTCGGTGAGTGTGATCTGTTCGGACAAGACCGGCACCCTGACGCGCAACGAGATGGCGGTGCGCAACCTTGTCACCACGACCGGCATCTTCGAGCTCACGGGTGTCGGATACGATCCCCACGGGAGCTACCGGCTGGAGGCCCGGGAGGTCCGGCCCCAGGACCATCCCGAACTGATCCAGGCACTCCGGGCCGCCATCCTGTGCAACGACGCGCAGCTGGAACACCGTGACGGCCAGTGGCGGGTCCACGGTGATCCCCTGGAGGGTGCCCTGCTCGTCGCGGGCCTGAAGGCCGGACTCGACCCGGAGATCGAGATCCGGCGCTACCCGCGCACCGACATCATCCCCTTCGAATCGGAGTACCGATTCATGGCCACCCTCCACCACAGCCACAGGGGAGAGGCCTTTGTCTTCGTCAAGGGGGCACCGGAGCGGATCCTGGACATGTGCACGGGCCAGCGCTCCGTCCACGGCCAGGAGCCCCTGGACCGCAAACGATGGGAGTCATTGCTCCAGACCCTGGCCACTCGCGGCCAGCGCATCCTGGCCGTCGCCGCGCAGACCGTAGCGTCCAGCAAGCGGGACCTGGAGTTCGCGGACGTGGCGGACGGGCTGGTCTTTCTCGGCCTATTCGGACTCATCGATCCACCCAGGGACGAGGCCATCGCCGCCATCGGCCGATGCCAGGCCGCCGGGATCCGCATCAAGATGATCACCGGAGATCATGCCGCAACGGCACAGGCCATCGCCCGCCAGCTGCATCTCGCCAATCCCGACGAGGCTCTGGATGGGCGGAAACTGGACTCACTCCCTGTGGCCGAGCTGCGCGAACGTGTCGGCGGTGTCGACGTCTATGCCCGGGTCAGCCCGGGGCACAAACTCCGGCTGGTGAGCCTGCTGCAGGAGCTGGGTTGGGTCGTGGCGATGACCGGAGACGGGGTCAATGACGCCCCGGCGCTGAAGCGTGCCGATGTCGGCATCGCCATGGGACAGAGCGGGACCGAGGCGGCCAAGGAGGCCGCCGACATGGTGCTGGCAGATGACAATTTCGCCTCCATCGCCCATGCCGTCGAGGAGGGCCGGACCGTCTACGACAACCTGAAGAAGGCCATCCTGTTCATCCTGCCCACCAGTGGCGGCGAGGCGCTGATCGTTCTCGGGGCCATTCTCGCGGGTTTTCACCAGCTGCCCCTCACCCCACTGCAGATCCTGTGGGTGAACATGGTCACGGCCGTCACCCTGGGCCTGGCACTGGCCTTCGAGCCACCCGAGGCCGAGGTCATGAGGCGCCCGCCACGGGATCCGGCACAACCCCTGTTGACCCCGTTCTTCCTGTGGCGCATCGCATTCGTCTCCCTGCTGCTGGTCGCGGGGACCTTCGGCCTCTTTCTGTGGGAGATCGACCAGGGGACAGACATCGCACAGGCGCGTACAGTGGCTGTGAATACCCTGGTCCTGTTCGAGGTGTTCTATCTCTTCAACGCGCGCTATATCGTCGCACCGGTGGTCAACCGCGCCGGGCTGCTCGGCAACCCCTATGTCCTGGGGGCCATCGGGGTCCTGCTGGTGTTTCAGCTGATGTTCACCTACCTGGGCCCCGTGCAGGCGCTGTTCGGGACCGCCGGCATCGGGGCCGCCCAATGGGGCCGCATCCTCCTGACCGCCTCCTCGGTGCTGTTCCTGGTCGAGATCGAGAAGGCCGTCATCCGCAGGCTGTTCCACCACGGGCCCGACTCGCGCAGGCGCTCACCGGGGGCCGTGGCCTGACAAGGCCGGCCGTCGCCCCCGATCGAGTAGTCGAGTGGAACTATCGGTGTGAGCACCGCTCTCCGCGCGCGGCCCCCGCCGGTGCCTGCCAGGAGAGATCAATCGACCGGCGCGATCTCCTTGAGGGCCTCCAGGGCGGCGGCGAACTGGAAGCCCTCGATCAGTCCATAGACCTCATCGAACGAGGCCTCCAGGGCGGTGCCCCGGGCCGCGGCGCGCAGGTGTTCCGCAAGGCCCAGGGCCTCGCCATCGGAGTCCTCGAGCAGGGCGCCCAGTCTGGCCAGCTCTTGTCTCAATCGCTCGGGGTCCGGCGTGCGGTCGCACTGGCCCGGGGTCTGCTCCGGCTGGAGCTGTCCGAGGGCGGCGATCGTGGGCGCGAGACTGGAGCGGACCTGGCCCAGCAGCGGCTCGATCGCATCCGCACCGCCCCCTTGGCGGCAGACCTGCTCGAGGTCCGCGGCGGCCGAACGGATGGCCTCGGCGCCGATCGTGGCGGCCACCCCTTGAGGGTGTGGGCGAGCCGGGTGGGGGCCTGGGGGTCGGCATCGGCCTGGGCCGCGCGAAACCGGCTCACGAAGTCCCGCTGCCCGTCGCGGAACTGGATCAGGATCCTGCGATACAGCGCCCGGTTGCCCGCCACCCGCTGCAGTCCGAGCGCGATGTCGATGCCCTCCAGGCGGGGCAGGTCCTCCCCGGCGGACGCCTGAGCGGAACCGCCGCGACGGCCGTCGGCGAGCTCGCGCGCCCGATCGAAGCGGGCCGTGAAGTGAAAGGTGCTGCCCTCACCCGGCCGGCTGTCCACCCCGATCTCCCCGCCCATCATCTCCACCAGGCGCTTGGAGATGGTCAGCCCCAGACCGGTACCACCAAACTTTCGCGAGGTGGAGGTGTCCGCCTGGGAGAAGGCCTGAAACAGCCGCCCTCGCTGTGCCTCGGTCATCCCGATACCGGAATCGATGACCTCGAAGCGCAGCACCAGCGCCTCTCCGGCGGACTCCACCGGACTGACCCGCACCGTGACCTGGCCGTGTTCGGTGAACTTGACCGCGTTGTTGCACAGATTGATCAGGACCTGGCTCAGGCGCAGGGGATCACCGCGCAGCGCAGTCGCAGATCGGGAGGGGTGTCGATCAGGAACTCCAGCCCCTTCTCGGCGGCCCGGACGCCGATCATGGCCGCCACGTTGTCCAGCACCTCGCCCAGATCGAAGTCGATCTCCTCCATATCCAGGCGACCGGCCTCGATCTTGGAGAAATCCAGGATGTCGTTGATGATCCCGAGCAGGGAGCGGGCCGCCGCATCGATCTTGGTGAGGCAGTCCCGCTGCCTCGAATCGAGCTCGGTTCCCAGCGCCAGATGGCTGAGCCCCGTGATGGCGTTCATCGGGGTGCGGATCTCATGGCTCATGTTGGCCAGGAACTCGCCCTTGGCCTGTGTGGCCGCCTCGTCCGCCTCCTTGGCCGCCGCCAGGGCCTGCTGCATCCGCTTGTGTTCGCTCACATCCCGCACCGAGGCGACCACCTGCAGGCCCTCGCCCTCGATGCGGATGGGATTGAGGCTCAGATCCACCGGGAACTCGGTCCCGTCCTTGCGCCGGGCGAACAGCTCCCGATTCCCACCCAGCCCGCGGGGCTCGGGGCGCTCCAGATAGGCGTTGCGCAGGGCGGGGTGGCCGGCCCGGTAGCGCTCGGGCACCAGGATCTCCACCGGCTGCCCCAGCAACTCCTCGCAACGGTAACCCAGAGAGCGGACCGAATGGGCGTTCACGTAGGTGATCCGCGCCTGCTCGTCGACGATGACGATCGGGTCCGGGGTGCTGTCGAGCAGGCTCTTGAAGCGCGCCTCGCTGCTTCTGCGCTCGCTGACGTCGAACCAGTAGCCATTCCACAACAGGTCCTCCCCCTCGGCCCGGGGCACCGCCACCCCGTGGACCCAGCACACGCGGCCGCCGGCCTGGGTCACCCGGAAGTTCTGTTCCCACGCCGCGGACTCCCGTTCGGCCACCGCCAGCCCGGCCAGGAGGTTGACCCGGTCGCGCCGGACCACGTTCTTGAACACCTCCTCGAAGGCGGCCAGCGCCTGCTCCCGGCTCACCCCCAGCAGTGCCTTGACCCCCTGCGTCATGAAGGTGAACTCTCGCCGCCCACCGGCGGTGGAGCGAAACTGATACACGGCCCCCGGGATGCCGTCGGCGATCTCCTGCAGCCGCTGCCTGGACTGCTCCACCTGGCGCAGCAGCGCCCTACGTTCGGTCACGTCCTCCTGCACGGCGACATAGTGGGTGATCCGCCCGCGCTCGTCGCGCGCCGGGGAGATGTATGCCGAGTCCCAGTACTCCTCTCCCGACTTGCGGCGATTGATGAGCTCTCCATGCCATTCCCGGCCCGCGGTGATGGTCTCCCACAGCTCGCGAAAGGTCTCCGCCGGGGTCTTGCCTGACTTGAGCAGTGCCGGGGTCTTGCCCAGGGCCTCACGGGGGGTGTAGCCGGAACTCACGCTGAACTTGGGATTCACGTACTCGATGACCCCACGCGGGTCGGTGATCAGCACCGAGACCGGACTGGCCTCCAGGGCCCGGCTGAGCTTGCGGAACTGCTCTGCGGCACGGCGCTGAAAGTGGCTGTTGCGCGCCATCAGCAGCAGGGTCGTGAACACCAGCAGCACACCGAGGAACACGGCACCGGCCACGCCCAGCCTGTGCGACCACGGAAACCATGCCGAGGTATCCCGGAGCACGAGCAGCGCCCAGTCACCGCCGGGGTCGTTCCAGCGCAGGGGGATGCTGGCCGCCGCATAGATGCGCCCGTCGATCCGGGCCTGGCGGCCGAGGAGGCCATCTCCGGCATCTCGATGTCCATCAGGACCACGTCGAACGAGCCGGCGCCGATCCGTTCCAGGGCCTCGCGCCCGTTGCCGGCCGTCACCACCTCCGCCCCCGCCGTCTCTATCCCCAGGGCCTGGGCGATGGCGGCGACCAGCGTGGACTCACGCACCGGCTTGAGCAGGAAGGCCTCGAACTCGAGGTCGCCGGCCTGGCGCACCAGCTCCTCATGCCCATAGGCGGAGACCATGATGATGGCGGGTACGGCCGTCAGCGCCAGCTCGTGCTTGATGGTCCGCGCGGCCTGGATGCCGTCCATGACGGGCATCTTCCAGTCATCAGTACCAGACCATAGGGACGATCACGCGCCGCCGTCTGGATCTGATCGATGGCCGCCATACCGGAGATGGCCTCCTCGGCCTCCAGGCCCAGGGCCCTGAGCTGCCGGACCATGACCTCGCGGGCGGCCGCATTGTCGTCGACCACCAGGGTCCGGGTGCCGAACAGCTCCGTCGGCAGAGCCGGCGCCCGGATCATCCGCTCCCTGGCCCGACCGAAGCGGGCGGTGAACCAGAAGGTGCTGCCCAGCCCGGGCTCGCTCTGCACGCCCAGTTTGCCCCCCATCAGTCCGACCAGTTGCCGGCAGATGGCCAGTCCCAGGCCTGTGCCGCCGTGTTCGCGGGCCATGGAGGGCTCGGCCTGGGAAAAGGACTCGAAGATACGCTCGACCTGATCCCGCGTCATCCCGATCCCGGTGTCGGAGACCTCGAAACGCACGGTCACCCCCTCGGCGTCCCGGGTGTCCGCGGCACGGATCAGTACCCGCACCTCCCCCTCCTCGGTGAACTTGACGGCGTTGTCACACAGGTTGATCAGGACCTGGGACAGGCGCAGCGGGTCCCCGACCAGCCCTTCGGGGACATCCGGGGCCGCATCGAAGATCAGATCCAGGCCCTTTTCGGCGGCCTTCAGGGCCACCACGCTGGAGACGTTGTCGAGGACGTCGTCGTGCAGACCGAACTCGATGGACTCGAGCTCCAGTTTGCCGGCCTCGATCTTGGAGAAGTCCAGGATGTCGTTGATCAGGCCCAGCAGGGACTGGGCGGCATTGTGGATGCGGTGCACATAGTCCCGGGCCCTGCCCCGCAGCCCGTCCTGCAGGGCGAGCTGGCTCAGCCCCATGATGACGTTCATCGGGTTGCGGATCTCGTGACTCATATTGGCCAGGAAGGCGCTCTTGGCGCGATTGGCCTCCTCCGCCTCCCGGGTCCGTTCCCGGATCCGCTCCTCCAGCTCCCGGTTGAGCTCGCGCAGGGCCTTTTCCGAGTGGATCCGTTCGCTGATGTCGGTCGAGATGGCACCGACGGCCGTGATCCGCTCTCCGGCCCCGCGCAACGGAAAGTAGATGGCGACGAAGTGGCGCTCCTCACCCCCCAGGCGCAGGCTCTCTTCGAATTCCAGGGCCTCTCCGGCCTTCTGGGTCTGCTGGTCGTGGCGCCGCAGCAGCTCGGCCTCGGCCGGCGTAAAGAACTCGAAATCGGTCTTGCCGACCACCTCGGCGGCCTCGCGGCCGAGCTTGTCCAGCAGGGTGCGGTTGACATCCTGATAGCGGCCCTCGAGGTCCTTGACCGCCACCAGGGCCGGGGTGTTGTCCAGTATGGCACGCAACCGCCCCTCACCTGCCACGATCCGGCGCTGTGAACGCTGGATGAGCACCGCCAGGGCGATCACCAGCAAGGCCATCCCCAGGTTCACCCCGCGGATGACGGCCCGTGAGCCCTCCAGCAACTCGAAGGCCTCGGCCTCATCGAGCTCCGTGGCGATCCCCAGGTCCAGCCTGGGGAGCCAGAACCAGGCCCCGACGACCCTCTGCCCCCGGTAGTCCCGATAGCTCCCAGGTCGGAGCCCTCGTGGTCGCGGATCACCGAGGCGGCCATCCGGGTCAGCGGCTGGGCACTCCTGGGCTGCGGGCACCCGAGTTCAGGTCCACGCCCGGATCCCGTATGGAGATGGTGAGCATGGAGCTCTGATCCCAGCGCAGCAGACCGATGTCGCGCAGCTGGCGGTCGAAGCGGCTCTGGCTCATCAGCCGCCCCTGGGCATCAATGGCGTAGGTCTCTCCGCTGGCACCGAGACGTCCCCGCTGCAGGATATGGCTGAAATCCTGCTCAGGATCGAGCCGGAAGGCCAGCACGGCGATGGTCGCGCCGCGTCGGTCATGGACCGGTGCCGCGGCGAACAGGGTGGGCACGCCGCGCTCGGGCAGCGGTGGACGGCCCGACGGCATGGCGTATGCGGCGGAGTCGTACCGGTACAGGGACGGACTTGGGCGCCCCCCGGGTGCCACGGTAGCGCCGCAGGGACCGGAACGGAACACCGGGAGGGAAGGCCGGTACGGGGCGTCGGGAGGCAGGACCGCACCCTTGACTTCGCCAGGCATTGAAGGCCAAATGGCCGCGTGGCCAGCAACCCGAAGGCCCGCAGCAGCCGCACATGGATCTTCGCCGCCCGGTACGGTCGGCGCCCGCCGTACCGGTCCCACGGGGCCGCACGCAGGCCCTTCAGTCCTGGCGGCGCCAATCCCCGGGCCAGGCAGGCCGTTGCCCCTGTAGGGCGCGGCCTCCACACACCCCCCCGGTCGCGGAGCGGCAGGAGCCCGAGGTGGCGCCCATCCGACATGGCACACAGCAGGCCCCCAGACCATGACTGAGCCCTCCCCCGCCGCAATCCGGCATGCCCTCCCTGAGGCTGCGGTGCGCGGATTCCAGATGGCCGGGACCGGCCCCGCCCCCCATGGCGGCTGCCGAGGGGAGACCCGGGAGTCGCTGTGCGACCGACGCGCGCGGAGGATCCCCTGATGCCCTGGTTGAAGTGGCTGCCATGGCGGTTCGTGCTCAGCCGCGCCGCCCGCTCCCAGGGCTTTCTGGACCCGGTGGCACTTCTGGGCCGGCTGCATCGCTTCGCCCAACCCTCCGAGGTCGGCGAGCCCATCGAGCTGCTGCGGGCCGGGGCCGTGTTCCACGCCCGGGGGCTGATCAACAGCCGGGTGATCCAGCACAACCTGGACTGGGTCTGGCCCTACTGGGTCGAGCGTCAGTTTGATCCCCTGGACGTATCCTTCGTACCCCGGGCATTCTCCATCACTCACATCAACCTGACCCATCGCAACTGGACTGCGGTGGGGTGGCCGGACTGCGAGGCCCTGCCGATCGTGGATCCGCGTGGTCTGTTCACGCCCCATTTCGACAGCTGGTCACTGGACGGCTGGATCCTGGCCGAGGATGGGCGCTGCCTGCTGCCCTCCCGGGCACCGTCCACGTTCCAGACCCTGGAGTTGAGCCCTTGGCCCACGCTGGTGACCGAGACCCGCCAGGCCGGGCTGAGACTGGTCTCGCGGGCCTGGGTGGCACTCGAGGCGGGACACCCGGTCTCCCATCTGCGGCTCGAGGCCGACGCCGATGCCCCGGCCTGGCTGATCCTGGCCCTGCGTCCCTACAACCCGGAGGGGATCAGCTTCATCCACGAGGTGACCCTGTCTCCGCAGCGCACGCAGTGGACCGTCGATGGCAGGCGCCAAGTGGTATTGGGCGCACCGGCGGAGCGTCACCACGTCTCCGACTACCACGCGGGGGATGTACACATCCACCTGGCCGACCTGGAGGATCAGCTGGGCGTGCGTTGTGAGGTGGGCATGGCCACAGCGGCGGCCCTGTATCGGATCGAACCCGGCCAGGGCCGGGAACTGACTGTCACCCTGCCGCTGGAGGCAACCGGCAGGAGCGAGATCCGGGACTACCCCTCGTGGCCGCAGGCCCTGGACGGGCACTGCACCGTGCAGGTCTCAGAGCCGCGCTACCAGTTCCTGTACGACGCGGCCATCAAGACCCTGGTGCTGCACGCCCCTGAGGACGTCTATCCCGGCCCCTACACCTATAAGCGGTTCTGGTTCCGGGATGCCGCATTTATCCTCCACGGCCTGCTCTGTGCGGGGCTGTTCTCCCATGCCGAACGGGCCCTCGACCGTTTCCCCGCCCGTCAGACCCCCCGCGGCTACTTCCTCTCCCAGGCGGGTGAATGGGACTCCAACGGCGAGGCCCTGTGGATCATGGACCGATTCTGCCGGTATACCGGTCACCCCCCCAAGCCACGCTGGCATCGTGCCGTGCGGCGCGGGGCACGCTGGATCGCACGCAAGCGCCTGCCCCACACCCCGCCCAGCCCCCACGCGGGACTGCTGCCCGCGGGCTTCAGCGCAGAACACCTCGGACCCAATGACTATTACTACTGGGACGACTTCTGGGGAATCGCCGGTCTGCGTTCGGCGGCCCGCCTGGCAACCGGATTCGATGCCGCGGCGGCCCGCGAGTTTGAGCACGAGGCCGAGGACTTCCAGGGGGCCATCGAGCGCAGTCTCACCGCGGTGGTGCAACGGCTGGGACGCGAGGCCATACCCGCCTCGCCATACCGACGCCTGGATGCAGGCGCCATCGGCTCACTCGCCGTGAGCTATCCGCTGCAGCTCTGCCCCCCCGACGACCCGCGGGTCCTGGGCACGGCCGAATACCTGCTCTCGGAGTGCTTCGTCCAGGGAGGGTTCTTTCAGGACATGATCCACTCCGGAATCAATGCCTACCTCACCCTGCATGTGGCGCAGGTGCTGCTACGGGCGGGCGACCCCCGCCACCTGCGGCTCATGGACCGGGTCGCGGAGCTCGCCTCACCCACCGGCCAGTGGCCGGAGGCGATCCATCCGCGGACCCTCGGCGGCTGCATGGGGGACGGCCAGCATGTGTGGGCCGCCGCGGAGTGGATCCTGATGGTGCGAAACTGTTTAGTGCGCGAGGAGGGCGAACACCTGATCCTGTGCAGCGGCGTGCCCCAGCGCTGGCTGGACGGCGGGCAGCCCGTCACCTTCGGGCCCGCACCCACTCCCTTCGGCACGATATCGATCGAACTGCGGGCACTTGGGGGACCCGGCCCGCGGCGTGTGACCCTGAGCTGGGAGGCCCGCTGGCACACCCGCCCCCCCCGCCTCGAGGTCCGCCTGCCGGGCTATCCCGCAGTGGCCGCCGCCGAAGGAGACCACCGTCTGGAACTCACCGAGGAGCCCGCCCCATGAATATCGTGATGGTGACCAACACCTATCTGCCCCATGTCGGCGGTGTCGCCCGCTCCGTGGATGCCTTCACCACCGAGTACCACCGGCGCGGCCACCGCGTCCTGGTGGTGGCCCCGGAGTTCCCCGGCACGCCCGCTCACGAGCAGGACGTGGTGCGCATCCCCGCCATCCAGCACTTCAACGGCAGCGACTTCTCCATGGCCCTCCCCGTCCCGGGACTGCTGCGCGACGCCCTCGAGTCCTTCCAGCCCGACATCGTGCACTCCCACCATCCCTATCTGCTGGGTATGACCGCACTGCGCATCGCCCGCTCCCGCCGGCGACCTCTGGTGTTCACCCACCACACCCGCTATGAGGAGTATACGCACTATGTCCCCCTCAACGTCCCCAAGCTGAAGCGCTTTGTGATCGAGCTGGCCACCCATTACTGCAATCTCTGCGATCAGGTCTTCGCCCCCAGCGAGAGCATCGCGTCCCTGCTTCGTGAACGGGGCGTCCTCACCCCCATCGCGGTCGTGCCCACGGGTGTCCGGATCGAACAGTTCGCCAGCGCCGACGGCCCGGGATTCCGTCGGGCCCTGGGGATCCCGCAGGATGCCTTCCTGGTCGGGCACGTCAGTCGGCTGGCCCCGGAGAAGAATCTCCATTTCCTCGCCGAGGCCGTGGCCCGTTTCCTCAAGATCCATCCCCGCACCCACTTCCTGGTGGTGGGCACGGGCCCCTCGGAACCGGACATCCGCTCGGTGTTCGCCCGCAGCGGCCTCAGTGGGCGCCTGCACCACGCCGGCGTGCTCGGCCATCCGCGGCTGGCCGACGCCTATCATGCGATGGATGTCTTCGCGTTCGCCTCCAAGAGCGAGACCCAGGGGATGGTCATTACCGAGGCCATGGCGGCGGGTCTGCCCGTAGTGGCACTGGACGCCCCCGGGGTGCGGGACGTGGTAAGAGACCGCTACAACGGGCGTCTGATCCAGATCGAGAGCACGCAGGCCTTTGCCCTGGCGCTGGGGTGGGTCCTGGAGCTGCCCGCCGCCCAGCGCCGAGCGCTGTCCGGCGCCGCCCTGAAGACCGCCCGGGAATTCTCTCTGGAGCGTACCGCCGACAAGGCCCTGGCGCACTACCAGGCCCTGCTCTCGCAGGCACCCGCCAACAAGAGTGAAGAGGACGCGGCCTGGGAACGGGTGATCAACCTGATCAAGGCCCAGTGGGAGATCACCCGGGGGATGGCGGAGGCCGCCGGTGCCGCGCTGCGCTCCGCCGAGCCCCCGGTGGCACCGGACGCCTGAGTACAGTACATCCTGTGCACCCGGCAGAAACCCGTCCGCGTCACAGGGATCAATCCGTGCGCCAATTGGCCCAGCCGGACAGGGGGGTACAGGACCCGAGCCGGGGCTCGGCGTGCAGGGCCGGGACCCGGGGCCACCAGGGATTGACGGGTACCGGTGCCTGGCAGGCGGCGATCCGGACCTCGAACGGGCGCGTCCCGTCCTGGCCGAAGACCGTGCACGGCACCTGGTGTTGCGCGCCGGAGACCCGGACCTGCGGGGCGGGGAAGTTCCAGCGCTGATAGCGTCGGTACATGCCACCCCGGAGATCGTCCCAGACCTGGGTCGTATAGCCGCCGGGGCGCTGCCGCCCCGAGGCCTCGTCCCAGCTCAGGACACAGGATCCCGAGGCCCCGCCAAGTCGTGGGTTGTCGACAGCTGCCGCGACTCGGGTGCCGCAAGCCAGCGCGCCACTCAGACACAGCACATATACGGCCCGGCGCCATCTCACTGTGAAATCCGTTATCATTCGCTCATCGCCATCCCTGTATCCACCGCCCCGGGATGCGCGGGCCCCGCGGGCCATCGGTCTCCCGGTGCATGACGGTGTCCGTGACTCGTCATTTGTGATCCGGCAGCATACTATACCCCTCGCACCTGATATTTCGGCTCCCAGGTCCCGCATCTTTGGGCGCATGACGGCGTTGAAAATGCTTGTCATATGAGTGATATGGCTGCGCATTTTCGCCTTACCCTGCCCCCAGATCCACGCACCCTGAAAACCGAAATATCAGGCGCGAGGGGTATACTCCCTGAGCCCGCTGCGCGCGGGCTTGCGTCAGCACCTGCACCGACCCGGCACGAGACCTATCAACCTGACACAGATACTGGCATAAAAGATACTCAGATGAACACCAAACACATCATAAGTTATACGGCGCCACCCGACCTGCTGCAAGACCGCGTGCTGCTCATCACCGGGGCCGGAAACGGGATCGGTCGGGCCCTGGCCAAGGCCAGCGCCCGACTGGGCGCCCGGGTCGTCCTGCTGGATCGCAACCTGTGCGCCATCGAGGGGGTCTATGACGAGATCGAGGATGCCGGTAGCCCGCCACCGGCCTTGTATCCCCTGGACCTCGAGGGCGCAAACATGGACGACTACGCCGAGCTGGCGGCCACGATCAAGAGAGAGTACGGGCGTCTGGACGGGCTGGTGAACAATGCCGGCTGGGTCAGTGGACTCACCCCCGTGGAGCACTACGACATGCAACGCTGGATGCGGGTGATGATGGTCAATCTCAATGGCCCCTTCGCCCTGACCCACGCCTGTCTCGGACTCCTGAAGGCCGCCCCGGATCCAAGCATCGTGTTTTCGACCGACGACTGCCAGCGGGCCTACTGGGGGGCCTATGGGGTCGCGAAACAGGGCATCCTGGGGCTGATGAGGATCCTCGCAGCGGAATACCAGGGGGACATCCCCATCCGGGTCAATGCAGTCGATCCGGGCGTGGTGGCCACGGACATGCGCCGGGAGAACTATCCGGGGGAGGACATGGACTCACATCCCGCGCCGGAGGCGGTCGTCGGTCCCTATCTCTATCTTCTGGGTCCGGACAGCCGCGGCGTGACCGGCCTCAATGTGGAATTGGGGCGCAAGGCTCAAACCTGAGGGGGAACACGGGATTGCCCTCACTTCATCAGGTCGACCTCGATGCCACGGGCACGCAGGGCATCGGCCCGGGCGTCGATATAGCGCTGAAACTCGGGCTGGGTGCGGTAGGCCCCCGAGGCCACATAGTCGAGGACCGACTGGATATGGAAGGCCTTGAGATAGCCCTCGGAGCGGAAGACCTCGCGTCCGTCGGCATCGAAGAACACCAGGCTCGGTGAATATTTGATATCGAGCTGCCGTGCCCAGGCATCGGTCTCGAGCGACTGGCCGGCCGGGGTCTGGACCCGGTCCTTGGACCACATGTCCACCACCGCGACATCGAAGGCGGCGAGCAGCTCCCGACTCATGGGCCGGCGCAGGATGTCCAGGTGCAGCTCGTCGCAGGCCCGGCACTGGCGCTGCTCGAAGATGACCAGCACGGGCCGCTTCGATGACGCCAGGCGGTCGGCCAGGCGGTAGGGTGGCTGCAAATAGCCCGACTCGATGTGCAGACGGCCCGTGGCGGGTTCCGGCATGTGCCGGGCCAGGTAGTCCCGGAAGCTCCCCGCTTGTTCATGGTGCCCGGCGACGAAGTCCAGGGCGGCCTCGAAGCGATGGGGAGGATAGTAGCCGTTGATCCGCAGCACCACACCGCCGTCCTCGTCCAGGAAGAGCAGAGTGGGCGTGAACATCACCCGCAGACCCTTGGCATAGTCCTTCTCTGTGGTCTCCTCCCCGCCCAGGCCGATGACCTCGCGGTCCCCCCAGATATTGATGGCGATGACGTCGAAGTGCCCGCGGGTCTTGGCCGCGATCTCGCGCTGTCCGAAGTTGTCGTTCAACAGCTTCCGGCAATAGGGGCATCCGTCCTGGTAGAAGTACAGGAGTACCCGCCGATCCTCGGCGGCGGCCTCGTGGATATCCTCCCGAATGTCCAGAAAGGAGTCCTTGAACCACTTCGGCGCCTCCAGATGGCCCGGATTGACCAGCCCGGGGGCCAGCGAACCCTCCGTGCGGGCCCAGCCGGCCGCACTCCACAACCCCACACACAGAACCAGCAACAGGGCCCGCCATCCGCTCATGACCTGTCCCTCCTCACAATCGAACGCCGACCCGCCGAAGACGGCGGCAGCGGCACTGTCACACCAGGGTGTCGCAGCTATCTCTCTCATATAGAGAGACAGCTTCCCCGGCAGCAAGTGCCCTGTCTCGTGCACGGCGGCGCGCAGGGCGCCGGGTCGCGAACCGGCGGGCCCAGACGACCGGCCGCGCGGCCTGACCCGGTCCGTCCCTATTTGGCCGCCTCCCGCGCCAGGACCTCCTTGATCACGGCCTCGGCCACATTCTTCGGACAGGGCGCGTAGTGTGAGAACTCCATCGAGAACTGACCGCGCCCGGAGGTCATGGTGCGCAGGTCCCCGATGTAGCCGAACATCTCACTCAGGGGGGCATCGGCCTTGACCCGGATCCCGGTCTGCCCGGGCTCCTGGCCCTGGACCATGGCGCGGCGCCGGTTCAGATCCCCGATCACGTCCCCGACATTGTCCTCCGGCGTGAAGACATCCACCTTCATGATGGGCTCCAGCAGCTGGGGCCCGGCCTTCGGGACAGATTGACGATAGGCGGCCCGGGTCGCGATCTCGTAGGCGACCGCCGACGAGTCGACCGGGTGGAAGCTGCCATCCACCAGCGTGACCTTGACGTCCAGCAGGGGAAAGCCGGCCAGGGTGCCCTGTCCCATACTGGTGGCAAAGCCCTTTTCCACCGCCGGCCAGAACTCCCGGGGCACGTTGCCTCCGGTGACCGCGGATTCGAACTGGAAGCCGCTGTTCTGTTCGCCGGGTTCGAGGATATAGTCGATCTTGGCGAACTGTCCGGAACCCCCGGTCTGCTTCTTGTGGGTGTAGCTGTCTTCCACCCGCCGGGTGATGGTCTCCCGATACGCCACCTGGGGCTTGCCCACTTCCACCTCGACCCCATGGGTCCTCCTGAGGATGTCCACCTTGATATCCAGGTGCAGTTCGCCCATGCCCTTGATGAGGGTCTCCCCGGAGTCCTCGTCGGTCTCGACCCGGAAGGACGGGTCCTCCTGCATCATCTTGTTGAGGGCCACCCCCATCTTCTCTGCCCCACCCTTGTCCTTGGGGCGGATCGCGATGGAGATGACCGGGTCCGGGAAGACCATGGGTTCCAGGGTCGCAGGCTGTTTGGGATCGCACAGGGTGTGACCGGTCCGGGTATTCTTGAGCCCGACCAGGGCGATGATGTCTCCTGCCCGCGCCGAGCTGAGCTCTTCGCGGGAGTCGGCGTGCATCTCCACGATACGGCCGATGCGCTCGGTCTTGCCTGTGGCCGTGTTCAGGACCGTGTCGCCCTTCTTCAGCTCGCCGGAGTAGATGCGCGTGAAGGTGAGTGCACCGAAACGGTCATCCATGATCTTGAAGGCCAGTGCGCGCAGGGGGCGCTCGGTATCCACCACGGCGAACGCCCCGGTCTCGTTGCCCTCCAGGTCCACCTCGGGTTGAGGCTTGACCTACATCGGATTCGGCAGATAGTCGACCACCGCATCCAGGATCAGTTGCACCCCCTTGTTCTTGAACGCGGAACCGGCGTAGGTGGGAAAGAAGTCCAGGTTGATGGTCCCCTTGCGTATACAGCGCTTGAGGTCCTCCACAGAGGGCTCCTCACCCTCGAGGTATCGCTCCATCAGCTCGTCGTCCTGATCCAGGGCGGTCTCCACGAGCTGTTCGCGATAGGCCTCGACCTGATCCTTCATCTCCTCAGGGACGGCCTCGACCCGGTAGCTCATCGGGTCCCCGGAGTCGTCCCAGATCCAGGCCTTACGGGTCAGCAGATCCACCACCCCCGCGAAGTCGTCCTCGATCCCGATGGGCAGGACCATCACCAGGGGATTGGCGCCCAACACGTTCTTGACCTGGTCCACCACCCGATAGAAGTCGGCCCCAACACGATCCAGCTTGTTGACGTAGATGATCCGCGCCACCTCGGACTCATTGGCGTAGCGCCAGTTGGTCTCGGACTGGGGTTCCACACCACCAGAGCCGCAGAAGACTCCGACCCCGCCGTCGAGCACCTTGAGGGAGCGGTAGACCTCTATGGTGAAGTCCACATGCCCGGGGGTATCGATGATATTCAGGCGATGCCCGTCCCACTCACAAGAGGTGGCAGCCGACTGGATGGTAATCCCGCGCTCCTGCTCCTGCTCCATGAAATCGGTCGTGGCGGCACCGTCATGGACCTCACCGATCTTGTGGATCTTGCCGGTCAGTTTGAGGATACGTTCGGTCGTGGTGGTCTTGCCCGCGTCGACGTGGGCGAAAATACCGATGTTTCTATACAGGCTCAGGTCAGTCATATTCCTAGCGTCTTCCAGCACAAACACCGCGCGCCCGGAGGCCATACTGCACGGCTACAATGAAAAAATCGGGTGTATCCAGCGGTCGCCCCATCCTGCAAGCCAGCCATTGGGCACCGGCCGGCCTCGGGCCCGCAGCATGGGATACAGGAGTGTCACAAACCCGGATCCCGTGGCCATCACGGCCGGTCAAAACGGCGCCCGATACAAAAGCGGAAGGGGCGACCTGGCACCCAGGTCGCCCCTTCCGCGCCGCGGATTCTAAACCAGACCGCGCCAAATGGAAAATCCCTACGGCTCCGTCGCCGCGCTGAGTCAGGCCCTGCGCTATGAGGTCCCCGCACGGCTGCGCTGCCGGGACTGTCGCGTCTCAGTGACCGCCAGCGTCGTCGACCGGCACCGCCCGCGCACAGGGCAGCGCTCACACTGGGGCCGCGTCCTGCACACCTCCTTGGCGTGACGCACGATCAAGGCATGGTATTCGTTGTACACAGGGACGTCCGGACCGAGGGCGGCCTCGAAGGCCCGGCGCAGTACCTCGTAGTCCTCCTGACCCTGGATCAGCCCCAGGCGGGAGAACAGGCGACGGGTATAGGCGTCGATGACGAACACGGGGCGCTCGAAGGCATAGAGCAGGATGTCGTCGGCCGTCTCGGGACCGACCCCCTTGACGCGGAGCAACTCGTGGCGCAGGCGGTCGGTCGGCCACTGCGCCAGCGCCGTCATGCCCCCCACCTCGAGGTACCAGGCACACAAGGCACTCAGCCGGGCCGCCTTGACGTTGAAGTAGCCGGAGGGTCGCAGCAGGCCGGCCAGCTCCTCCGGGTCGCAGTCCGGATCGCCCGGGGATCCAGGCACGCCGCGGCCTTGAGCCGGTCTATGGCGCGCGCCACATTCGCCCAGGCGGCGTTCTGGGTCAGGACCGCCCCCACCATCACCTCGAAGGGCGTCTCGCCCGGCCACCAGTGCTGAGGGCCATAGCGCTCGAGCAGGGCGTGATAGACGGCGCACAACTGATCCGGTCTCATTTTCGATAGGGTCGGCACCGCACATGCCGCTGCGGCGGAGCCGGCCTGCGCCCTGCGGCGGGCCTGGGGACGCTCAGGCCCGCCGCCCCGTACAGGGCCTGGAGTTCGGGCGGCTCCACAGGCTGCGCGTGCCCGCGCCGCAGACGCGGGGGAAGGACGATGGGCCCGAAGCGGATCCGGATCAGGCGACTCACCCGGATGCCCTGGGACTCCCACAGACGCCTCACCTCCCGGTTGCGCCCCTCGGTGAGCACCACGTGGTACCAGTGATTGGCCCCCTCGCCCCCCGCCTCGGTGAGCGCCGCGAAGCGCGCCATCCCGTCTTCCAGCGCAACGCCGGTCCGGAGCCGATCCAGCGACTCCGGTGCCACCTTGCCCAGGACCCGTACGGCGTATTCCCGCTCGATCCCGCCGGCGGGGTGCATCAGGGCATTGGCCAGGGTCCCGTCGTTGGTGAACAGGAGCAGACCGGAGGTGTTGATGTCCAGGCGCCCGATGGTGATCCAGCGCCCATGGCGGATCCGCGGCAGACGGCTGAACACCGTGGGCCGGCCCTGCGGATCGTGGCGGGTCGTGATCTCGCCCTCGGGCTTGTGATAGGCGATGAGCTGGGGCCGCGCACTGGCACGCACCGCGACCGGCCGCCCCCGTACGGTGACCCGGTCATCGGGCGTCACCCGGTCGCCGAGACTGGCGACCCGCCCGTTGACCCGCACCTCGCCGGCCGCGATCCACCGCTCGATCTCCCGCCGTGACCCCAGCCCCGCCCGGGCCAGGGCCTTGTGGAGCCGCTCCTGAATCTCTCCGGACTGGGCCATGAGTCTCTCTCAGTGCCGGGTCTGGTCCGCTTCGTCCGACGCCACCGACAGATGGACCGCCGTGGGCGACCCGTCTGGCGTGGACTCCCCGTCTGCCGCCGGGGCCGGGTCTCCGCCCGCCTCCTGCCGCCCCTCCTCCTGCGCTGCCTCGGCGGCCACGAGCTCCGACTCGAGGGCCTCGAGGTCGCGCAACTCCATCAGACTGGGCAACTCGTCCAGGGAGGACAGATTGAAGTCGTCCAGGAACTTGCGTGTACTCCCATACAGGGCCGGACGACCGGGGACCTCCTTGTGCCCCAGCACCCTGACCCACTCCCGCTCCAGAAGGGTCTTGACGATATGGGTGCTCACCGCCACGCCCCGGATCTCCTCGATCTCCGCCCGGGTGATCGGTTGGCGGTAGACGATCAGTGCCAGGGTCTCGAGCAGCGCCCGGGAGTAGCGGGCCGGCTTCTCCTCCCACAGGCGCCCGACCCACGGGGCGAAGCGTTCCCTCACCTGCAGACGATAGCCGCTTGCGACCTCCACCAGCTCCATACAGCGCCCCTCATACGCCGCCTGGAGTGCGCTCAGGGCCGTACGCAGGGCCTCACGGTTCGGTCCGCCCACCTCGCCCTCGAACAGCCGCGCCAGCTGATCCAGACTCAGCGGTCGCCCGGCCGCCAGCAGCGCCGCCTCCACGATATCCTGTATCCGCTGCCTATCCATGCTCGGCGACCCTGACATTCTGCGCAGCGGCGCCCTTGGTACGCAGATAGATGGGTGAAAACGGTTCGGACTGCACCAGATCCAGGAGCTGCTCCTTGATCAGCTCGAGGATCGCGAGCAGGGTCACCACCACCCCGGCACGGCCCTCCTCGTAGCCGAACAGATCGGTAAACGCCACCATGTCCTGCTCTCCGAGCGCCCCCAGCACCCGCCCCATGCGTTCGCGCACCGACAGCGGTTCGCGCTGGATGTGGTGGTGATTGAGGAGCTCCGCGCGCTTGAGCACCTGCCTGAAGGCCGCCAACAGTTCGTCGAGTCCGACCACCGGCAGGGGCCTCGAGGCCTCCAGCGGAGGCGGTGCCACAGCCACCGGATGGAGCTCCCGGCCCACGCGTGGCAGCGCGTCCAGGTCCTCGGCGGCCTGCTTGAAACGCTCGTATTCCTGGAGGCGCCTGATGAGTTCGGCTCGGGGATCGTCTTCCTCGTCCTCCTCCACGGGCCGGGGCAGCAGCATCCGGGACTTGATCTCGGCGAGCATCGCGGCCATGAGCAGGTATTCCCCCGCCAGCTCCAGGCGCAGACTGCGCATCATGTCGATGTACTCCATGTACTGGGCCGTGATCTGGGCGATGTGGATATCCAGGATATCCAGATTGTGGCGGCGGATCAGATACAGGAGCAGATCCAAGGGGCCCTCGAAGGCCTCCAGGATCACCTCCAGGGCATCCGGAGGGATGTACAGATCCTTCGGCAGCTCCTTGACCGGCTCGCCCAGGACCACCGCGCACGGTGCCGTCTGCGGGTGTTCCTCGTCCGCCAGGACCTCCGCCTCCGGACTCGGCTCGCTCACCGGGCCCCCGAGAGACTGAGCACCGGTCCCCGGACCGGCCGCGCGCCACGCCCCGACATCCACGAGTGGCTGCTCGGGGGGGGGCCATGTCCCGGGCCGACGTATGCCCGCATCCGGGCCGGCGCAGGCCGAACAGGGCCTCGGAACGGGGGACAGGACAGCGGTGGGCCCTTCACCGGTAGCTCAACCCCATGGCCTTGCGCACCTCGTCGAGGGTATCCCGGGCCACATCCCGGGCCACCTCGTTGCCCTCCGCCAGGATATCCCGGACCGCGCCCGGGTCGGTCTCCAGTTCCTGAGCGCGCTCCCGGATGGGGGCCAGCTCGGCGAGCACCGACTCAATGACCGGCTGTTTGCATTCGACGCAGCCGATACCGGCCGTGCGGCAGCCCTCCTGCACCCAGGCCCTGACCTCCGGTGTGGAATAGATCTGGTGCAGCGCCCATACGGGACACCGTTCCGGATCCCCCGGATCGGTACGGCGTACGCGGGCCGGGTCGGTAGGCATGGTCCGCAGCCGGGTGGCGACCACCTCCTGGTCGTCTCTGAGCGCGATGGTGTTGCCGTAGGACTTGGACATCTTCTGGCCATCCAGACCCGGCATCTTCGGGGCCTGGGTCAACAGGGCATCCGGCTCCGGGAGGATGATCCGCCCGGTCCCCTCCAGGTAGCCGAACAGGCGTTCCCGGTCGCCGAGGGAGATGTTCTGCTGATCCTCGAGCAGGGCCCGCGCCACCTCCAGGGCCTCCAGGTCGCCCTGTTCCTGATAGGCGCGGCGCAGCCTGCGGTACAGCTTCGCGTTCTTCTTGCCCATCTTGGCGACGGCCTTCTCCGCCTTCTTCTCGAAGTCCGGCTCCCGCCCGTACAGGTGGTTGAAACGGCGGGCCACCTCCCGGGTCAACTCCACATGGGCGACCTGATCCTCCCCGACCGGTACCTTGCTGGCCTTGTAGATCAGGATATCCGCACTCTGCAGCAGTGGGTAGCCCAGGAAGCCGTAGGTGGCCAGGTCCCGCTCCTTGAGCCGCTCCTGCTGATCCTTGAAGCTGGGCACCCGCTCCAGCCAGCCTAGGGGGGTGATCATGGACAACAGCAGGTGCAGCTCCGCATGCTCCGGGACCCGGGACTGGATGAACAGGGTGGCGGAACCGGGGTTGACCCCGGCGGCCAGCCAGTCGATGACCATATCCCAGACATTGGCCGCGATGATCTGCGGCTCGTCGTAGTGAGTCGTCAGGGCGTGCCAGTCGGCCACGAAGAAGAAACACTCGTAGCTGTGCTGCAACTCGATCCAGTTGTGCAGTACGCCGTGCAGGTGTCCGAGATGGAGGCGCCCCGTAGGGCGCATACCGGACAGCACGCGGACCGGTTGTCCAATGACTGTACTCACATGGGTTCCTTAGAAGGGTAGGCTGAAGAGATGATAGACCCAGTCGGACAGGGCGCTGTACGGGCCGTTCAGGATCCGGCCCAGATAGCCAAAGGCCAGCAGCCCGAGCAGGATGAACAGGCCGTAGGGCTCCACTCGCGCGTATTGGTAGGCCAGGGTATCGGGCAGGACGCTCACCGCCACGCGTCCCCCGTCCAGGGGCGGGAGGGGGATCAGGTTGAGGACCATCAATATGATGTTGATGGCGATGCCGGCCTGCCCCATGAGCAGCAGGGGCACCGCGACCCAGTCGAAGCTGCCGCTGGCCCACATCCCGAGCTTGGCGATCAGCCCCCAGGCCAGGGCCATCACCAGGTTGGCCGCAGGCCCTGCCGCCGCCACCAGCGCCATATCCCGCTTCGGATTACGCAGACGGCTGAAATCCACGGGCACGGGCTTGGCCCAGCCGAACACGAAGCCGCCCAGCATCAACAGCACGGCCGGGACGAGGATGGTCCCGACGGGATCGATGTGCCGCAGGGGGTTGAGGCTCAGCCGGCCCATGCGCTCGGCGGTGTCGTCGCCGAAATAGCGCGCAGTCCAGCCATGGGCCACCTCGTGGAGGGTGATGGCAAACAGCAGGGGAAGTGCCCAGACGCTGAAGAGCTGGAGTGTATTCATAAGGTCGGCCTTTATGGCACGAGCGCGACGCCTTGGCAAGCATGGAGCGCCCGGCCCTACCAGTCCACGGGCCCCTTGCCCAGCCGCACCACCCGGGGCTCGCCGTCCACCAGATCCACCACCGTGGTCGGCTCGATCCCGCAATTCCCGCCATCGATCACCAGATCCACCGCATGCTCGAGGCGCTCGCGCATCTCCTGGGGATCGGTCATCGGGCGGTCGTCTCCGGGCAGGATGAGGGTGCTGCTCATAATGGGCTCACCCAGCTCCTCGAGCAGGGCCTGGGCGATGGGGTGGTCGGGGACCCTCAACCCGATGGTCTTGCGTTTGGGGGTCTGCAGCCGCCGCGGCACCTCGTGGGTCGCCCGCAGCAGGAAGGTATAGGGGCCCGGGGTATGGGCCTTGAGGAAGCGGTAGGCCTGGTTGTCGACCCGGGCATAGGACGAGAGTTCGGACAGGTCCCGGACCACGAGGGTGAAGTGATGACCCTCGTCCAGCTTGCGCAGGCGGCGCATCCGCTCCATCGCCTCCTTGTTGCCCAGGGCGCAACCCAGGGCGTAACAGGAGTCAGTGGGATAGACGATCAGACCGCCATTGCGGATGATCTCCACGGCCTGGCGGATCAACCGGCGCTGCGGATTGACGGGATGGATCTCGAAGAACTGACTCACGGAACGGGGCTCAGGGGGCTGCACGGACGAGACCGCGGATTCTAGCCGAATTAGCGACAGAACCAAACTGGGGAACAGACAGGGGCCCCGTCGGTCTGAAGGGGACGACCGGCGGAATTTGTGGCCATCCCGGTCGTAGGTTACCATGAGTCTCCCTTTTTGCTACCCCATCCCCCATGAAACTACTCTACGATCTGCTGCCCGTCATCCTGTTTTTTGCGGTCTACAAGTTCTATGCCGCCATTCCACCGGAGGCGATCCAGCTGATCAATGTCCTGCCCCTGCTTGATCTGAGCGCGGGCAAGGCGGGCGATGCCATCTATCTGGCCACGGCGGTCGCCATCCTCAGCGCCTTCGTGCAGGTCTCGGTCTACTGGCTGCGCCACCGCCGCTTCGAGAAGATGCACCTCATCTCGCTCGGGCTGATCACCGTCTTCGGCGGGGCCACCCTGCTGGTGCAGGATCCGATGTTCATCAAGTGGAAGCCGACTGTCCTCAACTGGCTGTTCGGGATCGCCTTCCTGGGCAGCCAGTATCTGGGCCAGAAGACCCTGGTGGAACGTATGATGGGCCATGCGATCCAGGTGCCCTCCCGGATATGGCGGCGACTCAATCTGGCCTGGGTCGGATTCTTCGGCGTGGCCGGGCTGGCGAATCTGATCGTCGCCTACAGCCTCAGCGAGGCGGCCTGGGTCGATTTCAAACTCTTCGGGCTGATGGGGATGACCTTCGCCTTCGTCATCGGCCAGGCCCTGTTCCTCGCGCGCTATGTGGCCACCCCTGAGCCCACACCCGGCGAAAACCCCTGATGCTCTATGCCCTGTTCGGCCACGACGCCGTGGACAGCCTCCAGGCGCGGCGGGCCAATCGCCCGGCCCACCTGGCCCGCCTGTAGGCCCTCCAACGCGCGGGGCGCCTGGTCCTGGCAGGACCGCACCCGGCGATAGACAGCCCGGATCCGGGCCCCAACGGATTCACGGGCAGCCTGATCGTGGCTGAGTTCGAGTCCCTGGACGCCGCCAGGCGCTGGGCCGATGCAGACCCCTATCTGGAGGCCGGAGTCCATGACTCGGTCACCGTGAAACCCTTTCTGCAGGTGCTTCCCTGAGTGCAGTGTCCTACGTATGCGCGCACCCTGTCGCAGCGCCTGCCCGCCCCTCTTTTTCTTAACCCCATCCCCGACTAAGGAGCAACCCCATGGCATACCCCCGCATTTCCCTGTACTCCCTGCTGCTCGCGGGTCTGTTGGCCCTGGCCGGCTGCCAGAACGGCCAGAGCGAGACCCTCGGCAAGGCGCAACCCGCCTCTGGCGAGGTCGTCGCCACCGTGAACGGCCAGCCGATCACCGAGCTCGAGCTGGAGGTCTTTCTCAAGCAGAAGCGCGCCAAGCAGGGCGCGGCCAACCTGAGCCGGGAGGCCGCAATCAACGAACTGGTGAATCTGAAGCTTCTGGCCCAGGAGGCGGAGAAGGAGGGCCTGCCCAAGACTCCCGAGTTCGAGGCCACCATGGCCCTGCAGCGCAACACGCTGCTGGCCAATGAGGTCCTCAAACAACGCATCCAGGACATGGATGTCACCGACAAGGAGCTCCGGGACGAGTACGAGAGGCAGATCGCAGGTATGGCGACCAAGGAGTACAAGGCCCGCCACATCCTGACCAAGTCCAAGGAAGACGCCGAGGCGGTGATTGCAGAGCTGGACAAGGGGGCGGACTTCGCCGAACTGGCCAAGCAGAAATCCACCGGGCCCTCGGGCGCGAACGGGGGTGATCTGGGGTGGTTCAGGCCCGGAGCCATGGTGCCGGAGTTTTCCAAGGCCGTCGAGGGCATGAAGAAGGGGACCTACACCAAGGAACCCGTCAAGACCCAGTTTGGCTGGCACGTCATCCTGCTGGAGGACGTGCGCGAACTCTCCCCGCCCGCCTTCGATGAGGTCAAGGACAAACTGCGTGCCATCGTGGTCAACAAAAAGCTCCAGCAGTACCTCAGCGACCTCCACTCCAAGGCCAAGATCGACATCAAGCCGGCCGCCGAGTCCCCCGCCGCCGAGTCCTAGGAGTCTGTCGGATTTGGGCGCCGGCCCCGAGCGTCTGCACAGCTGAGGGCGCGTCCCGACTCCCCGGGCGGTGCACCGCGAGCCGCGACATGCCGACCCACGAGACCACGGCACCTGAGCGACCGGCGACCCTGGACATCGAAGCGGAGGAAGGGGGAGGCCTGCTGATCCGCCTCGCCGGCTCCTGGACCCTGGAGACGCCGGGCAGCCTGGTGGCCGCGGCCGCCGAGCGGCTGCAGCTGACGGGCCTGCGCCGGATACGCTTCGAGGCCTCCGGGCTCGACCGCTGGGACAGCGGGCTGCTGATCTTTCTGGTCAAGCTGCTCGACCAGGCCCGCACCCAGGGCATCGAGGCCGAGCTGTCCGGACTGCCCTCCGGGGTGCAGCGCCTGCTCAGGCTGGCCTTCGCGGTGCCGGAGCGGATCGACGCCCGGCGCCAGCCGGCCCCAGCAGGCAGACTGGTACGCATCGGGCTGTGGGCCCTCGGTCTGGGGAGGACCATCCAGTCCGATCTCGCCTTCCTCGGCGAGGTCACCGTGGCCCTCTATCGCTTCGTGACCGGCCGCGCCAGATACCAGCGCTCGGAGCTGTGGCTGGCGATTCAACAGGCCGGAGTGGGTGCGCTGCCCATCGTGAGCCTGATCAGTATCCTGGTGGGCATGATCCTCGCGTTCGTCGGCGCG
>Ga0114931_10001944_pt1 | contig 26299 bp, 18 predicted proteins | sample 2SBtaG_FD_89579 | JGI IMG/M metagenome (GOLD analysis project Ga0114931, IMG submission 89579) | Deep subsurface microbial communities from Kolumbo volcano to uncover new lineages of life (NeLLi) - 2SBTROV14_V59a metaG | ecosystem: Environmental > Aquatic > Marine > Volcanic | place: Kolumbo... | reverse complement strand
CGCTACCCGGATCTGCTGGTCCACCGGCTGCTCAAGCGCCAGCTGCACGCCCTGGGCCAGGCGTCCGGCGGCGGCGGCGACTTTCCCGACGTCACCGAGGGCGAGCTGGCCGAGCTGGCCGCCGCGGCCTCGACGCACGAGCGCCGGGCGATGGAGGCCGAGCGCGAGGCGGTGTCGATGTACCGCGCCTACCTGATGCGCGAGCACGTGAGCGAGGAGTTTTCCGCCCGGGTCTCGGGCGTGACCAACTTCGGCGCCTTCGTCGAGCTCGACGAGCCGTTCATCGAGGGGCTGATCAAGCTCGAGGGGCTGGGCGACGACTACTACGCCTTCGACCCGGCCAGCATGCGCCTGACCGGGCGGCGCAGCGGGCACACCCTTGGCCTGGGCGACCGGGTCGACGTCGAGCTGACCAACGTCTCGGTGCCGCTGCGCCGGGTCGACTTCCGGCTGCTGGCCGGCGGCGGCGTCGCCAAGAAGCCCCGCGGCAAGCGCGAGCGCCGCGAGGTGCGGCCCAAGCCCAAGGGCGGCGACCGCCGCCGGACGACCACCCGGACCGAGCGCCGGGTCGGCGGCAAGAAGAGCGCGGCCGCGAGCAAGTCATCCCCCAAGCGAACGAGCAAGAAGAAGACCCGCCGCTAACTCCGCGAAAATCGGGCCTTTCTGGAGCTGTATCTGGCTACAGGGATCCTCCCCGAGCGGGCGCGCGTATTACGTCTTCGGAGGTCTACGATGCTGAAAGGACGGCGGGAAGGAGCCGCGGCGGAAGATGAGTCGGTTGCGCCGCAGCCGCATGCCTCCCCGGGGCGGGGAACGCGGGTGGAGAAGCGCTATGGGGCGGTGCAGAAGAAGGCCGCGCCCGGCGCCGACCCGAGCTCCGAGGTCGCCAGCGACTCCGCCCAGACCGGCGGGCAGTCGCTGCCGGGCTCGACCCAGTCGCGCATGGAGTCGCTGTTCGCTACCGACTTCTCCGACATCCGCGTCCACGAAGGACAGGAGGCGCCGGCCAAGGGCGCGCAAGCGTATGCCCAGGGCTCGGACCTGCATTTCGCGCCGGGCAAGCTGCAGCCGGACACCCAGAAGGGTGACTACCTGCTCGCCCACGAGCTGACCCACGTCGTCCAGCAGCGCGCCGGCGGTGGCGCGACCCAGGCCAAGGCCGAGCCCGGCTCGGCGACCAAGCTGGGCGACCGAGAGCTGGAAGCCGAGGCCGACCGGGTGGCGTCGATGGTCGTGGCCAACCAGTCGGTCGCCGGTCAGATCAGTGGCCGCGCCGGCGGCGACGCCCCGGTGGCGCAGCACTTCGAGTCGGACGAGCACGCCGAGATCGGCGACGACGCGACCAAGGGCGCGCACGGCGAGAAGAAGACCGTCGAGCTTGCCCCCGACTACCGCATCACCTTCGGCGAGATGGTCGCGATGGGCGGCGACTACTTCGCCAACATCGGCCAGATGCGAACGCTGGCGGCCAATCCGGGCAAGGGCGCGGGAACGCGCGAGGAGCTCGAGTACGTTCGCGTGGTCAAGATCCACGGCAACGAGGACGCAGAGGACAACTACTCCGAGAGCGCGCGCAAGGCCGCCGACAAGCGCTACTACGGTCTGGCGGCCGACAACCGGTCGCACTTCCTCAATCCCAACGAAGGCGACACCGGCCGCAGCACCAAGGACAAGATCCACGACCAGGTCGACGACAAGAGCGACTTCGTCGCGCTGGTGACCCACGCCAAGAAGCCCAGCGGTGCGCCCGGCTACTACCGCCACGGGCACATCCGCGCGCTCGCCGAAGCCGGACAGCTGGCGAAGACCGACGCGGGCATCGACACGGCGATGGCCGTCGAGGCGTTCTCCGCCCACTACCTCACGGACATGTTCGCCGCCGGACATACGCGCACCCCTCGCGGCAGCGCGTCGGACTACTGGAACGCGAAGTGTCCGATGTTCTTCTACAACTTCAAGGGATTCCTCGCCGAGTCGCTGGCCTACTACATCAACAACCACAACTGGCGCGGCGTGGCGACCGTCGACTACATCAACGAGCAGGCGCTGGGGACGCTGGAGTCGACCCTGGAAGAGAAGGGGATGCCCGACTTCAAGTTCGGCGACCTGGTAGCCGGCGCCATCCACGACTATGACAACCAGATGGGCGTGCCGGTGATGATCGACGGCCAGCCCAAGCGACTCTACGGCGACGGTCACCTGCACGAGGGTGACACCAAGGACATGGCGATGCAGGCCGTCCGCGCCGGCGTCTCCGACGTCGAGCGCTACTACGCCGCGCGACGGTCGGGCCTGTCGGTCCACGACGCGGTCGCACCGCTCCTCCACGACGGGCTGTTCTCGGCCGAGCGACTGATCCCGGTGGTCAAGCCGGACGCCGAATTGCCCCAGCAGGACCAGAGCGTCAACTGGAACTTCCCCGACGTGGGCGGGCTGTTCTCCGATCGCAAGTTCCGCGAGGGCCTGAAGATCTTCCTCAGCAGCAAGAAGAGCGAGCTGGCCAAGGTCGGCGCCAGCCTCGACGCGGACTACAAGAAGGAGGCGTTCCAGCGCGCGGTCATCGACAAGATGACCGGTGAAAGCGGCATCAAGCTGGTGTGGAAGGTGCTGCAGTGGACGCCCAACACCGGCGGTGGCGTCGGTGGCCACAACCAGGACGACAACGCGTTGGCCTACTACAACAAGGCCAAGTCGACCCCCGGCGGGCTGGCGTCGCTGTTCTGGAGCGCGCGCGCCAATCTGATCAAGGACCTGGTCGACGGCGCGACGTGGGGCGACGAGGAAGATGCCTGCTACAAGCTGATGACCACTGCCAGCGACGCGGACGCGCAAAAGGTCATCGACTTCGTCGGCTGGGATCGGCTCGAGGACGAGCTGGGCAGCCGGTTCCGAAATCGCTATCCCAGGGACCAGTACAAGAAGCAGACGTAGCGACCTGCTATCATTTCGCCGATGGCTCGGAGCGCGATACGGCTGCTGCAGATGACGGGGTTGTCCTTCGCGCTGGCGTTGCTCGCCGGTGCGAGCTGTAGCAAGAAGTCGGCACGACCTCACAACCAGGACGTACACGCGCACGACGGCAACGATGCCCGACCGCAGGGCCGTGTACGGGGAGAGCAGCTGATGAAGGGCGTGGAGATCTTGGCAAACGCGGCCGGAGCGACGGGGCTCGCGCTCTCGGCCAACGAAAAATACGTCGCTGCGAATCTGCGCGGTCGCTGGTTGCACGACGAGTTCGGCGGTCGCGCCGACGAGGTGCCGGGGGTGATCAAGCTGCTCGGCGCCGACGGCGCGGTCACCGGCAGCGCTCACGGATGGCCGCTGGGCGCGCCGGCCGACGACGGGACCCTGCTCTACGTCGAAGAGGCACCGGTCGAGTACAGCTACCGGGTGCGCATCCTCGGCCAGGACCAGACGATCGAGCTGCAGCCGCCGGACGGGTTCTGGCAGGTCAAGGCCGCGCTGCGGCCGGCCGGCTCGTCATGCGCCCTGGTCGCGCTGTGGAGCCCGGTCAAGGGCAGCGATTGGAAGGTTCCGCAGCAGCGGCGCGAGCGGCTGTGGCTGGCCAGCATCGACGCGGCGACCCTGAAGGTCACCGCGAGCAAGACGATCGAGGCCACGCTGCCGGCGCGCGACGGCGCCCGGTTCGGTCTGGGCATCGCCGCGGGCATGGTCGCCGGGACGCCGACGGTTGCGTTCGTCGACCTCCCGGCGCCGGACGCGTCGTCGCCGGCATGGCACGTGCGCGCGTTCGACTGCGCAACCCTGGATTCCAGGTGGGAGGCTGCGCTGCCGGTCGGCGGCGGCGGGCAGGCCGACGAGCCGTCGGGGGGCGGGGCTTCCGAGCCTCCGCCCATGCCGGCGTCGCCCCCCACGGCGGCCGAGGAGCGGACGCTCCGCGACGTCGCCATCGGCTTCTCGGGAGACGGACGCTCGATCGTCGCCGTGCACGGCCAGGCCGGGGCGATGGCCGTCGATCCGGATCGGGTCTACGTCCTCGGCGCCGCCGACGGTTCGCTGGCCGCGACGCTGAGCGGCGATCGGCGCCCGACCGAGCCGGTGCACGCGATCGCTGGCGTGCCGGCCCAGCCGGCAGTGGCGCTGTTGCACCTGGAAGCGGTGCGCAGCGGCGACGCCGCCCGCAGCGTCACCTTCTTCGGCGCCAGCGAGCTGACCGTCCCCGCCGGCGGCTTCACCTCGCTGCTCGACGTTTCGCGCGCGTCCCTGGGCGACGACTGGGAGAGCTACCGCAAGATGGGGCCCCGCAGCTTCGCGGTGACCAGCGACGGGACGCTGCTGCTCGCGCCGGCCAGCTTCGACTGGGTGCGCGCGCACGGTCACGGCGCCGGATTGCCCACCGGCAGCGGCGACGGCGCCAAGAGCCCGGAGGTGTCGCAGTGGTTCCACTACCCGCTCGAGTGGCACCGCGACGCCCGCGATCGCGTCCAGGAGCGCGACCGGTGGATGGACTCGATGCGCCGCTGATCAGCTCTTGCGCCGGCGAACCTGGCCGAGCGCGGCGATCAGCTTGCGCCGGGTGATCGGCTTGCTGATGAAGGTGCGCACGCCCAGGGTCTCGGCGCGTGCCCGGTTCTGTCCACCCGAGCGCGACGAGATGATGATCACCGGGGTGGTCTTCAGTGCCTCGGCGGCGCGCATCCGCGCGATCAGACCGAAGCCGTCGAGGTTGGGCATCTCGAGATCGGTCAGGACCACGTCGTACGGCACCTCGTGGAGCATCTGCCAGGCGCGCTCGCCGTCCTCGGCGACGTCGACGATGTAGCCCTCGCGCGCCAGCATGCGGGTCATCGCCTCGCGGATGGCGTGCGAATCGTCGGCGACCAGCGCGCGGCCGGCGACGTCGGCCTCGGCCAGCCCCGAGCGCGACGGCGCGTCGGCGGTGGCGGCGTCGGGGTAGGCGAGGCGCAACAGCGCGTCGGTGTCGAAGATCAGCTGCACCTTGCCCGAGCCGCTGATGGTCGCTCCGGCGAACAGCGGCAGCGGCGCCAGTAGCGGGCCCAGCTCCTTGATCACGATCTGTCGCGGACCGACGATCTTGTCGCAGGTGACGGCGAACCGCTTGCCCAGGTAGTCGATCACCAGGATCGGCACGCTGGAGGCGTCGAACGGAATCTCGGCGCCGAGCACCGCGTACAGCGGAACCAGCGGCACCGTCTCGCCGCGCAGGGCGACGTAGGCCGGTAGCTTGCCCAGCGCCATGTCGACCTGCGAGGTCTCGAGCACGTGTACGTTGGGCACCGCGTAGACCTGGCCGCGGACCTTGAACAGCATCGCCTGCGACAGCGAGGTCGACACCGGCAGGCGCATGGTGAAGGTGGTGCCCTTGCCCGGCGTCGACGTCAGCTGGATCTCGCCGCCGAGCCGCGAGACGGTGGCGCGTACCGCGTCCAGGCCGACGCCGCGGCCGGCCAGCACGTCGGCCTCGTCGCGGCTGGTCATGCCCGGGTCGAAGATGGCGCGCAGGACGTCTTCTTCGTTGGCCAGGTCGGCGCGGGCTCGGCTCCAGCGGTCGCTGGCGACGAAGCGCTCTCGCAGCGCCGCCGGATCGATCCCGGCGCCGTCGTCGGAGACCTCGAGCACCACCAGTGCGCCCGATTGCCGCGCGGCGATCTGGATGCGTCCCTCGGCCGGCTTGCCGGCGGCGGTGCGGATGTCGGCCGGCTCGATGCCGTGGGCCACCGCGTTGCGCAGAAGCTGAACCAACGGGTCGACGATCTGCTCGGCCAGGCTCTTGTCGAACTCGGTGTCGCCGCCGATCATCTTCAGCTTGATCCGCTTGCCCGCGGCGCGGGCGATGCTGCGCAGTGGCGGGGCCAGGCGCTGGAACAGCGTGCCGGCCGACAGCATGCGCACCCGGGTGAGGTCTTCCTGCAGGGTGCCGCTGGTGCGCCGCAGCGCCTCGGTGTCGTCGAGCAGCGCGCCGGTCGCCCGCGACAGCAGCGTCACCTTGCGCGCCAGGTCGGCCTCGAGCCCGCGGAACGAATCGAGCACGACGTCGCGTTCTTCCGGCGTCTCGGCCCGGCGCAGCGCGGCCACCTGGTTGCGCGCCTGCTGGCGCATGCGGGCCAGCTCGCGGATGATGCTGCGCATTCGCTGGACCCGCCGCTCTATGCGGGTGCGGTCGAAGACCAGCTCTCCGGCGCTGTCCATCAGCCGGTCGATGCGCCCGGCTTCGACGCGAATGACCCGGCCTGACATCGGCACGCTCGGCTCGTTGCGCAGCTCGAACGCGCCGCTGTGCTCGACCGCGACGATCGAGTGGGTGCCCTCGTCGCTGTCGATCGGCGCGGCGACCACTCCGTCGTCGGCCGGCTCCTCGCCGCTCTTCGATTTCGGCGGCGGGCGGTCGAAGTTGAGCTCGGTGTCCGAGCGGTTGCGGCGACGCCGCGGGGGCGCGGGGGCGGGCGCCGGGGTCGGCGTCGGCTCCGGCGGCTTGGCCAGCGGGCCGCCGAGCTTCTCCAGCCGCTCGGTCACGCGCTCGGCCAGCACATCCTGCGCGCTCGACTCCTCGGCGTCGTCGCACAGGGCGCGCAGCGCGTCGACGGCGTCGACGAGATGGTCGAGCACCTCGCGCGACCAGGCCAGGCGTCCGGTGCGCACCTGGGCGAAGCGATCTTCGAGCGCGTGGGACAGCTCGACCACGTGGCGCAGGCCGACCGTGCCGGCCGAGCCCTTGAGCGTGTGCGTGGTCCGCATCAGCTCGCTGACGGCGCCCTCGTCGGGGCGCTCGCCGGCCAGCTGCAACAGCCGGGCGGTCAGCTGGTCGAGCACGTCGTGGGCCTCGTCGCGGAAGAAGCTGCGCAGCATCTGCAGCTCTTCGGGGGCGAAGTCGTCGCGCACGTCGCGGGCCATGGTTCAGGCCCGGGAATCGTCTCCGCCGGGCGCCTGCGCCGCCGTCGCCGCGGTCTGCAGCTCGGCCAGCAGGCCCGGCACGTCGATCAGCGGCAGCGGGTTGCCGCGCCCGTCGTCGAGATGGTTGGCGGTGGTCGACTCGCGCAGGGTGGTCACCGTCTCGACGTTGGCCACGCGGATGGCCGCGGTCACCCCTTCGCCCTCGACCAGCACGGCGCCGTCGCCCCGCCGCGCGGGCCGCATGTCGGCGTCGTCGGCCGCCGCGCCCAGCGCCGCGGCCAGATCGATGACCGGCGTCACCGTGCCGCGCACGTTGACCGCTCCGGCAATGGCCGGCGGCGCCGTAGGCACCGGGGTGACATAGGCGAGGGTGACGACCTCGCGCACCCAACGCAGCTCGACCGCATAGCGCGCGCCGCCGAGGGCGAAGACGACGACGTTCTTCACACGGCCACCGGCATGACGCGCCGGCGGATCAGCTTGATGGACAGCAGGCGGTAGAGCATCTTCGATACGTCGAACGAGCCCATGCGCGAGCGGCGGATGATGTCCTTGACCGTGTTCTTGCCGTTGACCAGCTCGAGCACCGCCAGTTCCTCGCGGGTGAGGCGACCGCGGCCCATCTGCGCCACCGCATCCTCGTTGCGCAGGAAGACCAGATCGAAGTTTTCGACCTCGCGCTCGATCAGATGCCACTCGTCGACCCGGCGGAAGCCCTCCATGAGGATCCCTTCGACGTCGAGGCCGAGCGCGGCATCGGCGGCGGCGTGGGGCAGGTCGCGGGTGCGGCGGAAGCCGAAGTTGCCGAAGCGCCAGCGCAGCACCTCGTAGATCAGCTCGGACGTCTGCCGCTTGAGCGTGGCGGTGAGGTCCTGCTCGCTGAGGTATCCGAGCTTGACCAGCTGCATACCGATCAGCTTGGAGCCGGGGCTACGCGACTCGAGGAAGCCCTCGAAGTCCTGCTGGGTCATGAGCTCGTGCTCGACGATGAACCGGCCCAGCAGGAACTCCTCGGAGATGCCGGTGGCGGTGGCCAGGTCGATGCGGCCCTTGCGGAAGTAGATCTCGATGTTGCCGCGGGCGCGGGTCACCGACAGGATGCCCGACTGTTCCTGCGCGTCGAGGAGCTGCAGCACCTCGGCGATCGGCACGATGCGCAGGTCGCCCTGCAGCCCCGACCTGCCGACCGCGCCGGCCAGCGACAGGATCTCCTCGAGGGTGTCGTCGTCGAGGGCGGCGGAGGCGGCGTCGGCGATGGCCGAGGCGTCGGTGGGCACGCGCGAGTCGTCGGCGACGCCGTCTTCGGCGGCGGCGTCGGCCAGCGAGAACAGCCCGGCGACGCGCGCCGACACCACCGTGGACACGCGGTCGCGGACCTCGGCCAGTTGCTCGAGTCGGGCGGCGGCGCTGGCCGACTCGTCCTCTTCCTCGGCGAGCTCGGACGACCCGCTGATCAACGGATCGGCGAGCGGGTTGGTGAACTCATCGTTGCCGTGCCGAGCGTACTTGGCGATGGTGTGCTGGACCACCGCGGTGATCGCTTCGGGCGAGAACGGCTTGGTGATGTAGTCGACGATCCCCATCACCTTGACGAAGCGCTCGCCGACCTGGTCGCCCTTGGCGCTCATCAGCACCACGGGGATGTCCTCGAGTCCTTTGTCGGCCGACATCTCGCGGCAGAACTGGTACCCGTTCATCCGCGGCATCACGAAGTCGAGGAGAATGAGGTCGGGGGTACCCTGGCGCGCGTGCTCCAGCCCGGCCTCGCCGTCGGGCGCGGTCTCCACCCCGAACCCGGCCTTGGTCAGCATCAGCTGAACGACCTTGCGGATCGTCGGGCTGTCATCGATTACCAGGACTGTCTCGCCGGACATGTGTGGCTCCCCTGCGTACATCGGCCCCTCCCTTCGATGGCACCGAGGGGGCGCATCTTACGTGGAACGTTACGTTTTTTTCAACGGATTCCGGGCCTTCCCGGACACGAGGCGAATTGGTCGCGCCGCCGGGCGCGTGGTAGGCTAGCTCCAGCCTCGAGGCGTGGGGAGCATTGGCTCAGCCGAGCGGAAAGCGCGACAAATTCCCGAGGAAGTTCGGGAAGTACCATCTGCTCGGCCCGCTGGCTCAGGGCGGCATGGGGGCGCTCTACCTGGCGGCCACGGGCGATCGGGGCCTCGAGAGGCTGCTGGTCATCAAGACCGTCCTGCCCCACCTGGCCGACGCCGAGTACGTGTCGCGCTTCCGCGACGAGGCCAAGGTCGTGGTCAAGCTGTCCCACGGCAACTTGATCCCGGTGTTCGACGCCGGGCAGGTGGGCGGCGAGCTGTTCCTGGCCATGGACTTCGTCGAGGGCAAGGACCTGCGCGCGATGTGGAATCGCTGCGCCAAGAAGCAGGTCGCGTTCCCGGTCGACGTCGCGGTCTACATCATCAAGGAGCTATGCCGCGGGCTGGGCTACGCCCACTCGTACGGCGACCTGCACCTGGTGCACCGCGACGTGTCGCCGCCCAACGTCCTGGTCTCGTACACGGGCGAGGTCAAGCTGACCGACTTCGGGCTGGCGGCGTCGACGCTCAAGCTGGAGAAGACCGCGCCGGGCATCATCTACGGCAAGGTCGCGTACATGTCGCCCGAGCAGGCGCGAGGCGAGAAGCTCGATGGCCGCTCCGACCTGTACGCCGCCGCGATCATCCTGTGGGAGCTGCTCACGGGCCGGCAGCTGTTCCCACCGGGCAGCGAGCAGCCGCAGGATCTGCTGCAGCGCGCGCGCGGCCCCGAGGTGGCGCCGCCGTCCAAGCGGGCGCCGCGGGTGCCGCCGGCGCTCGACGACATCGTCATGCGCGCGCTGTCCGGCGATCGCGACGACCGCTTCGTCGACTGCGAGGAGATGCGCGAGGCGCTGTCCGGGTGGCTGGCGGCCGAGGCACCGGCCACCGATGCGGCGCGGCTGGACTCGTTCATGCACCAGCTTTTCGACGACGACATCGGCCGCGAGCGGGCCGAGCGCGGCCGCCTGCTGGAGACGATCCGCCAGCGGGCGATGACGCTGCCGCCCACCGACGAGCTCCGGCGCATGGTCGAGGAGTCGGCAGGCATCGAGATGGAGCCGCGCGGCGACGAGCCGACCCGCCGCAAGATCCGCGCCCCGGGCAGCCTCGGCCGGCGCGCCAGCGATGCGGACGGCGCCAGCGTGGACGACCGCCGGCGCGGTGGCCGCGCGAGCGACACCGCGCGCGGCGTGGCCGTCGATGTGCCGCGCGCCGGGGTGGGCGGACGCACGGTGCTGACGCCGCCGCCGGGGGCGGGCAGCGCCGCCATGGCCGCCGCCCTGGAGGATGAGCCGGATCCCCACGACAGCGTCGACTTCCTGGGCCAGATCCTCGACGGCCGCTACCAGGTCAGCGAGCTGATCGGCGAGGGCGGCATGGGCCGGGTCTACCTGGCCGAGCACGTCGAGATCGGCAAGAAGGTCGCGGTCAAGATCCTGCACCCGGTCTACGGCCGCATGCCCGATCTGGTCGAGCGCTTCCGCCGCGAGGCGCGTGCGGCCTCCCGCATCGGCCACCCTCACATCGTCGACGTCACCGATTCGGGGACTACGAACGACGGCTCGGTCTACTTCGTCATGGAGTATCTCGAGGGCGTCGAGCTGGCCAGCGTGATCGATCGCGAGGGCGCCCTCGACGTGACCCGGGTGCTGCGCATCGGCGTGCAGATCTGCCGGGCGCTGGCCGTCTCCCACGCCTCGGGAATCATCCACCGCGACCTCAAGCCGGAGAACGTCTTCCTGACCCACCGGCAGGGGGCCGGCGACTTCGTCAAGGTCCTCGACTTCGGCATCGCCAAGACCACCGAGGCCGAGCAGGCGCGCGATAAGCGTCTGACCAGCCCGGGCATGGCCATGGGTACGCCCGAGTACATGTCGCCCGAGCAGGCCGCCGGCCGTCCCGCCGACGAGCGCTGCGACATCTACTCGATGGGCGCCATCCTCTACGAATCGCTCACCGGCGTTCCGCCCTATCGGGGCGCGAACTTCATGGAGATCCTGACCAAGAAGGCCACCGTCGATCCGCGGCCGCCCGACGAGCTGCGGCCGGACCTGCCCGACGCGGTCGCCGAGCTGGTGACACGCGCGATGGCGCGCAACCCCGACGATCGCCCGCGGTCGATGGAGGCGTTCGAGTACGAGCTGACCAAGTGTGTGGCCGGTCGGGGCACGGCAGTGGCGCGGATCCTCGGGCTGGCCGCCGATCCGGCGCTCATCGCCACCCTCAACCCGGGGGTCAGCGTCACCCTGGAAGAGCGCGGCCTGGCCTCTGGCGGTCGGCGCCGCATCACGCCGACGCCGCAACCCAGCTTCGCCGGGGGGATCACCGGACACTCGGGAATCCGCCCGCTGGCGCCGATGGGCGCCGGGGTGGCGGAGTCGGGGCGCGACTACGAGCGCGAGGACACGATGTCGGTGGCGCCGATCGGCGGCGCCGGGTCGATCGGGCTGTTCGGGTGGATCGTTCTGGTGGCGCTGATCTTCACCGGTCTCGGTGTGATCCTGTTCGTCGCCACCGGTGAGCGGCGCGGGCAGAGCGCCGCTGCCGGCGAGACCGTGGCCGGCACGACCCCGGGGACGACCGCGGGGTCGCCCGGGGCCCCCGTGCCCGGTTCGCCGGCTGCCACCGCCGTGCAACCGTCACCAGCCGTCGCTGCCGCGGCGCCGGACGCCGGCGTCGCTGTGCCTGCCCCGGTGCCGGCCGCCGACGACAAGGTCGCGCACGTCACGCCGCACAAGACCAACAAGGTCGGCGTCAGTCACCGCGCGTCGCACGCGCCATTGTCGCCCGGTGGCGTTCCGCGCAACAAGCGCGAGGCGCGGGCGCTGTTGCGCGTCGCCTCCAAGCACAAGGCGCGCACCGAGTGGGCCGAAGCCCGCGAGGCGTACCAGCGGGTCGCCGAGGGCAAGTACCTGCGCGCCGAGGGCTACGTCGGTTTGGCCCGCATCGCCTTCGAGACCAAGGAGACCGACGGCGCCATCAAGTACGCCGAAAAGGCGCTGGCCGCCGGCGCCCGCGCCGACGCGTGGATGATCCTCGGCCACGGCTACTACAAGAAGGGCCGCTACGCCGAGGCGCTCAAGTATTACGAGCTGGTCCTCGAGAAGCGCCCCGGCAACAAAGAAGCGCAGAGCTCGGCCGCCCTGGCGCGCCGCCAGCTCGGCAAGTAGCGCGAGCTAAACACGAACGCCTGGATCGGGAGCCAAATTTCGCCGCCCGTCATGGGTGAGGGCGGACGAAATTCGGCTCCTTCCCATGCGTGTGTGTTTGTTCTCGACCATTGTCGTTTTTGCCACAATGACGCATTTCCAAGGCGCCATTGTTTTAGAAGCGCAGGCGGACGGTGGCGAAGGCGCCTCCGCGGGTGGGGGCGACGGCGGCGGTGACGGCCCGCTCGTCCTTGCGGTCGCGAAGGAACATCCAGGTGCTGGCCGCGGCTGCCGCGATGCCGACGCCGGCGCTGGCCAGCCCCCCGGCCATGGTGCTGTAGCGGTTCTTGCACTCGGTGCCAGCCGCGCACGACGTGCCGTTGCCGTCGATGGAGATGAGCGCCACGCCGGTGGCCAATGCAGCCACCGCGCCGCCGCCGGCGACCCACTTCCAGATCCGATACGGCCGCGGCGGTCCGGCGGGCTTGGGCTCGTCGTGGTGGAGCGGGATGAGGATGATCTCGAACTTCTGCAGCTCGGTGCCTTCCTTGACCTCGACCATCCGGTCGACCTCGGCGTGACCGGCGAGCTGCGCGACCACGCGGTGCTTGCCCGGCGCCAGCTCGCCGCGGTACGGCGACGGCCCGGCCGGCTTGTCGTCGATCTGCAGCTCGGCGCCCTGCGGCCGGCTGAGCACCATCACCGGCGCGGGCGTGACCTCGGGTTGGGTGATGATCTCCCGGGCCACCTTGGCGACCATATCGTTGAGCTCGTTGATGGTGCAGACCGCGCACGACTGGTCGAGCTTGCGCACGGTGGTGCCCTCGATGTCGAGCAGCTCGAGCTCCACCGTGTAGGCGGCGCCGCTGGCCTCGACCTGGGCCTTCATGAACTGCTTGGCGCCGACCTTGTCCGAGATCTGCTGCAGGCAGGTGGTCGACGTGCAGTCGATCAGCTCGCTGCCGCGCAGCGCCGTGCGCAGGGTGTCGTTGTCGACCAGCGCGTAGCCGACGGCGGTCAGGCCCTTGCGCACCGACTCCTGTAGCTGTCCGCGCAGCTCCGGGTCGGCGTCGCCGCTGATCTGCGCCGAGATGATCGCGACGGTGTGGTCCGGCGGCCGCCTGTCGTCGGCGTGGGCCGGAGCGGACAGCGCCAGCACGGCGATAGCGAGCGCGATCGTGCGGTGCATGAGCGGACCCACTTTACCTTGGCGGGATGGGCGAATCCAAGCGACCGGCAAGTCTCAGCGCCGGCCGCGCGCGCGGGCGATCAGCCGCGCCAGCTCTCCGGGCTCTAGACCGCGTTCCACGCGGGCGATCTCCACCCCGGTGCGGTCGAGCACGATCGTGGTCGGCACCTTGTCGATCCGGCCGAGGACGGTCTGTACGGCGGGTGTCGCCAGACCGATGAGGTAGCGTACACCCAGGGCGTCGCGCCAGGGGGCGACCAGCACGCGGCCATCGACGTCGAGTGCGACGCCGATCACCTCGACGTCGCCGGCGGCGGCGCGAAGCTGGTCGACGTCCACGGTCGAGATGCCGTCCCAGGTGGCGAAGAAGTGCAGGACGACCACCCGGCCGCGATAGCGGGCCAGGTTGATGGTGCCGCCGTCGAGCGCCGGCAGGACCAGCGACACCGGGCGAGACGGGGCCCGCGGGGCGGGGGCCGCCGCGCAGGCGGGCAGGAGCAGGAGCGCCAGCGCCGCCGCACGCATCATTTCTGTTGGCCGGCGGCCATCATCGACATGGCGACTTGCATCGCGAACGCGGGATCGCCTTCGATGAGGATCTGACCGGAGAAGTAGGCCTGGGCCGGGGGCAGGGCGCCCGAGCGGATCTGCTCCACGACGTCGGCGCCGACCGAGATGGTCGAGTCGGGGGTGGTCGCGCCGCCGAAGGTCAGCGCCAGCGACAGGTCACTGCCGCGAAAGCCGGTGAGGCGAAAGGTCAGGCGGCCGGCCAGGGTGCGCGCCTGCTCCACCAGGGGCCCGGCGATCATGAGATCGATCGGCGGAGCGGTCCCGGCGGATCCGGCGGCGTCGCGGGGCACCAGTCCGCTGTCGGGATCGAGGACGGCGCGCAGGACGTCCACCGACAGCTCGACGCCGAGATCGGCGGTGCCCTCCGGGCCGGCCGTCACCGACAGTTCGCTGCCGCGGCTGGCCAACCGCCAGGTGCCGCCGCCCTCGCCGCTAACGGTGATATCAGCCGACACGTCGGGCGCGGGTGCGTCCGGGTGGGCCGCGCGCAGACGGGCCGCCTCAGCGGGCAGCCAGGTCTCGAACAGCTCGGTGGGGCTGATGTCGGCCGGAGGCCAGGTGGGCGTGGACATAGGCGGCCGCACGCTATGCGGGAAACGCGGGCCGCGTCAAGGCGGTATACTGAGGGGGATGGGCACCGACTTCGACGAACGCGAGCCGAGCCTCGATCTCGAAGAGGTAGAGCGTCGCGGTGAGCCCCGCGGGATCATGCGCGACCTGGCCGTGACCGTGGATGGGAAACAGCTCGAGGTCCTGGAGGCCAGCCGCAAGGGGGTGTTCGTCACCTCCGACGACCCCGACTCCTATCGCCTGGGCGCCCTGCACGACATCCAGATCAGCCACCAGACCGACGGCACCTCGTTCGAGTGCCGGGCCGAGGTCACGCGCAAGGAGATTCACCCGCGCAAGGGGGTGGTGTTCCGCATCATCCGCATCTCCCCGGTGGCCGAGGAGACGTTCAAGCTGATTCTCGGCGACTCCTGATCGCGCCGATCAGACGTTGAAGCGGAAGTGGACTACATCTCCGTCCTGGATGACGTACTCCTTGCCCTCGACGCGCAGCTTGCCGGCGTCGCGGCACTTGGCCTCGCTGCCGAGCTCGATCAGATCGTCGAAGCGGATCACCTCGGCGCGGATGAAGCCGCGCTCGATGTCCGAGTGGATCTTGCCCGCGGCTTTCGGTGCCGCCGAGCCGCGCTGCACCGGCCAGGCCCGGCACTCATCGGGGCCGGCGGTCAGCATCGACACCAGGTCGAGCAACTCGAAGGCGGCGCGGATGAAGCGGTTCTTGGCCGGCTCGCTGAGACCGAGTGACTCGAGGAACTCGCCCTGGTCCTGTGCCGGCATCTGCGCGATGTCCTGCTCGACCTGGGCGGCGAGGACGACCAGGCCGAGGCCGCGCTCGCTGGCGGCCTTGGCGATCTCGCCCGGAGCGTCGGCGGCCGCCTGATCCTCGGGCACGTTGAGCACCAACAGCAGCGGCTTCTGGCTGAGGAAGCGATAGCCCGAGAGCATCTTCTCCTCCTCGGGCGCCAGCTCGAAGTCGCGGATCGCCTTCTCGCTCTCCAGGTGGGCGAGCACGCGCTCGAGCAGCTCCAGCTCGCGTGGATTGGAGCGGTCCTTGCGCAGGCGCTCGACCCGCCGCTCGACCAGCTCCTGGTCGGCGAGGATGGTCTCGGCCTCGAGGTCGAGCACCTCGCCCAGCGGTCGCGCCGCCTCGCCCGTGGGGGCGGGGAAGGCGCGCACCACCTGACACAGCGCGTCGACCTCGCGCATGGAGTTGAGCACTCCGCGGTCCAGCCCGGTGCTCTGCATCCCGCCGCCGACGTCGGTGAAGGTGATCTCGGCGTACGTCGTCTTCTTGGGCGAGTACATCGCTGCCAGGGCGTCGATGCGCGAATCCGGCACCTTGACCACCCCGAACGTCGGCTTGTCCGAGTGGGCGCCGAAACCGGTCTCCACCGCCATGCCGGTAAGCGCGTTGAACACGGAGCTCTTTCCCGAGCCGGGGAAGCCAACCAGGCCGATCTTCATGACGTCGCCCTGTTACACGACCGCAGCCCCGGGTACAAGACCCCGGGCGGCGAGTATGATACCCGCCCATGAAGTCCCCCGCCCGTATCGCGCTGGTGGCGACCCTTCTCGGGGCCGCGGGCCAGGCCCACGCCCAGCCTCAGGACAATCGCAGCTACGCCGAAGAGCCCACGAACGGCGTCAATCTGCCGGCCGTCGGCCTGGCCGGCGACCAGGATGCGCTGAGCGTGTCGGTGAATCCCGCCGGCCTGTACTTCCTGTCGGGCGGCGCTTTCGGCCTCGCCCTCGACGGCATTCGCGAGCAGGACACGACCACCTCGGGCGAGGGATTCGGGCTGTACTACGGCCAGGTGCTGGGCGGGCGCTTCCTGCCGCGCCTGGGCCTGGGCCTCGGCGTCGAGGCGCTGCGGGCCTCGCGGGTCCACCTCGATCCGGACCCGGGCACGCCGACGCGGTTGACGCTGGCCACGGCGATGCCGCTCGGGCGCACGGCGGCGTTGGGTCTGTCGTGGCACCGCTTCTTCGACGACAGCAACAAGTCGCTGTCCGGGGTGTCGACCTGGGACCTGGGGTTGTCGGCGCGCTTCGGCGCGCACCTGGCCGCCGGCATGGTCATCCGCGACCTGGCGTCGCCGACGGTGGCCGGCGTCCCGGTGCAGCGGCGCTACGAGGCCGAGCTGGTCGGCCGGCCGCTGGCCACCGATCGACTCGAGCTGGCGCTCGGCGGCCGCATCGGCGAGACCCGCGCCGACGTCGACGGCTGGCTGCGCTGGTCGGTCAAGGTCACCCGCGGCCTCTACTTCCGCGGCGACGTCGGCACTCGCGAGCTGCACGTGCTGACCCAGCCGCCGACGGGGAGCGTGGTCGAGTCCGACGAGCGCGACTACCAGCTCACCGCCGGCGTCGAGGTGTCGCTGGGCGGCCTGGGGGCGTCGATCTTCGGCAGCGGGCGGATGGGCTCGGACCACGAGGCGCGCCTCGGTTCGGGCACGTTGCTGGTGCGCCTGAGCCAGACCCAGGTGCCGTCGATCCTGCCCGCGGCCAAGCACCTGGAGAAGCTCGAGCTGTCCGGCGGCATGAGCCAGCAGAAGCACACGCTGGTGATCGCCCGACTGATGCGCATGGCCCGCGACCCGTCGGTGGTTGGATTGGTGGTTCAGCTCGACGACGTCAGCGTCGGCTGGGCGACCGCGCGCGAGCTGCGCAACCAGCTCCTGGCGCTGCGCGCCGCCGGCAAGAAGGTGTTCGCCTACATGGTGGTGGGCAACGCCCGCGACTACTTCATCGGCTCGGCCGCGGACAAGGTCTACGTCGATCCGGCCGGCGGGGTCTATCTGCAGGGCTTCGCCGCCACCCAGCTGTTCGTCAAGGAGCTGTTCGACAAGTTGGGGGTGAGCGCGCAGTTCGAGAAGATCGGCGAGTACAAGAGCGCGCCGGAGATGTTCACCCGCGCCGATCCCAGCGCGCCCGCGCTGGGCATGCGCAACGCCCTCTACGACAGCATGTTCGACACGCTGATCGCCGACATCTCCGCCACCCGCGGGCTGACCCCGGACAAGCTGCGCGCGATCATCGACCAGGGGCCGTTCGTCGCCGGCGATCTTGCGGGCAACCCGCTGGTCGACGCGGTCGCCGAGCCGGACGAGGTGAGCAAGCTGATCACCAAGGAGATGGGCGGCGCCTACCCGGTGGCCGCCTCTCCGCGCGAGCGCAGCGACCGCTGGGCCTATCCCAAGATCGCGGTCATCCACGTCGAGGGCGACATCGTCGACGGCAAGAGCCAGACGATTCCGCTCATCGGTCGCCGCACCGCCGGCAGCGAGACGGTGATCAATGCGTTGACCGCCGCCCGCGCCGACTCGGACGTGGTCGCCATCATCCTGCGTATCGACTCCCCCGGCGGCAGCGCCGTCGCCTCGGAGCTGATCTCGCGCGAGGTGTTCGCCACTCGCAAGGTCAAGCCGATCATCTGCTCGATGGGCGACCTTGCCGCGTCGGGCGGCTACTTCATCGCCGCCGGCTGCGACAAGATCTTCGCCGACCCGATGACCATCACCGGATCGATCGGCATCTTCTTCGGCAAGTTCGACATCTCCGGACTGGCCAGCCGGCTCGGGGTCACCTGGTCGACGTATGTGCGCGGCAAGCACGCCGACATCGACTCGATGTTCCGCCCCTACACCGACGCCGAACGGACCTTCCTGATGGGCCGGCTGCGCTACCTGTACGGCCGCTTCGTCGGCGCCGTGGCCAAGGGCCGCGGCATGAAGCCGGCCGAGGTCGACGCCGTCGGTCGCGGTCACGTGTGGAGCGGCGCTGCGGCGCTGCCGATCCACCTGGTCGATCAGCTCGGCGGTGTGGCCGATGCGCTGACGCTGGCCAAGCAGCGGGCCGGGTTGCGGTCGACCGATCTGGTCGAGCTGGAGCTCCTGCCCAAGCCGGAGCCTGGATTGTTGCAGAAGCTCACCGGGCTGCCCGGCTCGCACGAGAGCATGCTGCCGTCGGCGTTCGCGCTGATTCCCGGGGGCGCGCGCCTGTTGCAGGCGCTGCCGGCGTCGCTGGTGGCGCAGCCGGACGCCCCGCAGGCGCGGCTGCCGTTCGAGATCATCTGGAATCGCTGACACCGGCGTCGAGACTCGTCGTCGGTGCCGGTGCCGGTGCCGGTGTGGTCGCCGGCACGGCGGCGTCGGCGTAGCTCCAGTTCTCGTCGAAGCCCGCGGGCAGGTCGCGCCAGGCAAGGAGCACGTTGACCACGCCGACCAGGATCACGCCGCTGAGCACGAGCGCCCACGCCTTGCGGCTGTTCCACATCGGCTTGCGCTCGGGTTGCTCGGGCTCGGACACGGCGTAACGCTATCAGACCGACTCGGGCTTTGCCCCCTGTCCGCGAATCTTGCGCACGAACCACATCGGTCCGACGAGCAGGAAGCGCGGATCGGAGAAGAAGCTGGGCGCCTTGCCCTCGAACGCGTGGCCGACGAACTGCAGGATCCAGCCGAAGACGAACATCGACGCGCCGAGGAGCGGGTTGAGTGGGAGAATCGGCAGCGATGCGACGATCATCGGGATGCCGACGGTGTGCAGCGCCCGGTTGACCGGGTGCTGGTGATCGTTGCGGTAGCGCTCCAACATGCCTCTGAGATCGACTGCCATATTGCCTCCGTACATCGGGGAGTGAAATTGGTAAGACCAATCTCTATCATGTGATCAACGCACTGCGTTGAAGAATCCCTCGAGGTCTGGCGGAAGGGGGCTATCTATCTGAAGTTCTTCGTCGGTTTCGGGATGGCGCAGACGCACGGAGTGAGCGTGCAGGGCCTGGCGGGGCAGCTCGAACCGTGCCAGCAGCTCCTCGGTCATCCCGCCGTCACAGTAGGCGGCGAACGCCTCGTCGCCGTGCGCATACAGCTTGTCGCCGACGATGGGGACGCCGATCTCGGCCAGGTGAACGCGGATCTGGTGCTGGCGCCCGGTGACCGGTCGGCACTCGACGAGCGTGTAGCCGGGAGTGCGGTCGCGCACCGTAACCTGCGTGCACGCGGGCGGGGCGTCGTCGCGCGCGACCATGCGAATGTCGATCAGCGCGTTCGGATCGTTGGTGAGCCCGAGCGGTAGATCGATCTCGGTCTCGTCCCAGGTCGGCTCGCCGTGGACGATGGCCAGGTAGGTCTTGCGCACCGTGTGGCGCTGGAACTGACCCTTGAGCCGGGAGGCTGCCTGCTTGCTGCGGGCGATGACCATCACCCCCGAGGTCTCGCGATCCAGGCGGTGGCAGATTTGCAGCTTCTCGTCGGGATATCGCTCGGACAGCACGCGGGTGAGGGTGTTGAAGTAGAACTTGGCCGACACGTGAACCGGCAATCCGGCCGGCTTGTCGATCACCATCATCTGCTCGTCGCGGTAGATGACCTCGAACGTGCGCGGGCAGGGCGGCTCGGGCCGGGCCGGGTGGAGGATGACGTACTGCTCTCCCGCGGCCACGGTCGAGTGCGCCTTCATCCGCTTGCCGTCTCCGCGGGTCACCTGGCTGCGGATGATCTCCTGAAGCTTGGTCCGCGACAGTCGCGGGATCTTGCGCTTGAGGTAGTGATCCAGCCGGTAGCCGGCGAACGCCTCTTCGACGACGAACCGGCGCTCGAGCAGCCGAGGGCGACCCTCGTCGTCGAGGTGGATGTCGCCCGTCGCATTCTTACCAGCCATGGCGGCTGCGGTTTATCACCGGTAGGCGGTCGGGTCGATGTTGAACTTCTTCATCTTGTTGTAGACGGTGCCACGCGACACGCCCAGCGCCCGGGCGACGGCGGGAATCTTGCCCCGGTGCTGGGACAGCGCCGCCTCCAGCAGCTCGCGCTCGCTCTCGGACACGGTCTTGAGCGGGGCGTGCTGCGGCGGCATCGCCGTGTGGATGTGGCCGAACGCCGGGACCGGAGCCGCCGGCAGCCCGGGCATCACCGGCGGGACGGCCTGGGCGTGGCCGGCCAGCTCGAGCACCGCCGGAATCTCGGTGAGCGATCGCTGCTCGGGGGTCGCCAGGTTGACCTCGCCCTCGAGCACGTGCTCGAGCTCGCGGATGTTGCCCGGCCACGGATAGTCGAGGAAGACGCGCATGATGTGCGGCTCGACGCCGGTCAGTTGCTTGCCCATGCGCGCCGAGTAGACGCGGAGGAAATGCTCGGTGAGGCGGGCCACGTCCTCGGGGCGCTCGCGCAGCGGCGGCAGGTTGATGTGAATGACGCGCAGGCGGAAGAACAGGTCCTGGCGAAACAGGCCGCGCGAGACTTCGGCGGCCAGGTCGCGGTTGGTCGTGGCGATGACGCGACAGTTGAGCGGAATCTCGCGCGAGCCGCCCAGGCGCTGGGTGGTCCGCTCTTGCAGCACGCGAAGCAGCTTGGCCTGCATCTCCAGCGGCATGTCACCGATCTCGTCGAGCAGGATCGTGCCGCCCTCGGCCAACTCGAACTTGCCCGGGCGACCACCTTTGCGCGCGCCGGTGAACGCGCCCGACTCGTAGCCGAACAGCTCGCTCTCGATCAGGTCGCGGGGGATGGCGGCGCAGTTGATGGCGACGAACGAGCCGGCGGCGCGGCGGCCGCCGTTGTGGACCGCCTGCGCCAGCACCTCTTTGCCGGTGCCGCTCTCGCCGGTGATCAGCACGCTGGAGTCCGAGCGCGCCGCGGCCTCGGCCAGGACGATCTGCCGCTTGAGCGCCGGCGACTGGCCGATGAGATCGCCGAACGAGTAGCGCGCGGTCGAGCCGACCATTCGCTGGGCCAGGCCGGCGGCGCGCTTCAGCTCGGTGAAAGTAGCGACGATGCCGGCCGAGGTTCCTTCGGCGTCGCGAATGAGGCACGTGTTGCACAAGAACTCGGTCCCCGACAGGGTCACGAGTCGGCTGTCGAGCTCCTCGCCGCGGCGCAAGCCGGTGGCCAAAAACTCCAGTTCGGGCATGGTGTCGATGCGCGGCAGGTGCTTGTCGTCCGCCGAGACCCCCAGGATGCGGGCGGCGCTGGCGTTGAGCGAGGTGAGCGCGCGGCTGGCGTCGACCGACAGCACCGCGTCGGTGACGGCGTCCAGCGTGGCCGCGCGGGCGCGGGCGACCAGCGACAGCTCCTCCTGGATGCGGCGATTCTCGAGAATGGCCGCCGCCTGCCCGGCGTAGACGGCCAGCAGATCGAGGTCGCGCTCGGTGAAGACACCGCCGCTGATGTTCTTGTCGACGAAGATGGCGCCGAAGACGTGCTCGCCCTGGCGCAGCGGGACCACGCAGGCAAAGCCGAGGCGCAGCTGGCGCTGCTTGCGCGCGCGCGGGTCGGCCTGTTCGCTCGGGCTGTCGCGGTAGACGAGATCGGCGCGACCGCGGCGAATGGCGATCTGCTCGATTGGATCGCGCCACTCGTTCTCGCGCTCCGGGTCGACGCCGTAGGCGCCGGCTGCCGTGACTCCCGACGGCGTGGCCAGCGCGGTGATGGCGCGCTCGCCGGTGGTCAGCTGCGCCGCCTGCTCGGCGATGCGCTGGGGAAGGAGGTTGTAGCTGGGAACGTCGGCGAGCGAGCGGGTCAGCTCGATCAGCGAGCGGATGTTCTCGCGCTCGACCACCACCGCGTTGACCGCGGCGAGGAAGCGCTCCTCGGCCATCGCGATCTCGTCGAGGCTGCCCGAGACCACGTGCTCGGCCTTGATCAGCTTGCCGCGCAAGGCCTCGCGGACGGTGTCGCCGGGCGGCGCGTCGCCGTCGAGGGTGGTCAGGGTGAGCTCGGTCAGCTCGTGAGTCGAGCGTTGCACCGCCAGGCGGCTCTTCTTCAGCTCCTGCAGGAGCTGGAGCACCTCGACCTCGGAGACCTTGTCGGTGGCGCGGCGGCCGAAGCGGCGGAAGGCGTCGCGCACCCGCTCCAGATCGCCCAGGCTGCCCATCTCGCGAAACAGCGCCTGCGCCTTGGCCAGCCAGAACGCCGCCGGGTCGTGCATCCCCTCTTCGTCTTGCTCGTTGAGGTGACCGCAGAACAGGCCGTAGCGCAGGTAGGCCTCGGCCAGGTCGCGGTTGAGGCGCTCGGCCTGGAACAGGGTGATGGCGCGGCGGAAGTAGCGCTTGGCGCGCTTGGGAGCGCCGGCGTGCCAGAACACCACCGCGCGAGCCAGACGCGCGCGGCCGATGAACAGCGGATCGGCGGCCGCTTCCGCCTCCTCCTCGGCGCGGGCGGCGAGCAGGTCGCCCTCGTCGGTCTGGTCGCGTTCGGCGCACAGGATCGCCAGCCCGCCCAGCGAGCGCGACAGCTCGGCGCCGTTCCAGTACTCCTCGTAGTGACCGCGCGCGTGCTGCCACAGCTCCTCGGCGCGCTCCAGGTCGCCGCGGACGAGGGCTTGCTCGGCCAGCAGATTGACCGTCTGTGCCTTCAGGTCGGCGTCGCCGATTTCATGCGCCGCATCGAGCGCGCGCGACAGGTACGCCAGCGCGCGCTCCTGATCGCCGCGAAAGGCGCACGCAGCCCCCAGCTGGACGTCCGCGTTGCCGACTGCGCGCTTGTCTCCCGCCTCCTCGTAGCGGCGCCGCGCCGACGCGAGCAGGCGCAGCGCGTGATCGTGCTCACCGTGGCGCGCGTGCCGGCGCCCGAGCTCTGCTTCGAGTGCGGCGAGATCGCTCGAAAGTTCCGCCTCGGCGAGCTTTCGTTTCAGCTCGTCGAGCGCCAGCTCGTGGAGGCCCCGCACCGAGGCCGATTGTACAACATTTCGACAGGTGGGGAGCCTAGTCACCATGTGGGACCCGCGCTATCATGCGGTCAAATGTCCTCACCTTCCGAAGGCGGCGCGAAGAAGTTCCCGGATTTCGTCCCCCCCACGAAGATCCAGTACATCGATCGAGTGCCGACCCTGCATTTGCGCCGCTGCACCCTGCAGACGGCTACAGAGCCGGTTCGTGAGTTCAGCTTCGACAAGGACGAGGTCCGGATCGGGGCCATGGACGACAACGACATCGTCCTCCGCGACGACACGGTCTCCCGTCACCACTGCAGGATCATTCAGGAGGATACCGGATACGTGTTGGTGGACATGAGGTCCACCAACGGGACATTCATCAACAAGGTCCGCATCCGTGAGGCGTTTCTCAAGCCCGGCTGCATGGTTGCGGTGGGCCACACCCAGCTCAAGTTCAACGCCCACGAAGAAGAGGTCGAGATCGTCCCGTCGCGCAAGGACCAGTGCGGCGACCTCATCGGGCGCAACGCCAAGATGCGCGAGATCTACTCCATCCTCGAAAAGATCGCGCCCACCGCGACGACCGTGGTGATCGAGGGCGAGACCGGGACCGGCAAAGAGGTCGTCGCCCAGAGTATCCACAAGCTGTCCAACCGCGGCGAAGGCCCGATGATCGTCTTCGACTGCGGCGCGGTGCCGCCCAACCTGATCGAGAGCGAGCTGTTCGGCCACGAGAAGGGCAGCTTCACCGGCGCCGTCATGACCCGCCAGGGGCTGTTCGAAATGGCCGATGGCGGGACGTTGTTTCTCGACGAGCTCGGCGAGCTGCCGTTGGATCTCCAGCCCAAGCTATTGCGCGCGTTGGAGCAACGCGAGATTCGCCGCGTCGGATCGTCCAAATCGATCAAAGTCGACGTCCGCATCATTGCCGCCACCAACCGCAACCTCGAAGAAGAAGTCCGCGGCGGCCGCTTCCGCCAGGACCTGTTCTACCGCCTGTCCGTCGTCCGGTTGTTGCTCCCGGCTCTCCGCGAACGCCCCGACGACATCCCGCTCCTCGTCCGGCACTTCTTGAAGACCCAGCCCTACAACCGCGGCGCCGATGGTACCCAGCGCGTCCGCGGCGTGTCGATGTCCTCGTCGGAGTGCATGCAGCGCTACGCCTGGCCCGGCAACGTCCGCGAGCTGGTCAACGTCATGGAGCGCGCCGTGTCGTTCTGCGACGGCGACGAGATCCAACCCGAGGACCTGCCCGAGCACATCCGCGACGCCGCCCCGGCCCCCGTCGCCGTCGACCCCTCGTCGACCGGCGCCTTCGAGAAAGCCGTCGTCGAAGCTCCGCGCCCCCCCGTCGAGCTGGTCGACGGCACCGTGACCTTCAAGGACGCCAAAGAGCAGTGGGTGTCATCGTTCGAGCGCGACTACATCATCTCACTGCTCAAACGCCACGGCGGCAACATCTCCCACGCCGCCCGCGACGCCGACATCGACCGCAAGTACTTCCGCAAGCTGATGAAGAAGTACGACATCGACGCGTCCGTGGCCGACGAGTAGCCGTCAGTCCCTCGCCTGAGCGCCTACAACAGCAGCCGAGGCAGGTCGCAGGTCCGGACCGGAGGACTTTGCAGGTCCGGACCGGAGGACTTTGCAAGGATCACCTGGCAGGTCCGGACCGGAGGACTTTGCAAGGATCACCTTGAGCGTGGGCGAGTGCAAGCCGAGGACGCCGGATGCGACGGAGGAAAGAGGCGGCCAGAGCGGGTAGGGCGCTTCAGATCTGATGTCAAACCGGCCGGTCGACGCAGCGATGCCCTGCGTGGCGAACCACGCCGGGTCACGCGGCTATGTCGCCGGGTCAGTCGGGGCCAGATGCGCAGCGGACACCGTGCCGTACGCGCATCTGGTAGGTGCCGGCGGGAAACTCGACCTCGCGATCGCCGGCGGACCAGGCGGCGAGAGCCATTCGGTAGCCGCCAAGCCAGCGCTTGTTGGCTTGAAGACGCTCGATGCGGCGCCACTTGTTGCGACAGGCGAGGCGGGGCGAGAGTCGGAAGCGCGGCTCGCGCGTGTGGGGGCAGGCGTGGCGCGACTGCTCGAGGATGCGTCGTCGTCCGAGGAACGCTCGCCCCTCGGCATCGTACTGGGTCCGGAATCGCTGTTCGCGCTGCTCGACGGCAGCGTGAATGACGCCGGCGAGTTCGTTGTCCGACAGCGTTTCGTAGCCCGGAGGACGGACGAACTCGAGGACCGCCTGCTCGGGCCAGCCACCACCCTCTTCCGGGCCACGAAAGAAGCGTGGCGGTCGTTGAATCGCGCGGGGTTTGGATGGCCACGCGCGTCGCAGGCCAGGCCAGGAGCCACCGTGCCTGACCAGGGCTGACTCGACGGGATTGGCCATGGTGTACGCGATGCGCTCGATCAGATCGTCGGCGCTCTCACACTCGACCCGGCTGGGCGATCCAGAGGACCAGAGATTCTCGAACTCCCCGTGGGGTGCGTTCATCGCCCGGGCAATGAACTGGTGGCAGTCACGCTGGAAGTCGACGATCGCGCCTTCCGGGTCGGTCAAACAGACGTGCCAGTGGTTGCTCATCACCACGAGGGCGTGGAGTTGGATGCTGCGGCGGGCCGCGACGACGGCCAGGACGTAGGCGACGACTCGGTTGGTCAGTTTGCTGGGCCGCAGAAGGAATGTGCGGCCACGGGCGCGCCGGGTGAGCATCAGGCTCACACCGCGGAAGATCGGCCGTGCCACGGACATGCCGCGGGCTCGTGCAGCGGTCGTGCCACGCGCAAGTCCGCGAGTCTCCGTTTTGCGTGTCCGGGATACCGGATGCCGACCGGACAAGCGGACGGCACAATGGACGGTGAGCCGGACACATAGGGCGGGGGGGCGGTTCGTTCGCGTCAAGCCTTCCCGTTCGGCGCTCGCCGTAGACAGTGAGAAGATCTCCGGTCTGGGACTCCCGCGGTCTGGGACTCCCGGTGAGAAGACCTCCGGTCTGGGACTCCGTCTGGGACTCCCAGAAGACCTCCGGTCCGGGACTCCGGAAGACCTCCGGTCCGGGACTCCGCCGGTCCGGGACTCCGCGGGACTCCGCCAGAAGACCTCCGGTCCGGGACTCCGCGCAAGATCGTCGGCGAGTTCGTGGAGCACTACAACAACGTCAGGCTGCACAGCGCGATCGGCTACGTCACGCCGGCCGACAAGCTCGCGGGTCACGAGAAGCAGATCTGGGCCGAGCGCG
>Ga0114931_10001943_pt1 | contig 26304 bp, 18 predicted proteins | sample 2SBtaG_FD_89579 | JGI IMG/M metagenome (GOLD analysis project Ga0114931, IMG submission 89579) | Deep subsurface microbial communities from Kolumbo volcano to uncover new lineages of life (NeLLi) - 2SBTROV14_V59a metaG | ecosystem: Environmental > Aquatic > Marine > Volcanic | place: Kolumbo... | reverse complement strand
TACGACGACGAACTCCGCACGCATCGACGGTGCGAGCTTCGCTGTCGTCCCCACTGGCGGTTCGGTGCGGTGACGGAAGCGTTGGAATAGCGGCGCGTTGTTCCCTCCGATCGTCACGTTTTCTTCACGCATCCTTCAGCTCTTCTTACCGATCCCGGCAGTACCAGTCAGTGGTGTGCCCGGTCCCCCGGGGCCGGGATGAGGCTCCGCGTGGGCGGTCCTGAGGGTGCCGCCCGCCCGCCATACGTCCCGCCGTTCGAGTCGCCCGCCTGAGGGACGCATCACCGGAACCACGGAGGAGCTGTGAGCAACGTGTCGCTGGATCATCGTGAGCTGTACCGTCTGCCCTGGAACCTGGCCGATAACGCCATCGCCTGGCTCGAACCGACCGCCAAGTGCAATCTGGCCTGCGAGGGGTGTTACCACGCCAACATCAACGTCCACAAGTCGCTGGCCGAGGTGTCGGCGGACCTGGACGTGTTCGCCCGTTCCCGTACCGTCGACGGGATCTCGGTGGCGGGTGGGGAGCCGCTCACGCATCCGCAGATCGTCGACATCGTGCGCATGGTGGCCGAACGGGGCTGGAAACCGATCGTGAATACGAACGGGCTGGCGCTGACCGAGGAACTGCTCCGGGATTTGAAGCGCGCCGGTCTGGCCGGGATGACGTTTCACGTCGACAGCAAGCAGCACCGTCCCAAGTGGAAGCACCGGACGGAACAGGAACACAACGAACTGCGCCTGCACTACGCGGAGATGGTGGCCCGGGTGGGGGGGCTGTCCTGCGCGTTCAACTCCACGGTGTACGGCGATACTCTCGATGCGGTGCCGGATCTCGTGACCTGGGCCCAGCGGCACATCGACATCGTGCACGTCATGGTTTTTATCTGTTACCGGGAACCGACGCTGGACGGGGACTTCGAGTACTACGCCGGGGGGCGGCGGGTGGACATGAGCGAACTGGCCTACGGCGAGGAGACGGGCAAGCGCATCGACATCTCGGCCGAGGACGTCGTGGCGAAGATCCGGGAACCCTACCCCGACTTCATGCCCTGCGCCTACCTGAACGGGACCGAGAAACCGGACTCGTTCAAGTGGTTGTTGTCCCTGCGGGTGGGGACGTCACGGAGGATCTACGGGCATCCCGGCCCGAAGTTCATCGAGCTGGCCCAGAGCGCGCACCATCTGCGCACCGGCCGGTATCAGGCGTATGCGTCGCCGTCCACGCTCCGGCGCGGCCGGTCGATGCTGTGGCTCTCGCCGCTCGATCGGGGGCTGCGTCGCGCGTTCGGGCGGGCGCTGCGGGATCCGGGCCTGTCGTTCCGGCGTGCGCATCTCCAGTCGATCATGATCATCCAGCCGATCGACGTGCTGGCCGACGGGCGCCAGAACATGTGCGACGGCTGTCCCGACATGACGGTGTGGAACGGGGAACTGGCGTGGTCATGCCGGCTGGAAGAGTGCCTGCACTTCGGGCAGTTCGTCCGCTCGGTGCGCAAGGAAGAGGTGTCCGCCCCGGCGCCGCCGGCGGCGTAACCCGACCACGGTCCCGGGGCCGGCCGTTTCGGAGACGATCCGCCAGCGGTCGGGGGCCGGGGTCGGTGTGGCCGCGTCTCAGGATCCGCGGGTGGCCTCCGGCCGGTGCAGCGTCCACAGCGTGAGGCGTTCCACGTCCAGCTCGTCGCGGGTCACGCCGAGCACGTAGTCCGGGCCGATGTCGAGGGGTCTGGTCCGCGCCGGCATCGTCGTCCGGCCGATCGCGCGTCCGTCGGAGTCGACGATCGTGTAGTCCCGGGTGGTGCGGCCGGGCAACCGGTACTCCCCGATCCACAGATTGTCCAGGGCGTCGACGAGAAAGATGTCGTAGGGAGGGACCCGGTCCGGGATCGGCATGTCGCGGAACCGACTCCGGATCTCGCGTGCCTGGTCGTTGTCGTCGGCGTCCTCCAGTCGTGAGGCCAGCGCCGCATCGCGCAACTCGGCGGTGACCGGAACCCGTGCGCGATCGAACCGGACGATGCGGATTGGCGTGGCGTCCAGGGCGTAGGCGGTGATCTCCCACGCGTCGCCGGTCCCGAGCCACAGCCGGTCGGGAGCCGCCGCGGCAATCCTCACGGCCGGGCGCTTCGAACCGCAGGTCGGCGTGGACGGAGCGGCCGCGGAAATGCTCCTGGACCACGTAGCGGTGGGTCTCATCCTCCGAGGGAAGACGCATGTAGGGATCGGACTGCTTGTCGAGGGCAGATTCGTTCGCCTTGGCCGCATAGAGGTGCTCGCGCTGGTGGGCGTCGCGGGAGCCGAAGCCGCTCGCCTGGGTGTAGGCCACCCGGTAGCGCTTCATGGTGCGTTTGTGCCGGGAAAGCTCTCGCGCGTAGGGGACAGCCTCGTTCGAGCTGGTCGAGATGAAGATGTGGCGGCAGGCCTTGCAGAGCCGCTCGAGGATCCTGGGGATTTCGTCGGGCCCGAGGTTCTCCTCCTCCCAGGCACGGCCCAGGAGGATCGAGTTCATGATCTTGTAGGTCTCGAAGTAGTGGACGTAACCCTTGTCGCGCTTGAAGAACGGTGGGTCGAAGTAGACCACGTCCGCCCGAGGGAAGCGCATCCCCGTGGCGTTTTCGTTGGTGATCTCACCCTTGCCCGAGACCTCCACCGCGAACTCACTCACCTCCTTGGCCGCCCGCCCGACGACGTCGCGCACCTTGGCCAGCGACTCGTAGCGCCGGGTCGAGTAGCCGGAGATCGAGTCGGAGTAGAGCGTCTGGAGCACGCGGCTTGCGACCGCCTTGACCGCCCAGCCCTTGGGGCCGGAGCATTCCCGCGCGCGCTTGGCGAGACCGTCCAGGTAGCGGCGGATCTGCCGGGGCCTCGGGTAGACGCCCTCCCACCCGGTGGTGAGCCAGCCCTCGTGAAGCGGGGCGTCGACAAGCTTCTCGATGTCTTCCTCGGAGAGGGGCCTCCCCTCGAAGACGCCCTTCGAGTACCAGTAGGGCACGACGGAGAGGTCGTTCCCCTTGACCCGGTAGCCGCGCCGAGCGGCCTCGATCAGGACGGCCGAGCAGCCGCACATGGGGTCGAAGGCGGTCTTCCCGTCCTCGGGGAACTTGCCGACGATGTACTTCGCGAGCCGGCGCTTGTTGCCGACGTAGTTGGCCTTCTCTAGTGGCTCAACTGCGCTGGGTGTCTGTAGGTCTTGCGCGATCACAGGATCAGCCGGCCCTCCGCGGGGGACGCACGTCCCCAGCGAGGAAAGGCCCCTAATGGCAGCGAACGGGGACAAGGCTTCGGACGGTCAGCGATTCAGAACGACGACCGAGCGGCAGGACCCGTGGAGTGGAGGCAAGGCGATCCCGTGCTCTGCGAGCCAGTCGCTGGACTTGCTCTTCAGGTAGGCGCGGCGCTCGCCGGTCTGGACGAAGAAGTCGTTCCGGTCGGCGTCGAACGTAGGCCACGGCGCGATGCTCTCAATGGCGCTCGGAGGACCGTCGAGCGTCTGTCGGACGACGCTCATCACTCGCGGTACCGAGAAAACACGGCCGTTCAACTCCCGGCAGATCCGCGAGGTGCGCTCGTCCATCACCGCGCGGAAGACGTACTCCTCGACCCTGGCCTCTTCGAGCGAGAACATGCCGCCCCAGTTGTGGGCGCGGTTGACGCTCGCCGCCGCCACGCGGTTGTAGAGCTCGAGCTTTCCGGGAGCGTCCTTGGTCCCGGCCATGAGGTCCCGCAGGCGCCTGCCGATGGCCTTGCGGCCCAAGCCCTCGTCGAGGCCGCCAACGATGGTGTCGCGGAAGCTGTCGCGGACGTGTTCAGGGAAGACCTTCCCGATCCAGAAACGGTCGTGCCGGACGAGCCAGTCCACGGCCTCTTGCCGAGGCTTGTCGAAGAGCGTCTGGATCGAGCGTCCGACGCCGCGGATCGCATGGCCGGCCCTGAAGGCCCGCTCGAGATAGCGACGCGTGGCCGGCTCGAGTTCGGTCGCCAGCTCCGGCCCAAGGATGCGCTCGGCCTCCGCGAGGACGGTTCGGAGTTGACCTTCGAAGTTCAGCGACTCGACGGCGTCAATCCTTCCCGTCAGGACCGCACGCAGTGCCTTCTCGTAGAGACGCTGGAAGCGCGCGACGTCGTCCTCGGGGCCCTTCCGCAACCGGAGGTCGTCGACGACCTCCGTGATCACGCCGTCCGCCTCGCGGAGCTCCGCCGCCGTCATCGCGGCGACGCCTGTCACCATCGCCCGTCGCCTCCCGCCCGGGCGGGGAGCGCGACCTCGGCGTCGGATTCCGCAGGGAAGTCCTCACCCCGCTTGCGGATCTCCTCGCGGATGACGTCTTGGAGGGTCAGGAGCGAATCGATCAGGGCCTTCCCCGTGTCGCCGGGCATCATCCGGGGCCGGACGCCGCCCTCGGCGAGCGTGTCGAGCGAGAGCGGACCCATCGACGTCATCATGAAGGGCACGTCCGCGCCCGGATGATCGAGGGGCTTCTGGCCCATCTCGCGGCGGCCCTCGTTGATCGTGAGCACGCCGAGCTTCACAAGCTTCTGAATGATCTCCGCCACCTTCGCCTCGTCGGTGACGTCGATCTCCTTGAAGCGCAGCTCCCAGTCCTCGATGCCGAAGCCGCGCTTGATCAGGAAGTTGTTGATGCGGTACTCGAGGCGGGTCTGCTTGGGCTCGATGACGTGATACTTGAAGATCTCCTGCTGCGTCTCGCCCTCGCCGGCGCCGCCGAGCCCGCCCTTCTCCGCGAGGCCGATCAGCCGCCCGGGCACGCCGTGCGCTACGCGGATCTCCTCCGCGTTGTCCGCGCGGAACATGCGGAACGAGGCGTCCTTGATGTCGACCGCGAGCGGCTTGATCTCGATGTCGACCTGCTCGCCCTCCTCCTGGACCACCTCGAGGATGAGCGTCTTGTGAGCGTTGCCCTTGATGTGGGTGCGGAAGTACTCCTCGATCCGCTTGCGCGTGCCGCGGGCAAGTTCGCCGCCCTTCACGATGATGGCGTACTGCGGGACCGCGTTGTTCTCGAAGAAGGTGATGTTGAAGTCGCCCGCCTTCTTGTTGCCGATGAGCGCCCGGAGCGCCGGGAGAAAGTCCGGCAGGCCGTAGTAACTTGAACGCGGGTGGTAGTTCTTGAGGTGGATCACCTCGTTGAGCGGCCGGCGCTGGTCCGCCGGCTTGTTCCTGTCCCGCGGGTCGAACGCGTCGGGGTCCTGGGGGTCGCTCCCGAAGTTGCGGAAGTAGACCGTCTTGTTGTCGCGTTGCTGGATGAAGCCCTTCTTGTCCTTGCGGACACGCATCGTGACGGCGGGGATGTGGTAGATCGCCATCGGCCGGCCGGTGCCGAAGCGGTTCCGCACCACCTCGAAGTAGCCGTTCCCTAGCGCCTCGAAGTCCGTGAGGACGTTCTCCAGAATCTCGCCCCACGTCATCTCGTCGTTGGGGTGGTTGAAGAACGCCTTGAGGGTCTGTTTGTTCTCTGGCTTCGGTTCCTTCACGCCCTCCGGCACGACGAAGTCGAAGCCCAGACCCGCCGTGGAGACGGCCTTGGCCTTGACGCAGCGGTAGTGCCAGGTGTTGATCTCGAGGAAGACGCAGAGGGCGTCGAGGTTGTAGGGCGGCTCCTTGGCACCGGTCTTGTTGTAGTCCCAGCTATCCTCGGGGAGCTGCGTCGAGCGGCCCGCCGCGTCGACCGCGCCTTCGTCGGATCCCAGGATGTGTGCCTTGATGAGGTTTGGCATGGGCTCGGCGCTGCCGATTCGTGATCGTGGGGGCGACCCAGCGCGGCCGTATCTCGACCGGGCAAGGTTCAACCCCATGGGAAAAGGCCATGGGTGCGGGGGAAAGGGGACAGCTGAGAGTTGTCCTTGCGCGCATCTGCGAACCGCGTATATGTTTCAGGCCATGACGTTTCGCTCACTCGCTGCAGCGTTTCTGATCGGCGGCTCTGCGGTCCCGTACACGGCGCCCATGCTGTGCACGGCGTTTGGGCCGCACGACGCCGCACAAATGGAATCGTGTCCTGGCGATTCCGGTCCAATGACTGGCGCGGGCCATCACGGATGCGACCTTGCGCAGTGCGCGACTCCTTCCATTGCCGCACCCCTGACCCCGCTGGGGATCTCCTTGGCCCTGTCAATCGTCGAGCTACCGCAGCCCTCCGCAGACGACGGCTTCGACGGTGACCTGCGGCCGCCGCTGACTCCTCCGCCCATAGCCTAGCCTCTCCCAGGAGTAGTGTGCCCAGCCGCGTCGCATCCGCTGCGCGGTGAACCACCGTTTACGCGCGGTCCGGCCGCGCGGGAGAGGTACGCACGTGCGACAAGTGTTCCAACAACTGCCGATCGCTGGATCGGCGGCCCTGGTGATTGCCGCCGGGTTTCCGTCGGTCGCCTTCGCCCAGTCAGCCGTGTTCGAGGCGCCGGGCCTACGAGCTTACGTCGCGCAGGTCCTCGCACGTAACGCCGGGCTACGCGCGGCCGAGACGCGCCTCGGGGCGGCGGAACGGCGGATCGCGCCAGCGGGCGCCCTGCCCGATCCCATGGTGACCCTCGGGGCGATGTCGGTTCCGGTAATGTCGTTCGACGTGGACCGCGAGGCGATGACGCAATTCCCCGTCATGGTGCAGCAGCGGTTCCCCTTTCCCGGCAAGCAGGGCGCGGGCACGGCGGTCGCCCGGGCCGACAGCACGGTAGCCGACAGTCGTCGCGGCATGGTCGAAGCCGAGCTCGTCGCGGGTTCGGTGCGCGCCTATTACGGCCTCGCGAATGCCCGCACGGCGCTGGAGGTGTGGCGCGGGCGGGTTGCGCTCGCGGATCAGGCGATCGCGGTAGCCCAGGTGCGCTACGAGACCGGCGCGGCCCCGCAGACCGATCTGCTGCGGGCGCGGCTCAGGCGCGCCGAACTGGACGAAGAGCGCCAGCAGCTCGACGCCGTGGTCGCTGCGGGTGAGGCTCGGCTGGACGCGCTCCGAGGCGGCCCGGACCAACCGATCTTCACGCCGATGTTGCTCTCGACCGCTGTGGTCCCGGGACTGCGCGGGGACTCCGTGCCAGCCGATTCCCTCCTGCGCAGGCTATTGGTCGAGCGCAGCCCGGTGCTGCGGACCGCGGCGGCGGAGGTCCAGCGGGCGGAGCGTACCACCCGCGTCTTTGCCATCGCCGGGAGGCCCGACTTCACCGTGGGATTTCAGGTGGCGCCGCGGTTCGGCGGCCGCGAGCCGTTCGTGACTGCGCTCGTGGGCATCTCGCTTCCGCTGTATGCCGGTCGGAAACAGGGACCCGCGGCCGACGCCGCGCGATTGGATGCGGTGGCGGCCGACCACCGCTACGACGACCTCGCGGTGCGTCTCGCCGCGGAGGTTCAAGCCATAGCGGCGAACCTCGAGGCCCTGCGACTGCGCGTCCTTCAGACGGCGGACGAGATCATCCCGCTGGCTGAGGCGGCGAGCGCGTCGGCCCTGCAACGCTATCAGGTGGGCGCCCTCGAGTTCTCGGCGGTGCTGGACGCCCAGGACGACCTCTTCCGCGCGCAGCTTCGGCTGGCGGGCTTGATCGCTGGCTACGGCGCCGCCTGGGGTGACCTCGCGGCGCTGATCGGACAGGAGTGGTATCGATGAAATCTTCGATTGCACTGACTCTGGCCCTGCTTATGGCTGGCTGCTCGGGAAGCGGGCCGCGGGAACCGGGAACCGCAGAGGGTCAGGAGAGCACCACCGGCATGGGTGACATGGAAGGGATGCAGGGATCGCAGGACACTTCGGGGATGGGGGGCATGAACATGGGCGGAGACGGCCCCATACGGATCACCACGCGGCAGGTTGCGCTGGCGGGCGTCACGTTCGCGGTTGCGCGCGAGGCCCCGGTCGAGCGCACCGTGCGGGCGGTGGCGATGGCGGTCCCGAACGAGCGGGGCCTGGGAATCGTGACCGCACGCGTGAAAGGATGGGTGGAGGAGCTCCACGCCGAGGAGACCGGCCGCCTCGTGCGGGCCGGCGAGTCGTTGCTCGAGCTCTACAGCCCGGATCTGGTGACGGCGCAGGAGGAGCTGCTCCTCGCCAAACGGCTGGCGGGCGTGCAGGGCGGCGACTCGCTCGTTATCGCAGCGCGGCGGCGGCTCGCCCTCTGGGACATCGCCGATGAGGAGATCGCCGCGATCGAGGCGAGCGGGCAGGTCCGGCGCAGGCTCACGATCCGCTCGCCCTACACAGGGCACATCCTGGAGAAAGACGTGATCGAGGGACAGCACGTCCGCGCCGGTGACCGCCTGTTCCGGATCGCGGATCTTTCCACGATCTGGATCGAGCCGGCGATCTTCGAGAATGACATCCCGGTGGTACGCGTGGGTCAGCGCGCCCAGGTGACATTCGATGCGCTCCCTGGCCATCTGTTCGATGGGCGCGTCACGTTCATTCATCCTGAGCTGGACATGCGCACCCGCACGCTCAGACTGCGGGTCGAGATGGCCAACCACGACTTCCTGGTAAAGACGATGATGTACGGGTCGGTGCGCATCACCGCGAACGGCCCGCGGGGGGTGACGGTGCCGCTCGGCGCCGTCCTCCCCACGGGAACGCGCGATCTTGCGTTCGTGGTGCGGCAGGGCGGCGTCCTCCCAACGGAGGTCGTGGTCGGCACACGGGGTGACTCGACAGTAATCGTCGCGGACGGCCTCGCGGCGGGGGACACGGTCGTGGCCTCGGCGACCTTCTTGTTCGACTCGGAGTCGCAGCTCGCGGCCGCCATGGCGGGCATCATGCTGAACATGGGCATGGGGCTCGACATGGGCGGGATGCAGATGGAAGGCATGGACATGCCCGGGGCTGAAACGGGTCGCGTCACAAGCGACACGATGTCCGGCATGCGGATGGACTCTGTGAACAGGAAGGAGCCCCGCCCATGATTGCCAAGCTGATCGAAGTCAGCGTCCGCTGGCGCGGGCTGGTGGCGCTCGCCGCGCTCGGCATCCTGCTCGGCGGGATCGGGATCGTTCGCACCATGCCGGTGGACGCCATCCCCGACCTTTCCGACGTGCAGGTCATCGTGTTTACCGAGTACCCGGGTCAGGCGCCGCAGGTGATCGAGGACCAGGTCACCTATCCGCTGGTCACGGCCCTCCTGGCCGTGCCGCAGACCAAGGTGGTGCGCGGGCAGTCCATGTTCGGGCTGTCGTTCGTTTACGTCCTGTTCGAGGACGGCACGGACCTCTACTGGGCCAGGAGCCGCGTGCTCGAGTACCTCAACTCGGCGGCGGCGGAGCTGCCGGAGGGTGTCCGGCCGCAGTTGGGTCCCGACGCCACGGGGGTGGGCTGGGTCTATCAGTACGCCGTCGAGGGAGACGGCTACTCGCTCGATCAGCTCCGCTCGATCCAGGACTGGTATCTCCGCTATGGCCTCCAGCAGGTCTCCGGGGTGGCCGAAGTGGCGAGCGTCGGCGGGTACGTCAAGCAGTACCAGGTGATTCTCGATCCGGCGAAGCTCTTGGGGTTCGGCGTCACCGCCGACCAGGTGATCCGCGCCATCCGCACGTCGAACGCGGACGTGGGGGCGCGCACCATCGAGGTGGCGGGCGGCGACTACATGGTTCGGGGCCTCGGGTATCTCCGTGGCGTGGGTGACATCGCCGGGCTCGCGGTTGGGCCGGGCGCGGGCGGCATCCCGGTTCGGGTGCGTGACGTCGCGACGGTGACCATCGGCCCCGACATTCGGCTCGGATTCGCCGAGTGGAACGGCACGGGCGAGGCCGTGGGTGGCGTGGTCGTGATGCGCTACGGCGAGAACGCCCTCAGGGTCATCGAGGGCGTCAAACGCAAGCTGTCCGAGCTGGAGCGGGGACTCCCGCCGGGAGTCCGGATCGTCACGACCTACGACCGCTCGACTCTCATCAACCGCGCCATCGGTACGCTCTGGCGGACGCTAGTGGAAGAGTCGGTGATCGTGGCTCTCGTGTGCGTCGTGTTCCTGCTCCATGCCCGAAGCGCGTTGGTCGCGATCTCCACGCTGCCGCTCGGCATCCTCATGGCGCTCGCCGCCACGCGGTTCATGGGCGTGAACGCGAATATCATGTCGCTGGGCGGGATCGCCATCGCGATCGGTGCGATGATCGACGCGGCGATCGTGATGATCGAGAACCTCCACAAGCACATCGAACACGAGCCCGACCGGCCGCGGTGGGAAGTGGTCGCCGCGGCCACGCGCGAAGTCGGCCCGGCGCTCTTTGTGTCGTTGCTCATCATTACCGTCTCCTTCATGCCGGTCTTCATGTTGGAGGCGCAGGAGGGACGGCTGTTCCGGCCGCTGGCGCTCACGAAGACGTTCGCGATGGCCGCGGCTGCGTTCCTGTCGGTGACGGTCGTTCCGGTGTTGATGGGCCTGTTCATCAAGGGGAAGATCCGGCCCGAGGCCGAGAACCCTATCAACCGGTGGGCGATCCGGCTGTACCGGCCGGTGCTCCGGTGGGCGCTGGCGCACCGCTGGCTGGTGCTCGGGGGGAGCGCCGTCCTGCTGGCGGCGACCCTGTGGCCGCTGTCCCGTCTGGGGAGCGAGTTCATGCCGCCGCTGGACGAAGGCTCGATCATGTACATGCCGAACACGATCCCCGGCGTGTCGGTCACGCAGCAACGGCGGATGCTCCAGAAACAGGATTCCATTCTCATGACGTTCCCCGAGGTCGAGTCGGTGTGGGGCAAGGCGGGTCGCGTGCGCTCGGCGACGGATCCGGCGCCGGTGTCGATGGTCGAGACCATCGTCAACCTCAAGGATCCATCGGAGTGGCCCGAGCGGCTGTCGCAGGACCAACTCATCGCCAAGATGGATCGCCAGCTCCGGTTCACGGGGTACGTCAACAGCTGGACGATGCCGATCAAGAACCGCACCGAGATGCTTTCGACCGGCATTCGCACCACGCTCGGGATCAAGATCTTCGGCCCGGATCTCCGGACCATCGAGCGAATCGGCGGCGAGATCGAGGCACTGCTCGCCTCGATTCCCGGCACCGCCAGCATTTATGCGGAACGCTCCTTCGGCGGGCGCTACCTGGACATTCGGCCGGATCGCGATGTCGTGGCCCGTTACGGGCTAACCGTGGGCCAGGTACAGGAAGTCGTCGGCACGGCACTCGGCGGCATGAACATCACCTCGACGGTCGAGGGCCGGGAGCCCTATCCCGTGCAGGTGCGTTACGCGCGATCGTTCCGGGACGACCCGCGGCAACTCGGCCAAGTCCTGGTGGCCACGCCCCAGGGCTTGCAAGTCCCGTTGTCACAGCTCGTCACCACCGGGTTCACGGCCGGCGCGCCCATGATCAAGAGTGAGGATGCCCAGCTGCTCGGCATTGTGTTCATCGACGTGCGAGGGCGTGACGTGGGCAGTTACGTGACGGAGGCGCAGGATCTGGTGGAGCGGGAGATCACGCTCCCGCCCGGTTACCGGCTCCATTGGAGCGGGCAGTACGAGGCGATGGCGCGCGTGAAACAGCGGCTCACGATCGTGGTGCCGGTCACCATCGCCATCATCGCGCTCCTGCTGTACTTCACCTTCCAGAGTGTGGTCGAGGTGGCCATCGTGCTGACCTCGCTGCCGTTCGCGCTCATCGGGGGCGTGTGGCTGATGTGGGCGGCCGGCTTCAACCTGTCGGTCGCGGTCGCCGTGGGGTTTATCGCCCTGGCGGGGGTCGCCGCGGAGATCGGGGTCATGATGCTGGTGTACCTCGATCGGGCTTGGCAGGACCGAGGTGCGCACGCCAAGGAGGCGGTGGAGCAGACGATCGAGCGCGGGGCCGCGCTCAGGGTGCGCCCCGTCCTCATGACCGCGACCGCGGTGACGCTGGGGCTCGTCCCGATCCTCTGGACGCACGGCACCGGGGCGTCGGTGATGCAGCGGATCGCCGCGCCGATGATCGGCGGGATGGTGAGCGCGACGGCGCTCACGCTCGTGGTGATTCCGGTGCTGTACTCGCTGTGGCGCGGCCGGCAGGTTCGGAGCGCCCCAGCCCTCGGCCAGGAGGCGTCCGGATGACCGCCCTGCTCATCACGGGCTCACTTGCCCTGTTCGCCCTGGCCGGCCTCTTAGAAATCGGGGGCGGATACCTGGTTTGGCTCTGGTTGCGCGAGGGGCGGGCGTTCCTGCTCGGAGCGCTCGGGGGCCTGATCCTCTTCCTGTACGGCGTGGTGCCGACGTTCCAGCCGGCGCACTTCGGTCGCGTGTACGCCGCCTACGGAGGAGTGTTCGTGATCCTCTCGCTACTCTGGGGTTGGTGGATCGACGGACGGACGCCGGACCGCTTCGACGTGATCGGCGCGACGCTGTGCCTCGTCGGCGTGGCGGTAATCATGTACTGGCCGCGCGGCGCCTAGAACATGCACGGTACGTCCGAGGCTGCTGCTGTGGGCCCTCGGCGTCATGCCCGGTCAGGACGCCGTGGCCTGGCCGGGGGCTCTGCGTTGCCCCGCCGCCCAGGCCCCGTTAGAATGATTCCTTAATGCGCAACCGGAACGCCGGCACTCGCTGCCTCACTCTTCTCGTGTTCCTGACGCTTCCGATCGGTTCGAATGTCGAGCCGGTCGTAGGCGAGCTACGAGACGGGACCGTGCACCACGAATCGGCGGCGGCGGCCGCAGCGCATCGGCCGGCGGCCCCGGGCGAACACGGCCACGAAGACGGGTCCAGTCAGTCATCGCAGCATGAGCACGGGTCGCAGCATCAGCATGGCAGCACCGCAGACCACTGCACCCATGCGCACGGCACCGCCCTACCGGCCGCTATGGCGGTTAGCTTCACCGCCGTCGTCGTGAAGCTCGAGACCATCGACACGATCGAACATCCCACCCGCGACCAACGGGTCCACAGCCCGCCTCCGAAAGCCTAGGACCTCTCGACAACCGAGCCGCATGTCACTCCGCTCCCATCCGGAGCGGACGTCGTGCGTCGTTCCCCTCGGCCGATAACGCCCCTCAAGTGGGGCCGGAGGTTCGTTTGATGTTGCTGCTGCTCTTGAGCGCGGCGCTCGCCGGAGCGCCGCAGGATACCGTCTCTCTGACGCTGGAGGACGCGGTGCGCCGCGCCCTGGCGGTGAGCCCGCAAGTGCTGGCGGCCGAAGGGGCCGTGCGGGCCCCGCGCGGCGAGCGTGCCGAGGAGATTTGGCCGTTCCCGTCCAACCCCGAGCTGGAGTTCGGCCGCGCGCGTCGCGACGCTCCGGGCGGGACCACCTTTGACCGCGGGTGGGTCCTCACCCAGGAGATCGAGATCGCCGGGCAGAACTTTGTGCGGGCGGGCGCAGCCGGGAAACGCGTCCGCGCCGCCGAAGAGCTAATCGGTGACGCCCGTCGGTTGACCGCGCTCGAAGCTCGGGACTCCTACGTCACCCTCGTCCTCGCTGAGCGCCGAGCAGCGCTTACGGACTCGGCGGCCGCATTCGCCGAACGGCTCGCGGCCTTCGCCCGCCGACAGCTCGAAGCCGGCGAGATCAATCGGCTCGCCTACAACGCCGCCGTGCTGGAGGCCGCCCGCCAGCGCTCGGTGGCCGACCGGGCGCGCGCCGATCTCGAGGCGGCAGCCGCGGATCTGGCTCGCGTGCTCGACCTCCCGCCGACGTCGGTTCCACGGACCGCGCCGCTCCCGGTGCTCCCATCGGTGCGTCTCGACACGATCGCGGTCTTTGCCGTCGCGCGTCAGCGCCGGCCCGATATCGCCGCCGCCGACCTCGTGGCCCGCGCCGCCAGCCAGGACGTGACCGCCGCACGGCTGGGGCTCGTGCCGAACCTGCTGTTGGGCGGCGTGCTCGGTCAGGAGGAAGGGACGGACGACCTGCTCGGGTTCTCCATCGGACTCAGCATCCCGCTGTTTCACCGGCAGCAGGCAGCCACCGGCGTAGCCCAAGCCGAGGCGGCGACTGCCCGCGCCGGCTATGCCGCGACTGAGCGTAGCGTCCTCGCCGAGGTCCGGGCGGCGGTCGAGCGGTTCCGGCGCGCCGTCCAGGCCGAGGAACGTTTCGCCGGCGAGGTGCTCCAGGCCGCGACCGAGAACGTCACACTGACCGACCGTGCCTTTGCCGAAGGCAAGGTGGACATCACCGATGTCGTGGTGCTGCGCACCGCCGCCGTGAACGCCCAGCTCGAGTATCTCACCGTCCGCGGCGACGCCTATGCCGCCTGGTTCGAGCTGGCGGCCGCGCTGGCCGTCGAGCCGCAGGACCTTACCGATCTATCAGGAGCCCGCCAGTGATGAAGAGCATATCGCGCCATGGCCGGGCAGCGGTGCTGCTGCCGTTGCTCGTGGCGCTGACGGGATGCGGTGCCGACAGCGCCGAGACGCCGCCCGACGCAAGCGCCCAGGCAGACGACGAACACACCGGAGAGGAGACCGCCGGTGTCATCCTCCTCACCCCCGAGCAGACCGCGGAGTTGGGCGTCGTGGTCCGGGTGCTCGAAGCGGGGGGTGTCAATGTTCTGGAGCGCCCCGCGACCCTGCGGACGGACCCCGACCGCATCGCCCTTGTCGGTCCACGCATCGAGGCCAAGGTCGAGCGCGTGCTGCGTGATCTCGGCGACGCCGTGCGGCCGGGAGACCCGTTGGCGGTGATGAGTAGTGTGGAGCTGGGCGAGGCGAAGGCGCAGCATCTCGCGCTTAAAGCTCGGCTGGAAACCGCTCGGGCGTCCTACGAGCGGGAGCGCCGGCTATTCCAAGACCAGATCACGAGCCAGGCGGACGTTCTTGAGGCCGAGGCGCAGTTCCGCGCCGCAGAAGCGGACGTGGACGTGATCCACGAGCGGCTCCGACTGTACGGACTCTCCGAGCAAGCGATCGAGACCATCCAGCCGGACGCTGCAGAGCCGCTGTCCTTCTTCCGGCTCACGAGTCCCGTCGCGGGCGTCGTGCAGCGGCGCGACATCTCGCCGGGGCAAACGGTGGGGCCGACCGACACTCCGATCCACGTCGCACGAATGGATCGGCTGTGGGTCATGATCGATGCCTTCGAGCAGGACGTGCCGCGGCTGCGAACCGGCCAACCGGTGACCCTCACCGTCAGGAGTCTGCCCGGCCGTAGCTTCGATGCGACGACCGACTGGATCTCCTTCGAGTTGGATCCTGAAACCAGAACCGTCCGCGTTCGAGCAATGGCGCAGAATCCGGGCGGCGTCCTTCGAGCCGGCATGTTCGGCACCGCCGCGATCCACATCGAGAACGGCAACGGCTATGCCACGATCCCGGTGGATGCCGTGCAGACGATAGAAGGACGGCCAGTGGTGTTCGTCCCCGGAAATGAGCCCGGGGAGTTCCGAGCAGTAGCGGTGACAACCGGTGCGGAGGGCGCCGGGATGGTGGAGTTGACCGCCGGGCTCGCGCCCGGCGACTCCGCCGTCGTGCGTGGCGCGTTCGAGCTGATGTCCGCCGCCACGGCCGGCGGCCGCAGCGCCGAGCACGGGCACTAGGGGGCCGCGATGATCAATCGTCTCATTGAGCTGGCCCTGCGTAACCGCCTCCTGGTGCTCTTGTTCGTAGGCGGCACGGCCGGTGTGGGTTATGCCTCCTTCCGCGACGTCCCAGTAGACTCGTTCCCGGACGTGACGCCCGCGCTCGTCCAGATCTTCACCGTGAGCCCCGGCCTCTCGCCCGTGGACGTGGAGACCCAGATCAGCTACCCGATCGAGATCTCTATGTACGGACTGCCGGATCTCGAGCGGGTCCAGAGCACCTCCATCTTCGGCCTGTCCCGGGTGGACGTCTATTTCGAGGACGGTACCGACATCTACTTCGCGCGGCGGCTGGTCATCGAGCGGTTGGCCAAGGCGCGCGAGGAGATCCCCGAAGGGCTGGGCTCCCCTGAGCTGGGACCGATCACGACCGGCCTGGGCACAGTCATGATGTACGTCGTACAGAACAAGGAGGGTGCCTCCTACTCCCCAATGGAGCTACGTACGGCCCAGGACTGGATCGTCAAGCCGAGGCTCCGCACCGTCCCTGGCGTCACCGAGGTGCTTTCTATCGGGGGCTTCGTACGGCAGTACCAGGTCCAGGTGGATATGAACGCGCTGCTGGCGCGGGGCCTCACGCTCGCGGAAGTCAACACTGCACTAGGTGCAGATAACCGCAACGTGGGAGCGTCGTTCCTGGAACGTGGCGGCGAGGAGTATCTGATCCGGGGCTACGGCTGGTTCCGCCCCGGCGACGCGGGACTCGAAGACATCCGCAACGTAATCGTCGCCACGCACGAGGGCACGCCTGTGTACGTCCACGATCTCGCCGACGTCAGGTTCGGCCCCGAGATCCGGCGGGGCACGCTGATCGCGGACGGGCGGGACGCGGTAGGAGGGTATGTCCTCAAGCTGATCTACGAAAACACGCAGGGCCTGCTGGAGCGGGTCGCGACCCAGGTCGAGGACATCAATCGGACGCTTCCCGACGGAATGGAGCTGGTTCCCTACTACACCCAGGGCAGCCTGGTAGAGAAGGCGGTCGGGACCGTGGAGTCGGCCCTGCTCGAGGGCGCCGTCCTGGTCCTCGTCTTCCTGTATCTCTTCCTCGGCAACGTCCGTTCAACCCTTATCGTGATCAGCGTCCTCCCGCTGTCCGCCCTGGTGGCGTTCATCGGCATGCGGTTCACGGGACTGTCCGCCAACCTCATGAGCTTGGGTGGTCTCGCCATCGGCATCGGGATGATGGTGGATGGGGCAGTAGTAGTGGTCGAAAACATCTACCGTTTCTTGGAGGAGAAGTCGGGCGAGGAGATCTCGATGCGCCGGCTGGTGAGCGAGGCGACGCGCGAGGTGGGTCGCCCGGTGGTTTTCGCCATCAGCATCATCATCATCGTGTTCCTGCCGCTCTTCACGCTCGAGGGCGTCGAGGGGAAGCTGTTCGCCCCGATGGCCTATACCATCTCGTTCGCGCTGGTCGGCTCGCTTGTCCTCGCCCTAACATACGTCCCGGTGGTCTCGAGCCTCGCCATTCGGCCCGGCGCTGCGCATGGTGAGCCGCGGCTGGTCCGCTGGCTCAAGCGTGGTTACCGCCCCGCCCTGCGCACCGTGGTCGCACACCCGAAGCGGGTGCTCGGGGCAGCCGTTGTCGCCCTTGCCGCGAGCCTCGTGGTATTTCCCTTCTTGGGCTCCGAGTTCGTCCCGACTCTGCGGGAGGGAACCCTGCTGATCCGGGCCACGCTCCCACCCGGTGCGAATCTGCCGAGCACCGCGGAATACGCGGCGCGGATGGAACGCGCAATCCACACGTTTCCGCAGGTGACCGGCGTGTACAGCCGGGTCGGCCGCGCCGAGGTAGGCGGCGACCCCGAACCGGTGAACACGATCGAAGGCGTCGTCAATCTGAAGCCGCTCGAGGAGTGGCAGGGGGAGATGGGTTACGAGGAACTCCAGTCGGAACTCGCGGAGCGCGTCGGCGATGCCGTGCCCGGCCTCGCACTCAATCTCTCGCAGCCCATCCAGCTCCGCACGGACGAGCTGATGAGCGGCGTCCGGGCCGAAGTCGTGGTGAGCCTCTACGGCGAGGACCTGGACACCCTCGCGGCGAAGGCCCGGGAGATCGAGGAGATCGCGAGCACCGTACCCGGCGCCGTGGACGTGCGTGCGCTCCAACAGAGCGGCAAGCCGCAGATCGTCATCCGGCCAGACCGGGCCGCGCTGGCGCGGCTCGGCGTCAGCGTCAATGCCCTTCTCGACGCCGTGGAGACGGGTGTCGGCGGATCGGTGGCCGGCCAGGTGTTCGAGGGAATCCGCCGCTTTGACGTTCTTGTCCGGCTCAAGGAGGATCAGCGGCGACAGATCGAGCAGATCCGGCGACTGCCCATCCGCACAGTCGCTGGCGCGCTGGTCCCACTCTCGCAAGTGGCGGATGTGGAGGTCTTCGTGGGTCCCAAGGAGATCTCGCGCAACCGCGCCTCGCGCCGCACCTACGTGCAGCTCAACGTCCGCGGGCGCGACATGGGCTCGGTTGTGGAGGACGTCCGGCGGCGCATCGAGGCGCAAGTGCAGCTCCCGCCGGGATACTTCGTCGAATACGGTGGCCAGTTCGAGAATCAGGAGCGGGCGATGCGGCGCCTCTACGTCGTCGTGCCCGTGACGCTTGGTCTCATCTTCTTCATGCTCTTCTCGACCTATGGCAGCCTGCGCTATGCGGCTCTGATCTTTCTGAACGTACCCTTCGCGGTGATCGGCGGGATCGTGGCACTCTTCGTGTCGGGCATGTATCTCTCCGTTCCGGCGGCCGTGGGCTTCATCGCGGTGTTCGGCGTGGCGGTGCTCAACGGGGTCGTCCTGGTCTCGTACATCAATCAGCTCCGCGAGCGAGGCATGGAACGCCTTCAGGCCGTCCTCACCGGCGCGGAGCGGCGGCTCCGGCCGGTCCTCATGACCGCCACCGTCGCCATCCTCGGACTCGTGCCGCTCCTCTTGTCGAACGACATCGACTCGGAGGTGCAGCGGCCGCTGGCGGCGGTGGTCGTGGGCGGCCTGATGACGTCTACGCTGCTCACCTTGCTCGTGCTGCCCGCCGTGTACCGCTGGTTCGCCGAGCCGGCCGCCGAGGAAGTGGAGGTCTGACGATGAAACAGATCAAGGCGTTTCTGCGCCCGCAGATGCTCGACGCCGTTATCGATGCAGTGGAGAAGCTTCCGGGAGCGCCCGGACTCACCGTGAGCACCGTGAAAGGGTTCGGGCATCGGAGCGAGGGGGCGCCAGCCCAGATGACCGAACGGGTCAAGCTCGAGATCGTCGTGCCGGAGGACGACGTCGCACACGTGGTCGCCGTCATCGAGGACCGCGCTCGGACCGGCCGCACCGGCGACGGCAAGGTCTTCATTGCCGAGGTCGCGGAGGCGGTCCGCATTCGTACCGGCGAGCGCGGTGAAGCGGCGGTGCGGCCGGCCGCGACCGGTCCCGAAGGGGACTGACCCGTGCCGCTCGGCCACCGTCCCACCTGGAACACCGCTGAAGCGGGGCGCACCTACGTCGCCGGGGCGCTGTGGGTGCTCGGAGCGGGTCTGGCGCTTCTCACCAGCGCGCCGGATATCGCCGGCTGGCTGCGCGTGCGGTTGGACGCTCCCGGACTGCTCCTCCTCGCCGGTGCGCTGATCGGCGGGTGGAACTTCTTCCCCAAGGCCGTCCGCGCGGTGCGCCGGCTCCGCCTCGACATGAATTTCCTGATGACGGTCGCGATCATCGGCGCGTTGCTCATCGGGGAGCCGATCGAGGCCGCGGCAATCGCGGCGCTGTTCTCGCTGGCCGAGCTGCTCGAAGCCTCGGCCGTCGCCCGGGCGCGGCGCTCCATCGAGGAACTGGTGCGGCTGGCCCCCGAGCGGGCCCGCCTCGTCAGGGAAGGCGGTGCCGAACAGGAGGTACCGGCCGCAGAGCTCGAAAAGGGGCAGCGCATTCGCGTGCGACCGGGCGAGAAGGTGCCGATCGACGGCACGGTGGTTGACGGCGAATCGGCGGTGGACGAATCCACCGTGACCGGCGAGTCGGTGCCCGTCACTCGGCGCGTGGGGGACCCCGTCTACGCGGGCACGATCCTCGCCGAGGGCTACCTCGAGATCGAAGCGACCACGGATGCGGGTGACACGACGCTCGACCGGATCGTCAGGCTCGTGCGCCAGGCGCAGGCGCGGCGCTCGCCCAGCGAGCGGTTCGTCGAGCGGTTCGCGAAGTATTACACTCCGGCCGTGACGCTCCTGGCCCTCGTCACCATGACGGTTCCTCCGTGGCTCGGCCTCGGAAGCGGCCTCGAATGGTTTACTCGCGGCCTCACGCTTCTGGTCGTCGCGTGTCCCTGCGCCATGGTCATCGCCACACCGGTCACGGTGGTCAGTGCCATCACATCCGCCGCACGCCACGGCGTGCTCATCAAGGGCGGCGAGTACCTCGAGACGCTCGGACGCACCTGCGCGATGGCGTTCGACAAAACGGGGTCGCTCACCGAGGGCCAGCTCAAGGTGAGCGCCGTCGAAGGGTTGAACGGCGCACGGCCGCACGACGTGCTGCGTCTCGCCGCCCAAGTCGAACGGCGGTCGGAACATCCCATCGCGAAAGCCATCGTGAGCCACGCGCAGGAACAAGGGGCGCCTCTGTCCGGCGCGGACGTAACCGAGTTCGAGGCGCCAACCGGCCGTGGCGTGGTGGCCAGGGTAGACGGCCGGGAATTGCGCGTGGGCACGCCGGATCTCTTCCCGGGCGAACCCCTGCCCGAGCGGTTTGGCGAGCTCGAAGCGCAGGGGAAGACGGTCGTCTTGGTCGGCGACGGCGCGCGGCTCGTCGGCCTGATCGCGCTGGCCGATCAGCCGCGTGCTTCGGCCGCCCAGATCCTCCGGCAGCTCGAACGGCTTGGGGTTCACGAGCAGGTTATGCTGACGGGCGACCACGAGCTGGTCGCGGAGAGCATCGCGCGGGAACTCGGGATCGCGACCGTCCGGGCACGCCTGCTGCCGGACGAAAAGGTGCGTGTGGTCGAGGAGCTGCGCCGCACCCACGAGACTGTGGCGATGCTGGGAGATGGCGTGAACGATGCGCCCGCACTCGCCGCCGCGAGCGTGGGGATCGCGATGGGCGGGGCCGGCTCCCCCGCCACCATCGAAACGGCCGACGTGGCCCTGATGGCCGACGACCTTGGCATGCTGCCGTACGCCGTCCATCTGGCGAAGCGGGCCCGCCACGTCATCATGTTCAACATCGGGCTCGCGGTGGGGCTGAATCTGCTGTTGGCGGGTGGTGCGGTCGGCGGCGTGGTCTCCCTGCTCGTGGCTGTGTTGGTCGGCGATATGGGGGCGTCGTTAGTGGTGACGATCAATGCCATGCGGCTGGCGCGACTTTCTCCTGAGGATCGCAACCCATCAGTCTGATCGTATCCGACCGTTGTCCTCGCCTCGAGCGATTCATAAGCTGATAGCCTTCGCGAAGATGACGTCTGAGACGATAGCGTCATGTTGTGCGCGGACGAGGTCGCCCTCGAACTCGACCCGGCCCGTGTAAGACCGGTTCCGGAGCATCCCCTGAATGGTCGACGGACGCCACGCGCCGCCGTTGCGTGTCGGGACCGTCTTTGCGCACAACCGCGCGGCAATCCACGGCGTCTTCGCCGAGTTCGAGCATGCCACCATCGTCGAGCGCACCAGGGTCGGGATGGAGAAGAAAGCGAAGGGCGGGAACTGGGTAGGCGGCAGCGTGCCCTACGGCTTCAGGCTCGACGACGAAAAGCGTCTCGTTCTGCGTGAGGAAGAAGCGCTCATCGTCCGCAAGATGTTCAAGATGTACGCCTTCGGGAACGAAGGCGCGTCCGCGATCTGCAAGCAGCTCAACGAGGCCGGCCACCGGAACCGCAGCGGCCGGAAGTGGGGTCGGCGTGTCGTGCTCTACATGCTGAAAAACCCGGTGTACGTTGGCAAGATCCGTTGGCGCGAGGTGCTCTACGAGGGCCAGCATGACCCGCTCGTGTCGGACATTCTGTTCGAGAAGGCGAACGAGGTGCTCCAGGAACGGCATGAGGACCTCAAGGGCCGGCAGTGGCACAACGGCGACGAGCGGCTCCTCACGGGCATCATGAAGTGCGCCCGCTGCAAGAGCCACATGTTCGGCGGGGGAGGGAACAAGAACGGCGTCCACGTCGCCTATTACGTCTGCTCCAAGCGCTTCAACGACCACGACTGCGAGCAGGACTACGTGCGGGCCGAGCTCCTGGAATCGGCGGTGATCGAGGACGTCAAGGCCATGTTCCGGGATGAGCAGTTCATGGCCCGGGTCTGGGCGGAGGCCAACAAGCGGTTGGGCAGCGAGAAACCGGTTCTGGAGAAGGAGATCCGGAAAGTCGAAACCCAGGCCGCCAAGACCCAGGCGGCCATGGACCGCTACTTCGAGGCGTTCGAGGCGGGGACGCTGCAGGCCGAACTCTGCAACGAGAAGGTCCGAGACCTGCGCGCCCGGTTGGAGGAGCTGGAGGCCGAGAAGCGGGACCTCGAGGCCCGGCGCGAGAGGCTGGATCTCCCGGCCATCGACCGAGACATGCTCGCGTCCCTCGTGGAGAACTTCGAGCAGGTCATGGCCGAAGGTCCCAACCCGCAAAAGAAGCACCTTCTCCGCCGCCTGGTGAAGAAGGTACTGGTCCATGATCGACGAACCGTGGAGGTCTGGTACGGGTTACCAAACCCCCAACGGTTCGAAGACTGTAACAAAAGGCTCCCGAGGAGGGACTCGAACCCCCGACCCGGTGGTTAACAGCCACCTGCTCTACCAGCTGAGCTACTCGGGATCGTCTCGTGACGGGGCTTTGAGTGTAATCGGCCCTCCGGGGAGATTCAACCTGATCAGAAGGTCCGGATCAGGATCGCCACGGAGAGGGCCACCTGGAGAAAGGCCACGATCAGCGACCAGTCCTCCCGGGTCAGCGACTTCTTCTTCACCAGGATCTGGTCGCCGGAGTGGACCCCGATCTCGGCCAGGGACTGGCCGTTGGTCTGGTCCCCGAAGCGCAACCGGGTGGCGGTGCCGTTCCGCAGCAGCTGAATCCGGTTCAGGTCTCCCCGGGAGTTGGGCCCGCCCGCCATCGCCACCACGTCGAGGATGCTGAGGGTAGGATCCACTGTGATCAGGCCCGGGCTCTGGACCTCGCCGAGCACGGCGATGCGGAAGAGGGGGGTGATGGTGACGAACGGACGGTTGAAGACGCCTTCCAGGCCGGTGCGGATGATGTCGCGCAACTCCCCGATGGTGTGATTCCGGGTGTCGATGTTGCCCACCACCGGGTAGAGCAGGTGGCCGGTCTCGTCGATCTGGAATTTGCCGGAGAAGTCGTCCTGTCCCCAGACATCGATCTGCACGATGTCCCCGGGACGGAGGGTGTAGGCGGCGTTGCTGGTGACTACATCGGGGGGAGTCTGCGCGCGCAGGCCGGCAGTGCCCAGCCCGGCGGCCATCAGCACCATGACAAGTGTACGTGGCATGTTCGAATATGCATGAACCGGCCGGGGCGTCAATAACGATCTATCCGGGTACCGCCGCCTCGGCCAGCGCCTCCCGCAGGTAGCGCCCGGTGTGGGTATCGGCGGCGGCGATCGTCTCGGGTGGGCCGGTGGCCACCACCCGGCCGCCGCCTTGTCCCCCGTCGGGCCCCAGGTCGATCACCCAGTCGGCGCGTTTGATGACGTCGAGGTGGTGCTCGATCACCAGGACGGTGTGGCCCGCATCCACCAGGCGGTCGAGGACCCGGAGCAGGGTGCGCACGTCGTCCAGGTGGAGGCCGGTCGTCGGTTCGTCGAGGAGGTACAGTCGGCCCCGTCCCTTGGCGTGTCCCCGTTTGCCCGCGCCGGCCAGTTGGCGGGCGATCTTCAGGCGTTGCGCCTCGCCGCCGGACAGGGTGGTGCCCGGCTGGCCCAGTCGCAGGTAGCCGAGCCCCACCTGTTGCAGGTGCCACAGGGCCTTGCCGAGCCGTTCCTGGTGGCGGAATCGGGCGATCGCTTCGTCCACGGTGAGTTGCAGCACATCGTGAATGGACAGGCCCTTGATGCGGACCTCGAGAATGTCGGGGCGGTAGCGTGTGCCCTCGCACTGTTCGCACGGCACGAAGACATCGGCCATGAACACCATCTCGACCTGGACGTGGCCGGCGCCGTCGCACCCCGGGCAGCGGCCCCCGTCCGCGGCGTTGAAGCTGAAATCGGTCGGGGTGAGGCCGCGGGCCCGGGCGAGCGGCTGGCTCGCGTAGAGCTGCCGGATGTTGTCGAACGCCCGCACGTAGGTGATGGGGTTCGAGCGCGGCGACCGGCCGATCGGCGACTGGTCGATCAGGACCACATCGTCGAGCGATTCCCAGCCGTCCACCCGATCGGCGTGGCCGACGGGTTCGCCGAGGTGCTCCCGGGCGCCGTGACGGCCGTGGAGTCGCCGGGCGAGCTGCCGGTAGAGGACGTCGTGCACCAGCGTCGATTTGCCCGACCCGGACACGCCGGAGACCACGGTCAACGTGTGGAGCGGAATGTCAACGTCGACGCCGCGCAGGTTGTGGAGGGTGGCCCCCACGATCGACAGTCGGCTCGGGCCGGCCGGTCTCCGGGCGGAGGGCACGGGGATCTCGCGGGTCCCGGCCAGATAGTCGCCGGTCAGCGTCCCCGCCGTCCGGGCGTCGCCGGGGCGGCCGGCAAAGACCAACTCGCCGCCCCCGGCCCCGCTCCCGGGGCCCAGTTCCACCATGTGGTCGGCGAGGCGGATCGCGGCGGGATCGTGCTCGACCATCACCACCGTATTGCCGCCGTCGCGCAGGCGGAGCACGATGTCGAGCAGGCGACCCAGGTCGCGGGGGTGGAGCCCGATCGAGGGTTCGTCGAGCACGTACATCGTGTCGGTCAGCGAGGCGCCCAGCGCATTGGCCAGCGCGATCCGTTGCGACTCGCCTCCCGAGAGCGTGCGCGTCTGGCGATCGAGGGAGAGGTACTCGAGGCCCACGTCGCAGAGCACGCCGATCCGGCGGGTGATCTCCGGCAGGACGGTGTCGGCCACGGTGCCCTCGGCGGCGGGCAGGTCGAGGCCGGCCAGCCAGGCCCGAACCTCGGCGGCGGGCAGTGCGGACACCTCGGCGATCGAGCGACCCCCAACCGTGGTGGTCAGAGCCTCCGACCGGAGGCGGGCTCCGTGGCACGACTCGCACTCGATGGCCAACTGGTACTGCCGGAGAAAGACCCGCACGTACTGCTTGTAGCGTTTGCGCTCGAGCCCCCGGAGGAAGGGAAAGATCCCCACGTAGCGACCTTGGCGCCCTTCGAGCAGGAAGGTGCGGGCTGCGTCCGGGAGGCGCGCCCAGGGCACGTCGGTGGGGATACCCTCCGCCACCGCGGTCTCGTGCAACAGCCGCCGGCGGGAGCCGTAGCGCGGTTTGGTCCACGGGTCGATCGCCCCCTGATCGAGGGTCCGTTCGGGGTCCGGCACCACCAGGGTTTCGTGGTATTCGAGCACCGCGCCGAACCCGTTGCAGGTGGGGCAGGCGCCGCGGGGGCTGTTGAAGCTGAACAGGGTCGGGGTCGGGGCCTCCCCCGGGCGGCCGCAGGCGGTGCAGGCGGGAACGTTGCGGAACCGGTGCTCGCCATCGGGCAGGAGTGCCACCGCCACGCCGTCCCCTTGGGTGAACGCCACCCGGAGCGCCTCGGTGAGCCGGTTACGGGTGGCGGGACGGAGCGTGATCCGGTCCACCGCCACCAGCACCTCGGCTGCGGTGTCCAGCCGGACGCCCGAATCGGGTTCGTCGATCCGGCCGGGCGACCCGTCCACCACCACCCGGACGAATCCGTCCGCCAGCAGGTTGGCAGCAAGGAGGTCGTGATCGGGGGTGGCGGTGCGGGGGAGCGGGAAGCAGATGGTTGCGGGTGCGCCCGAATGGTCGGCGAGGAGCCGGCGGGCGCCCGAGCCCGGGTCGTCGCGAATCACGGGGTTGCCGCAGTCGACGCAGTGGGCGGTGCCGGCCCGGGCCCACAGCAGACGGAGGTAGTCGTGAATCTCTGTCGCCGTTCCCACCGTAGACCGGCTGGAGGTGACCGGGTTCCGCTGCTGGATGGCCACGGCGGGAAGGATGTGGTCGATGCGGTCGACCAGGGGCTTGGGCATCCGCTCCAGGAACTGCCGGGCGTACGACGAGAGCGATTCGATGTAACGGCGCTGGCCTTCGGCGTAGAGCGTATCGAACGCGAGGGAACTCTTGCCCGAACCGGAGGGGCCGGTGACGACCGTCAGGCGACCATGAGGAATGTCGAGCGTGATGCCCCGGAGATTGTGCTGCCGCGCGCGTCGCACGGAGATGCAGGACGGCATGGTGAAGCATATCGAGGCCCGGGGCCGGATGCTACTTCGGACGTTGACGGGCTCCGGTTCCGGTTCCTAGGTTGCCTGCGACCATGGCGAGTGTGATCTCGCCCCGCGTGATCCGCCGGGGCTTCGAAATATTTGCCGTATTCTCCCTGATCGGGTTCGGCGGGCTGCTGCTGTACGGCAACAATCTGGATCTCTTCGTTTCCACCATGCTGTCGCTCCAGTGGGGCTGGGTGCTGGTGGGTCTGGTCCTTGCCTCGATGGACTGGTTCGGCGGGGGATTCCGGCTCTGGATTCTGAATCGACACGTTCACCCCGGCGCCTCGCTCAAGGGGTCGATCCTCGCCGGCGGCATGAACAGTTGGGCGAGCTACCTCACCCCGTCCCAGACCGGGGGAGGGCCGATGATGATCTACACCCTCAAGCGGTACGGCACCCCGCTGCCCGAGGCGATGGTGGCCTCCCTGATGAGCTTCGTGGCCACCGTCATCTTCTTTGCCGTGGCCGGTCCGCTGGCCATCGTGCTCGG
>Ga0114931_10001942_pt1 | contig 26309 bp, 31 predicted proteins | sample 2SBtaG_FD_89579 | JGI IMG/M metagenome (GOLD analysis project Ga0114931, IMG submission 89579) | Deep subsurface microbial communities from Kolumbo volcano to uncover new lineages of life (NeLLi) - 2SBTROV14_V59a metaG | ecosystem: Environmental > Aquatic > Marine > Volcanic | place: Kolumbo... | reverse complement strand
CACGGACTTAGCTCGCTCCAACTGCCGGATGGGCCGCCACCCGCCGGCGGGCGCCAACGCACGCAATCACGGCACTTTCCCCGACGCACTTCCGCCTTCTTGGTGACCTCGGTTCGATCTCTCCGGTTCGCCTTCTTGGTGACCTCGGTTCGATCTCTCTCTCCTTGGTGACCTCGGTTCGATCTCTCGATCTCTCGATCTCTTCTCTTATCTCTTTAGCCCAATTTTCAATACCTTACGCGAATTATAGGACCGCAGGGGCGGCTGCCTCTTGCCGAAACGCGGTTGCAAGTGTAAATAAATGTATTCCCTCGGGTCCTGCTCGCGGCGGAAAGGATGAGGACATGAAGTATTGGTTTGTCGGCTTGGCGCTCGCAGCAGCGTTTGTTTTGATGGCGCCTTCCACCCATGTTCGGGCGGACAGGGAAGGAGGCGACTCCGATAGCGGCGCGGTCCGCAAAGGCGGCGGCAGCGGAGTTCCGGAGCTCGACGCGACAGCCGCTGGAGGTGCCATGGTGCTGGCGCTAGGCGGTGCCGCCTACCTGGTCTCACGCAGGCGCAAAAACGAAGCTGCCTAACGTCGAACGGTAGCCACGGCGCTGTCGAGTCTACTCGCTCTTTTCACCAACCTCGTCGTGCTGGGCTCGATCGGCGCGTTCGCGTGGCTCGAGGCAAGCTACCCCCCACCTCTACTACCGTAGCGTCCAGGAAAACCAGGCCCTCGAGCCGGCTTCGTTAATCGAAGCCGGGATGCAAGCCGTTGGGAAATCCTACGCGATGATGTCGGCCAGTACGTGCTCGTCGAGCCGCGATGATTCATCGTGAACCTGATCTTCATCCACCTGCAGTCAGCGAGACGAGAATTTCCGCTCCAAATTCTTCATGCCGTTGCCGAGCGCGAACTGGAATATCCTTCTGCCCAACCAGGCCTTGACGGGTGCGCGTGCGAGTCGGCCATAGGCGAGCCAGCAGACCACCGTTCCGCCGTCGGGATGGGGCTCGCATGCGAGCACCCCGAGATGGTCGGTGCACGTCCCAAAAAAAGCTCCGTCGTTCGCCGAGTACGCAAGCATCCGCGGGGCGTCGAATTCTCTGACTGTTTCTCGCATGGGCGGGCCGAATGGACCCTTGATCATACGTACTGACCCAACCTGCCCAGGGACCTCGGCTTTCGTGTCGTCCGCCCACGTCTTTTTCGCGCCCGGGATCCATTCGCGCAATCGGCCGAAGTCGGTGACATAGGTGAACAACTCGCGTTGCGTGATGCCCAAGTGTCGCGTCGTTTCGAACAGGAGCGGTTCATCGCTGAGGCGCGCGCCCGTTTCCCGGGCGTAGGTGGTGAAGTCAGACAGCGTGCTCACGACGTCGAGTCTTGCCGCTTTGCGCCGAAGGTCAACCTGAACCCTCGCGTCGGACATGCTCACCAGCTCCATCGACGTGGTGTTCTAGGTCCCCAGCAGCGCTTCTGGCAGCGTTGGTGCCAATGAGAACATATAGAATAAAGCTCGCCGCTCATGGTAGCGTGCTGGCATGAGCATCAAGGTTCACCATCTCAATTACTCCCGTTCTTTGCGTGTCCTTTGGCTCCTCGAGGAGCTCGGACTGGACTACACCATGCAAGCCTGGGAGCGCGATGAGAACTTTCGAGCGCCGGCGGCGGCGGCAGAGGTTCATCCGCTCGGACGATTTCCCATGGTGGAGGTAGATGGGCGCGTGCTCGTCGAATCGGGTGCAGTGCTCGAGTACTTCGCGGATCGGGAAGGTAAGCTGCGACCCGTCGACGAAGCCGAACGGCAAGAGTGCAAGCTCTTCCTGCACTATGCCGAGGGCTCCCTCATGCCGCCGCTGTTGGTTAAGCTGATTTTCACGAGGCTCCGGGGAGCGCCCATGTCCTTCTTCATCAAGCCGATTGCCCGCGGAATCGTGGACCAGGTGGACAAGAACTATACGAACCCCGCACTCGACCTGCACCTCGGCTTCGTGGAAAAGACGCTAGCCGGGCGGCCCTACTTCGCGGGCGAACAGTTCTCCATCGCGGACATCCAGATGTTCTACCCGGTGGAGGCAGCGCTTTCCCGAGCCCGCGGCGAGCGCCCCAACATGTCGGCGTGGCGGGACCGGATCGCCAGTCGCTCGGCGTTTCAGCGGGCTGAGGCCAAGGGTGGCAGGGCGGTGCCCCCGGCGAAGACGAAAGGATGACGGTCTAGGGACCGAGCGGTAGGCGCGATTCGCTTTTCCGTTGCAACGCCCGAGGTCGCGACCCGGCCTGTGTCAGACCATCGCTCATTGCACGTCGTCGCTATCAACGCTCTTTCAGGTTCGCGCGCCAGGCGACATAAGGTTCTGTGCCGCGAAATTCAGCACTCTTCTTGAGCCCGATAGGCTAAGAGGCTTAGGGCGGTCCGCAAGGACCGGTGCGGGCGATGCGAACGCCGGCCATGTCGGCAAAGCAATCGTTCTGATAGGTCTGGCCGTCACAACCACACACCGGGCTATCGGTGTCCGGGCATATGGTTGGCCGCTCGGCGCACACGCCGATCCCGCCCTCGCACAACCCCGTTGCGCAGAGCTCTGTGGCGGCACAGTCGTCGTTAGACTGGCAAGCCTCATCGATGCGGCCCGCGTCTCCACAACCCTGCAGCACTAAGACGATCAGGCCCGTGGCGAGCGCCGGCAGACCTAGGAAGACGAAGATACGCGTCGACATGAGGTCAGACGGTAGCGCGAAGATCGAAGGCGGGCGATGGCGTTTGCCTAGATCGTTTCGAAAATGTTGCAGGTGGCTAGAGTGTGCTCTGAAAGAACCGCCAAGCCGCCAGGGCGGCGTCGATGTCGCGGCTGGTCGGTCCGACCATGTTTTCGGGTAGGTATTGCCAACCGGATGGCCAGGTGTGGCCCGCGCCCTTTACCGCGAAGAGCTCGACTTTCGTATCCCCCGCACAGCCCGTAGCCTTGTGCCGCTCGATTCGGGTTCCGTCGGCGGGATCGAAATCGGGGATCTTCGACACGGCGATGCTCGTGCAGCCATCATGGCTACTCCAGAATGAAAAGGTCCGCTCGACCGAAAGCACCCGACCGAGCTGCTGACCGTCGAACTGCACCACCCCTCCGTCCCAGGGCACGATCGGGTCCTCCGTCCCGTTGATCATCAGGGCTGACAACGGTTCTTTACCGCAACGCCAGCGTCTGCGTGCAACGTTGTAGGGCATCGCGCCGATGATCGCCGCAAACCCCCGGAGCTTTTTGGTCCGTTCACACGCGAAACGATGCGTCATCATCGCGCCGTCTGACACTCCGACGAAGAAGACAGCCTCGGGATCGACGTTGCGCCTCTCGACGAGGTCGTCGATCAGTGTGGTGAGGAAACCGACGTCGTTGACGCCCTGGCGTTGCGCAACATAGCGATCGACGTTGCGCCCATCGTTCCAGTGACCGCCAATGCCCTGAGGATAGACCACCAGGAAGTCGTCCTCCGCGGCAAGCTCGTTGAGCTTTCCGAACGTCAGCGCGACTATGTCGTCGTCGTCGCCAAGCCCGCCGTGCAGCACCACTAACATCGGTCGAGACAGACCCTCGTCTGTCCGCGTGCGAGGATCGAAGATACCGACACCTCGCACGATGCCCTCGTGTTTGAAGACGTAGCTCTTCGACTCCGCGGCGACGTCCGTCCCGCTCACAGACGGAGCCGACCTGCAGGCGGCCAGCAACACCATAGCGAGGGAACAGGTTCTACCGATGCGAGCGTCAGTAAACACTTCAAGTCTCGGCCGAGGAGCCGATGCAGACGGTGACCGTCGAGCCGCCGTTCGTACCGGCTTCCGTCACGGGTTCACACACATAGCCGGTCCTGCAATCCGCAGTATTCGCGCAGTCCACGAGGCAGACCCAGCCGCTAGCCAGTTCCGCGCAGGAGGATGCCTGGGGACACTGCCCCGACTCGCCGCAGGAGATCGTACAAGTGCCATCGGGGAACTGATCACCGAGCTCGCAAAGACGCTGATCGCAATCGATGTTTTTCGCGCACGGCCCACCGACCAAGGAACTCTCGTTTCCAGCGGTGCCGGGTGGGCGAGAGTCGCCGCAACCCATCCAAAGGGTCATCGTGATCAGCGCCATCGAAACGATGGATAGCGATCTCATCATCGCGCGACGATAGATCAGGGACAGCCCCCAGACCAGTGGTCCGCCCGCTCCCCATGTAACATTCATGTGTCACCTTTTGAGCTTCGAAGACCGTCCAGGCTGACCGGCCCCGTTTCGTTTGTGTCACGTTGGGGGCCTTCGTATGCTGAGAGCGTGCTTCGCTTGATAGGTGCGCTGCTGGTCGTTTGCATCCTCTCGAGTGGGGCGATCGCGCAAGAGACGATCGAGGTCGCGCCAGAGGCCGACAAGAAGCCGTTGGTCACGCCGCCGAAGCTGGTGCGCTTCGTCGAAGCTGACTATCCGGGGAGTGAAGAGGAAGAGCCCGTCGAGGCTGTCGTCGAGGCTGATAGTCGAGATAAACGCAATGCCGATCAGTTAGGGATGGAAGTGATCGAAATGCTTTGGGAAGTCGGCGTGGGAAGGCTCTGTTAATCTGTCGCTGATGAGATCAGACTGGCCAGCACCGAGGGGGGTTGGCCGATGTTGCAGGAGATTGTCACAGGTTGTGCGAGTCTAGGTGGACCGCCGGAGCTCGATGCATTTCGTAAGCACCTGCCGCAGGAGTGAATTGACGAGGCGCTGCATGCGACAGGTACGGCGACGCTCAGACGAAGACGGCTTCCTGCCAAGCAAGTGGTGTGGCTCGTGCTCGGCATGGCGCTGTTCAAGGACCGATCGATCACGGACGTAGTGAACAAGCTCGACCTGGCCTGGTCTGGCGTTGTATGCAGTGGACGGAACGCGCGTTGCGTGTTCCCGATTCGGAAGCGAACCGACACGAGTTCGGACTCATTGTCGGTCGTCTCGCACCGGAGGGCAGCGGCTATCCCGTAATGCGAGCGGTCGCGTTGATTGCGCTTCGTTCACACATGCTTGCTGCGGTCGCCTTTGGACCTTGCAAGCAGGGCGAGCACACCTATGCGCGGCAACTTTAGGGTGAGATCCCCGACGATTCTCTGACGATCGTGGACCGCGGGTTTCAGGCCTCCAACGCGCTGCCACACGACGAAAGGAGCCGACGCTGCCCTTGCATTGGAGGGTGCGTCGCATCCGCTACCGGATGAAAGGCGGCAAGGAGCAAACGTTCCCGATGCGAAGTCAAACTCCGCAGGGGGTGCGGCAAGAATTGTGGGGCGTCCTTCTGGCCTACAATCTCGTGCGTCGCGAGATGGAGCAAGTCGCCAAGGAAGCGAACGTGAGCCCTGATGGGCTAAGAGAGCGTTTGATACCGAGGTCGATCATCATCTGCGCGAGCGTTCGCATGCGTGCGGCTACCAGTACCGCACGGGCCTGGACGACTGCAACTCAGCGGCGATCTTTGAAGAAACGCGCGTAGGCCTTGGGATCCATGTTCTCGATGTCGAGCACCACGAGAAAGTCGATGACGCGGAACTCGCGATCGAGCGCGGGCCCACTGCAGACCTTGGCCCCCATGTCGAGATACACTTGAAATAGAGGCGGGATTTTGACGGACGTGTCGCTCAACGACGCTCCCTCGCAGGAGAACAGCGCGGTCGGGCACGCCGAGTAGCCCTCGACGAGCCGTCCTTGCTCGGCAAGCTGCAAGTGGAGCTGTAAGCCGACACCCGGGTCGGTGCCGGGAACCGAGCAACACCCGAACAGGTAGCGCTTCCGACTCCAGACCAGATACTCGGAGATGCCCGTCCAGAGTAGGTAGATCACCCGGCCGGTGCGGTGCTGGGATGCGACGCATGCACGCCCGAGCTCTACCCCCTCGACCATGATCCAAGGTGGCAGCGCACCCAGGCGAAACTCCGACTCGGAATAGAACCCATCGCGAGCCATCGCTCGAGTCATCAACCTGTAGGTTCCGACGATGCTTCCCGTCTCGCGGTGCTCGACGAGCATGTGATGGCAACACTCGTCGAACTGATCTTCGTCGGCGCCAGTGCTGTAGGACGCCATCAGGCCCTCGCCGAGCTCGAGGTTGAACACCTCGAAGCGAAGTCGTTGAGCCGCCCTGAGGTCGGAGCGCGTACGCGCGAAACGGAGCGCGTAGGCCCCGGCTTGAATGTGAATGTCCGGGATGTTCCACGGCTCCCTGAGATGTTCTTCGGAAGCCGGGTTTCTGTTGAGCACCGAGGCTGGTTCCAGATTCATGTTTCGTACCCCGGTAATAAGATCCGAAACGGAGATCACACTGAGGAAAACTGGGCGAAACGATTCAGCGAGAATCCGTGATGCCTATGTGAACCAGAGGTCACTGGCGAGTGACAAACAGCGCTCGCGAACGTGTCGATCGGTTGGAATCCAGCGCTCGAAGCCGACGGCCGCACGGTGAAGGAAGTCGATGAGAAGGAGATGGCGGCGAAGGGTTCGTGACACACGATGCCGCTTGAATGGGTTGAACGCGCCGGGAAGCGAGAAGAGCTGTCGAGGATCCTTGCGAACCCACGTCCATGAGCCCATCTCGAGCGTCAGCGGGAGAAGGATTCCGGTCTGCCGCGCGCGAGATTGGTCGTAGAGGTGATCCCACAAGTCGCCCTGGATCGTGTAGGCGCTCGCTTGTGGCTCGACGGTGTAGATGTGGTGAGGAAGCGTGGTATCGAGGAGGGCACTGAGGCAATAGACCTCCGGGGTGTGAGCGATCGGGCCGGCCTTTCGCGCATACGGAAACCAGATCCGATCCTGGAATCCGAAGCCGGAGTGCACGTCGAGTGAGATGGCCGACCTCGACGAAAGCACCACTCGTTCGACGAAGTCGATCAACGCCATGGCTTCCCGCTCCATTTCATTCGGATCGCCCATGAACCAAGGCAGTCGAGAAGAGAGTCGGTGTCCCCCCACGAGGAACGTCCCGCCGAGCGCGTCGCACGAGGGTCCGTTTCTCATGAGGTCGACCCCGTTGCCGTTACTCCGGGTTCCGTTCCTCATACCGACCGGATTGAGCAACGGGATGGAGACGATCCGACTGCGGGTCAGAGCCTCACGCGTCAGGGCATCCCAAGCGAGGCGCTCCGCGAGCGAGCCGAGATATGCGAGCACAACCTTCGTGCCGATCCGTTCGAGGCCGTGGACGCCGCCCACCAAGAGCAGACAGGGGTCTTCGGGGCGCCCTTCGCCGATCTCGAGCGCCCACACGGGAAAGCCTTCGACCCGCGTGAGCACCGTTGCGCGCGCGTCGTCGCCAAAACGTTCGATCAAGGTCTCGAGCTCGACAAGCTCTGGGAGACTCATCGACGATCGGTACTCGTGATCCATTCCCGAGCTGCGTTGGAAAGACCCGTCGCACCCTCGAAGTCGTTCGGGTGGAGCGCCGGTCCAAAAGAAAGCGTCGCACCCACCCGTTCGAGTCGATGAAGGCGAGCGATGTGCGGGAGGAAATGTGCATCGCCGACCCAGCACGCCTCGTCCGTGTCGTAGTAGATCGCAGCCGGCACGACCGAAACCCCGGTGATGTGCGACACACCGAAGGCACCGCGCGAGAACGGAAGCACGGTGTCCCCGAATGTCGTCGTCCCTTCGGGAAATACCAAGACCGAAACTCCATCTGCGAGCGTTCTCATCATCTTGCGAAGTGCGGCCGCTCCACTTCGTGCACAGCCACGTCTGACGAACACGATGCCGAGTGATTGGAGCGAGGAGCCGATCGTCGGCCAACCCGCGATCTCGGACTTCGCGACGGCGCTGGTCGGAACGGATCGCCCCACCAAAAGCGGATCGAGATAGCTGAGGTGGTTCGATACGATGATCGATGGCGTCGTAGGGGCGCTGCCGCGAACGGTCACATCGATCCGCAAGGTCCGGCAAATGGCGACGCTTGCCGCTTGGAGCTGTCGAGAACGCGCGGCCGGCGAAGTCTCGTGGTCGAGCGAAGCCCTTATCTCCTGGTGGCACGCAATGGTCCGCCGAAAGGTGTGGATCGTCCGTGCTACGGCGGCCGGCCACGACACGTGGCCTCGGCGCACGTTCGCTCCATGGATCGCGGCTGCAGAATCCACGGGGGCAGATTGACTGATCGGTGTGTCGGCGGGGTGCACCTCTCGCAACGACGAGGTGAAATCAGCCTTGCGCGGACCGTTCGCGGAGCTCTCGGGCGGCCCGAACGGTGGAGCCGAAACAAAGGCCCTCTCTCCGCGACGCCCCACGGGACATTTCAATCTTGGAGAGCCGCCCGACGCTTCTATTCGGGTTTGACATCGGCGCTCATAGTCATTCCGATGGGCTAAGAGAGCTCACCGATCCCGATGGCGCGATGCCCACGGGGACGGTGTTCCGGCAGCCCAAGCAGCTACGGTGCACGTTCTAGGGACCGACTGTGCTCGACGTCGGTCGGAGCTTTTCAGTGTCGTCTCCAAAGATACAACTGACCCATGAAAGCAATCCGAACGCTCAGGTACGGTCCGCCCGACGTCATGGAGTTGGTCGACGTGCCTACCCCAGATGTCGGGCCTCACGAAGTTCTGGTTGGCGTGCGAGCTTCTTCGGTCAATCCGGTCGATTGAAAAGTGCGGCGGGGCGCGCTGAGGCTGATCACGGGCGCACGTCCACCGATGGTGCTCGGAGCGGATTTCGCCGGCGAAATCGAGCGCGTTGGAGACGAGATCGACGGCTACGCAGTCGGTGACGAGGTCTATGGGATGGTCCACGCGCTCAAAGGCGGCGCGTACGCCGAGAAGGTTGTCGTCCGGGCAACGCGCTCGGGTACCGCGTGACCGGCGTGTGCAGCACGCGCAACCTGGAAGTCGCCAAACGACTCGGCGCGTATGCCGTCATCGACTACACGCGACAGGCGCCTCTGATGGGGGAGCAACGATTCGACCTGATCTTCGACGCCGTGGCGAATCTCGACTTTCGGCACGCCAAACGATTCCTGACGCCGGATGGCGTCTACGTATCGTCGATTACATCGCCAACCAACATGCTGGTGGCCCCGATCCTCAATCGCTTCCGCGGCAAGCAGCATCGAACCGTCCGGGTAGCGCCCGACGGCGCCGCGTTGCGCGAAGTGACCAAGATGGTCGAGGCCGGCCAAATCGACCCTATCATCAAGAAGGCATACGCACTCGATGAGGTCCCAGAGGCGCACGTGCACAGTGAGTCGGGGCGCGTGGTCGGCAAGCTCGCCCTGCGCATCGGCTCATGAGCGTGACGCGGAAGCCAGTTTGAGAGCCGGCTACGCGGTCACCGGCGCTCGGAACGCAATCTGCAGTTGACGGCGCGCATGAAGTCTGTCATACGTCATGTATGACAAAGAAAAGCGATCGCATCAACGCTCGGTTGGGCGAGGAGCTTGCTCGCAAACTCGACTATCTCGCGGAGCGGACTCAGCAGAGTGCTTCCGACGTGCTCCGCGAGTCGATTGCGGCGTACTACCGTGAAGTCGAGGAGTCGCCGGTCCGCGCACGGGACCTGCTCGAAGAGTTTGTTGGAAGTGTCGATGGGCCTGCAGACCTCTCGTCGAAGTACAAAGAAGAGCTCGAGCGCTCGCTCTCCGGCAAAGTCTAGAGTGCATCGGCGATGGTGATCGCGGACACGGGCTTCTGGATTGCGCTCGCGAATCGCAGCGATCGGCATCATCGGGCCGCAAAGGCCTCGCTCGATAGGCTGAACGAAGGTTTGATCACGACCTGGCCTGTCCTGACCGAAACCTGTCACCTGCTAGCCACCCGGTTGAGCGTCGACGCCGAGCTCCAGTTCATTCGGAGTGTCACTCGCGGCGCGGCCCAGTTGTTCTCCCTCGATGCTGCCGACCTCCCGCGCGTCGAGCAGCTCATCACCAAGTACTGCGATCTTCCGATGGACCTCGCGGACGCATCGCTCGTCATCCTCGCCGAGCGCCTCGGGCACGGCCGCATCTTGTCGACCGACCGACGCGACTTCCAGAGGTATCGATGGAAGAACAAGGCTCCCTTCGAGAACCTGCTACGAGCGTGATGCTCGTCATCTGAGCGAGTCGTTCCGTCCGAACGTCAGGGTCCGGCCACGATTCCCTGCTCGATCATCGTCTCGCCCATCGACACGGTCAGCACCAGGCGGCGCACTCCGGCATCGGCTGCCGCCTTCAACACGCGGAGCGTTCCTTCTTTGGCGGGCTTGATGAGCTCGTCTTCGTGTTCGAGCACCCGGTTCGGGAACGGGGAGGCAACGTGCAAGGCGTAGGTGCATCCCCGGGCCGCCGCGGCCATTCCACCCCCAGACCTTGGTTGACAAGACTCGCCGGACGCCGTCTGCTCGCCGCATGGTATCTCTCGTCGTCCATGCATTGCTGGGTGTAGTGGTCATTGGGTTCGCCGTCGCCTCGAACTCACAGGTTTTCTCCCGCCGGCCCGATGGGCCGCGGTTCTCCACCCTGGAGATCGTCTACTACGTCGTTGGGATCGCTTCGATCGTGGTGGGGTATTGCTTCAACACCCAGTTCGTGACTGAGTACGCGACGGCGTCGACCAATCCTATCTGGGGCCCCGGGAGCTGGCAGCAGTTCATCCAGCTCGGCTACGTCAACGCGGCGGCGGCCTCGGTGAGCCAGGACTACACCATCATCAATCTCATCCTGCTACCACTGTTCACCATCGTGGACGGCCGGCGACGCGGCATCCGCCATCCGTGGATCTTCTTCGTGTCGAGCCTCTTTACCAGCTGCGCCTTCGCGTACGCCTTCTACTTCGCCACCGTCGAGCGCCAGCGCCGCCACCAGTAGCGACCAAAAAAAGAGATGGGTACGGCCACCGACGTCGCCGTCCATGCGGGAAGAATGAGGACGACCGATCGGACGCTGAAAACTGAACCGGAATCGTGCAGAGCTCAACAAGCTGGCGAGTGCACCCTACTCGTCATCCATCGCGGTCTTGCGTTGCGCTCTCACCGCGCGGAGTTCTTCTTCGAGGATCTTGTCCTTCCCTCTTCCGACGTGCGCTTTGACCTCGATCAGTGCGTCGAGGTTGATGACCTCGAATAGCCTTTGCGGCAACAGGGGAAGCTGCACGGTGGGGAGGTCCAACACGCTGCCGAAGGGCTCAACCTTCGAAAGGATGTCTAGGCGACCAAGCTCAGTCTCCACGAGCAGCAGGCGAAACTTCGCGAGGGACCCTGCGTTCTCAGCAAGCAGTGGAAGATCTGGCCGTGTAAAATGGACGGGCTCGAACGGAGCCAGCACTTCGAGGAGTCGCCGTCGATAGGTATCGTAGGAAGGTGGCGTCCCCCCGTCGGCCGAACGGATGCACGAGCTCAACGAAATCGCGACTCGTTTCCGACCCGCGTTTTGAGCGAGCGGCGCGTTGGTACAGCCGTCGTTCCAGCAGGGCAAAGAGGACTAGCCCTTGCCCGTTCGTTTCCGGTACTCGGCAACGGCGAGGGCGCCCATCTTCTCGACGAGCTGTGCCTGGGTCTTCACCCCGAGCTTCCGCATGCCGGACGTCAACAGGTGGCTGACCCGGGAGCGTGAGAGCCCGAGCCGGTAGGCGATGAGCTTGTGTCTATCGCCGAGCGCCGCGAATGCCGTGACCTGCTGCTCCTGCTCGGTGAGCCCGCGCGGATTGGGAACCATCGGGGGATTCGGGAGTGCAAGGACATACCGGCGCTCATCCGTATCAAACCAATCGACCAGCGACCAGCGACCTCGAACGAGCGCCCACCACTCCGCGAGCGCCGCGTCGGTGTGTTCCTCCATGCGACCATCCGCACGCGATTCGTCGATGCGAATGGCGGCCTCCCGTAGCGCCCGAAGGGCATCATTGCCCTGCGCATCGTTCACCGCCTCGACGACTCCGAAGTCGGACGGGTTGATCATCGCCTCGGCGCCGTGGGGAAGCTCGGAGGCGCTGGTTTCGCTCTCCCGTTGCTGCAAAAGCGCGTTTCGAAGCCGCACGCCCGAGGCCACGTGGGCCGCCATCATCTCCCACCGAACTCGCGCTGACGGTGCCAACTCGACGACCTGCGGCGTCGGCGCGAGGATGTGGATCCCCCGGCCATCGGTATCGACGGTCATCAAGCCGATCGCGTCTTTGGCCCCATCGAAGAACGTGCGCCAGGTCTCGAGCATCTCGGGGTGGTTCGCCGTCCGGTCGGAGACGATGAAAACCCCGGACTGAGTCTGCGCATGCGTCTGCTCAACGGGCAGCGCGGCCATCGACGCGATGTGGCGCGCGATCACGTCATCGGGACCCGAGACCACGTGCGTCGTTTCAATGGTCGGCGGCCCGGGGATCGGCGCCTTGACCGCGATGAGCCCTCCGGCCCCAAGCCCGTGATCGAGGAGCGGCAGGATCGACTCGAGCAAGCGAGGGAACCAGCCCGCATCGGTCGGGCCGAGGTCGTATGCCGCCTCCACGGTTGCAATCGTCGCTTCCGCTTCTTGTCGCTTCGTCGCTCGCGCCATTCGACTGAGACAGTATGCCAAGACGCTGGGCGGCGAAACGAATTATCGCAGTGCGCACAGCGATGGTCGCCGCTGTGCTTCGCGAACGACTCTTCTCGACGTTTCGTCGACCACGGTCATCGAAAAACGACGATGCCCATCGTTTTGTGTATTTGAAGCACCGTATTCGTCAAAAACGCGCGTGTTTCAAGTTGGCACAGCTCCTGCACTTACTCCTCGCATGCCTCAACGGCACGACAATCAACGAGGAGAATCAGACATGCACCGTACCGCCGAAATCAACGCCATCATCAGCAAAGCCAAGCAGCAGCGCGCCGAGTTCATCGCGAGCAAGGTTCAGGGGGGCGTCCTCCCGGTCGCACTCGCGGCGATCGCCTCCCTCGCGCTCGTGTACGGTACGATTGGGTCGAGCCAGGAGCAGGCTCAGGAAAGCCCCGTCGTGCAGGTCAGCGCACAGAATGGCTGAACCAGCGCGACCCGCAGAAGAGGATCAAAGATGGCCCAAGTCTTGACCCGTCGACATGCACTTGGTTGGCTTCGCTTTTCAGTTGTTTGCATTGTGTGTCTCGCGGGCTGTGGTGATGACGCCGACGCATCTGGGGGTACTGGAGGAAGCGGCGGCCTCGCTGATGCAGGGCCCGCGTGTCAACCCGCCTGCACGCCTGCGGCGCACGAGGTGTGTGATGGCGATGCGCAGTCCCCCTCCTGCGCGTGTGCGCCAGGTTACGAGGGCAACCCGTGTACGTGGATGGGTGTTCTTGAAGACCCCGGATTTCAAGACCGGGACGCGTGGACCCTGAGCCGGGGCGCCACGGTCCGCCCGCTCGAACGTGCCCCTACCGACGATGGAGTCGCGTTCTTCCCGCCGAGTGCGGCGTGCAACGCGGGGGCGGTGAGTCAGACGGTGCAGATGCCGAGCTACGAGGTTGGCGAGCCTCTCGTGGTGGAGGTGACGTATATCGCGTAAGGATTGTACGGATTGGCGCTTGGCTTCAACAGGGCGTGGACACAGCTCGAGCCAACGTTTGACGACGCCTGGCAAACCGCTCGCGTCTGCCTGGGAGAGGCGGCCTACGGCGGCCCAGTTCTCGTGCAGCTTGGACCGCGGGAGCAGCATCCCTCGTGTTTCGACCAACCTGAGGGCAATATCGAGGTCGACCAGCTCGCCATCGTCGCGGCGGATCCAGGCGAATGTCCAGTGCCCGGCGAAGTGTTGAACGGTGCGGCGGAGACGAACGGAGGTTGGAAGTTCGAGACGACGGGCGCGGCCGAGGCCGGCTTCGCCCAGGGCGCAGGCCTGGAAGCCACGTAGGGTGTCCGGCTTGCGCGCGAAGGCAACAGCCGCGCGGCAGCTTGGACCAGGCTCTCCGTTCCATCCGTCGAGTCGCTGCAGTCGCCCGCGCTTCGCTTCTGGTGGCGAGGCACCAGCGGGCGCCCATTCACGTTCGAGCTCGGCCGCTTCGAAGGCATTGGCAACGCGCACCTCCCACTCGACACCGTGACGGGCACCGGCTCCGCGCTCAACTACGTCTACTGCCTGCCGCCCTGGACGCACGGTAACGTCCTCGACTTGATTTTCAGGACCCCGGTGGGCGGCTCGACGAACCCTAGTCAGCTCGTCATCGACGACGTCGAGATCGTGTCCGATGCGCGCTGTGGTGCGTCGACCGACGTCCTCGATCCAGAGTTCGATGCGGGGCCTACGCGCATCATGGGGGTCAAGAATTTCACTCCCTATACAGCGGCCGCACTGCGGACTGAGCCCTCGCTCTCGCGAACGGGCGATGGAGGCGTGCTGGAGCTTTTGTACTCGAATGAGGAAGCGCTCATGTCGGTCGAAACGTGGGTGCTGGTTCCTGACAGCAGCGGCGATGAGGGACCGGCTCTAGGGTTCTGGTCGAACGTCCCACCAGGCGCAGAGAAACCAATCCGCAGCGTGCTCGGGCGAGCTGCGGTGAACCCAGTCGAGCTGATGGTCGGCGGTGGCTGGCGACGAAACGAGATTTGCCTACCTCCCGAATGGTGGGGCCGGTGGTTTCGCGTTCAATGGAGACTGGGCGAGATCCCCCCAACCGGCACGGCGCCCATCGACCCGCCGATTCGCATCTACATCGACGATCTCGAGCTGACGACGAGGTCGGCGTGCCGGCGCGAGTGAGGTTGGAGAACGACCTTGGTCGGCCTTGGGAAAAGCGCGGTGGCCCAGGGCCCGTCGGTTTCAACCTGGGAAAGTGAGAGGCTCAGCAGGGGAGTCCTACCCGCCGATCGAGCAGTTGCCGAAGATGCACGTGCCTACTTCACCGTCGAGGCAGGGATCGCCGTTGGGTACTCTCGGGTTCGAGCAACCTAGAGCGCCGTTGCAGACGTCATAGGTGCACGATTTGCCGTCGTCGCAGTCACCGTCGTCGCTGCACGGAACGATCACGGGCTGGCAGGTGCCGAGGAAGCACTGGCCGTTGTTCTCGCAAGTCGTACCGTTAGGTAAATTCGCATCGTCGTCGCAGAAGCCATACGGCGAAATGCACACGCCCGTGTACGAGTTCCCGTCCGGGTCGCCACAGTCCCTATTGAGGCACAGGTCAGGGAGGCACTGTCCATTCTCGCACCGGGCCAGGACTACGCCGTCCTCGTTTTCGCCGCAGGATGTGCCGTCAGGCTTCGGGTCGGTGTCGCAGAGGCCGCCGAACGGATTGCAGGTGTTGTCGGTACAGGGATTTCCGTCGTCGCATTCGTTTATCCCTGATGGCGGGTCGGGGTCGCACGCCCCGAGCGCGCAGGCGCCGAAAATGCACGTGCCGGGTTCGCCGACGCAGCGGTCGCCGTTGTCGCGGTTCCGTTCGATGCAGCTCGGGGTTTGTTCAAAATAGTCGCTAATCTCGCAGATACGGTCGCCATAGATCGCGCAGGGATATGTACAGGAGCGGATGACGCACGGTCCCGAAACACACGTTTCACCGTTGCAGGTATCGCCCTCCAGCTCGCGGCATTCACCCATTTGGCAGAATCCCGGGGAATTGGTAGCGGAGGAGAGGCAGCTCGTGTACGTGTCTACCCACCACTCCTGGCACTGGCCAGTCTGCGGGTTGCAGTAGTCTCGAGCGCATTGCTCTTCCCAGATAGTCGGGCATTCGAGCCCGGCACAGAGACCGGTCGTGGCCACGCAGGTTCCGGCGATGCAGGTCCCCTCTTGTCCCGTTTGGCCGACGGGTTCGATCCCCGTGGGGTCGCAAGTTATTCCGTTGTCGACCGGATCATTGCAGTACTCCCCGCTAGCGACGGAGCACCCAGGGTCCGAGCAGCAGTTGATGCGCCCCACGCCGGCTTGGAGGCAGGGGTCGTCTGACGAGAGAGCTACGCATTGCAAATCCATACAGATGCCCGTCAGCCCGTCGTCCCGATCGCAAACCCCAAAAGCCGAGACGCCTGCGCATTCCGCCGGCAGACATTGCCCATCGAAGCAGCTCCCAGCGGCACCCTGATAGTCACAGGTCGCCCCGTCGACATCCCTGTAGACGCACTGACCCGTCTCGATGGACCGTCCGGCCGCTACCTGGCACGGGTTTGGCGACGGCGGACAGGAGCGGTTGCAAGACACCGGCCCGTATAACGGGACGACGAGCACTAAAATCAAAGCAATCCACAGGAGACGCAGTGAGCGCATCGGAATCTCCTCTCCCGCTAGGGACCGTTCGCGTGGCCACGTTGACCGCGTTCCGATGGGACCACTGATCTCGATACCTGTCCATACGTAAATGGTGCGCCGTGGTCCGCGGTGGAATTCCTGAGCGAGCCGGTCAGATTTCCGGCCGCGTTGCACTCCGGCGCAAAGCCTTACAATTTGGCGGCGTTGCGTTTGTATTCCCTCAGAGCCGTAGTCGCTGGCGTGCTGATCACCAGCTGCAGCTCCCCGGTGTGCCGGCCGGGGCTCGCCGAGCAGGCCGGACGGTGCGTGGCTCCGGAACCGAAGCCATGCCAGCCCGGTTGCAGCGCAACCGCGCACGAAGTGTGTGACGGCGATACCGAGTCGCCCTCGTGCATCTGCGCGTTGGGCTATTCGGGGATCCCATGCACCTGGACAGGGGTTCTCGAGGACCCCGGTTTCGGAAACCAGAATGCCTGGACCCAGAGCGAAGGCGCCGGGGTGCTGCAGAACAGAAACGATACCCTAATCGATAAAGGCTTCGCGCGCATCGAGCGGAGCGCTGCATGCAATGCAGGCGTGGTGAGCCAGACGGTGCAGATGCCGAGCTACGAGGTGGCTGAGCCTCTCGTGGCCCAGGTGACGTATCGCGCGGAGAACTTGTACGGCTTGGCGCTTGGGTTTAACAGGGCGTGGACACAGCTCCCGGTAACCTCCGATTTTGGGTGGACGACTGAGCCCGAACGCGTCTGCCTCGGGGAGGCGGCGTACGGTGGGGATGTCACGGTGCAGCTCTCAGCGCCGGAGGAGCATCCCTCGTGCTTCGGCCAACAGGAAGGCGAGATCCACGTGGACCGCCTCGACATCGTGCCGGCCGATCCCGGCGAATGCCCTGCGCCCGGCGAGGTGCTCAACGGGACGGGCGAGGTGGGAGGAGGCGGGTGGCAGTTCGAGACGACGGACGCGGCGGTCGCGGACCTTGCCGAGGGCGTCGGTCGTGGAGCCACGTCGGGCGTCCAGCTCGTGGTCGGAGCCTCCGTTGGCGCGGCCGCGTGGACCAAGCTCTCCGTTCCATCGTCTGAGTCCATACAGTCGCCCGCGCTTCGCTTCTGGTGGCGCGGCACCGCCGATGAACCCTTCGGATTTCGGATCGGACGCTACATTGGGACTCGGGAAGACGCCTTCCCGCTCGATGACGTCTACGGGAACGACTCCGACGTCAACTACCTCTACTGTCTTCCACCATGGACGCACGGCAACGTCGTCGACCTGATCTTCAGAAACTTCGGGGACAATTCGCTGGCCGGCTCCAGCGAGCTGTTCATCGACGACGTCGAGATCGTCTCCGAGCCGCGCTGCGGCGCTTCGACCGAGCTCCTCGACCCAGGCTTCGACGCGGGGCCGGCCCGGATCATGGGGGTCACCCACACCACACCTTATTCTTCGGCCAAGTTGCAAACCGATCCCTTGCTCTCGCGAACAGGGGACGGCGGTGTGCTCGAGCTCTCCTACTCCAACGAAGCAGCTCTCATCTACCTCGAGACCTGGGTGCTCGTCCCCCAGAGCAACGGGAATGCGGGACCGGCGATCCGGTTCTGGTGGAACGTTCCGGAGACCAACACGAAGCCAATCCGAAGCGTGCTCGGACGGGCTGCGGTGGCCCCGCGGTTTCTGCAGCCTGGTGGAGGCTGGCAGGAGCCCTTGGCGCCGATCTGCCTGCCCCCAAAATGGTCGGGACGCTGGTTCCGCTTCCAGTGGAGGTTGGGCGACATCCCCCCAATCGGCAACGCCAATATCCCACCCATTCGCATCTACATCGACGACCTCGAGCTCGTGACCGACTCCAACTGTCCTGCGGGCGACTGACACATCTCCGCGTTTCGTCGACCAGGGTCATCGAAAAACGACGAGGTCCGTCGCTTTGGGTTCCATCGCGTGCTTCTTCGGCGAAAAAGCCCGTGTTTCGAGTTGGCACAGCTCCTGCACTACCTCCTCGCATGCCGCAACGGCACCGCAATCAACGAGGAGAATCAGCCATGCACAGCACAGCCGAAATCAACGCCGTCATCACCAAGGCCAAGCAGCAGCGCGCCGACTACATCGCTTCCAAGCTTCAAGGGGGCGTCCTCCCGATCACGCTGGTGGCGCTCGTCTCCCTTGCGCTCGTCGCGCTTGCGGGCGAGCCGAGCCAGGACCAGGCTCAGACGAGTCGCGTCGTGGAAGTCAGCGCACACAATGGTTGAGCCCCTGCAACCCGCGACGGAGCGCATCGCATCGCCACGTCGCGGGCACGGCTGCCCAGTCGCCGAAGAGTCTGGAAAATGTGATGCCTATGGGGGATACTCCCTGAGATGCGATGGGTGGTGACTGTAACGGCCCTCTGGCTGTGCGCGCTGCCGAGCGCCCTTGCGCAGACCGAAGACTGGCTGGTTCTCCCCACCACGACGGAGCAAGGCGAGGCGCCCTGGATGGAGCCGACCGTGCGCGCAGCGAACCGAGCGCTCCGGCGCCAAGGAATCGGCGTATGGTTCCCCGACTCCGCGCGTTCTGTTTTTCGCGAACGAGGCTCCTTCGAGCCGCCGGCGCCGCGCGATGACCAGATCTCCGCCTGGGCCGCGCGTGCACAGGCCGCGGTGCGCACCATCGTGCTTGGCGATCGCTCGGCGGCGCTCCCGGAGCTCGAAGCCGTGCAAGCGTTCTCCGAGGAGAACCTGGTCGCCCTCAATCGCGATCGTCAAACCGCGGGCCTCGTGCTGGACGCGTGCCTCTACCTCGCTCGTGCGTACCTCGACAGCGGCGATCCCGAGGCAGCGGAACGCCAAGCTCAGGACTGTGTGCGCCTTTCCTCGTCCGCTTCACCAGATCCGCGTGTCCATCCTCCATCGATCATCGACCTTTACGAAATCGCACAGAAGCCCAGCTCCGCCCGCGGGGGCACCCTGATCGTCGAGAGCGAGCCCGCCGCTTGCGACCTGCGAATCAACGGGACGCTCGTTGGCAAGACGCCCATGGCCTCCGATGGTCTCTACCCCGGCATCTACCAGGTGCAGGTCGAGTGCCGACCTGATGAGCCCGGCCGCGTCCACCGCGTCGAAGTGCCGCTCGGCTCGCGGAGCCTCTTCGTGATCGCCCGCTTCGAGCGCGTCGTGCGATCGTCCACGCTGCTCTACCTTCAGTTCGAGGAGACCCCCGATCCCCAGGAGCTCACGCGGTTCGCGCGCGAGGTCGGCCGTTCACTACCGGCCTCTGCCATCATCGTCGCGTCGCTGATGAGCCCCGATGTCATGCAGCTCGAGCTGGAGCTGGCGACCCAGACGGAGTCGACGATCGTTCGGCTCCCCACCTCTTCGACGGGGCCTGACCAGGAGCTCATGAATGAGTCGGTGGAGGCTCTGCTCGCCGGCCGATGTGCGGATTTCACCAAAGACGCGCCGCGGGAGATCGATTGCCGCACGGGCGAAACGATCGTGACGGCCCCGGTCGAGCCCATCTACACCAAGCGCGTCGGTCCCCGTTCTCTTTTCATCACGGGCGTGAGCCTCGCATCGGTGGGGGCAGCTTCGCTCGCAGCAGGTTGGAGCCTCGCCATCGTGCGGAGGTCCGTAGGCGACGATTGGATCGCCGATCCGAACAGCCTGAGCCTCCAAGCAAAGTGGCTCGACCTCCAGACCGGCGTGATCGTCGGGGGCTCGGTCGGCGGGGGCCTCCTCGTTGCCGCGATGCCGATGGTGCTGCCCATTCACGCGAAGACGCCGTGGTGGGCGTGGCTCAACGGCGGCTTGGGGGTCGCCGCAGCGGTCGGCTCGATTGTCTCTGCCGCCACGGCCTCGCCGAAGCCGGCGGAGTCCTGCGAGCTCAACGGGCAGGACCCGAGCGCATGCGTGAATTGGAAACGCGATACGGACCGCGCGATCCTGCTCGGCGCCACGGCCGCACCGCTCTTGACCATGCCGTTGGTGTACCTTTTGCGACGAGGCGACAGGAAGCCGAACGTCGAAGTTCAACCTCGAGTCGTCGTCGGTCGGCGCGGCGGGTCCGTGGGAGTGACGGGTTCGTTCTGACGCGGGTCGTCGTTTTTCGGCGACGGAAGTCGACGGTTCTTCGGTCGCACGCATTGCTTGCATCGGTTTTCTAAAGCGTTCGTAGTTGGCACAGCCTGTGCTGAGGGAAGTCGTGTCATGCTCCCTCCGCCGGACCTTGCCCTTCGCCTCGTCGACGCGGCGTACGACCTCGAGAGCCTGCCCAAGCGCTGGCTTGGCAGACTGCTCGAAAGCGGCGAGGAGGTGCTCGATCAGGGGCTTGGCTGCGCGGCCGTCGCGGTCGCGGGTCTCACGAGGAGCAGAGAACCACTCGTTTCTCGCGTCGTCACGCGCGGGGACGCCTGTCAGAGCCTCGCGCTTCGTGTGGCTCGGGCTTCGCGCTCCGTTCACGTGGGCGACGCACCCACAGCATCGGATGGTTCTACAAGCGTCGTACGCACCCTCTCGGCCGTCAGCGCGAAGGCCCCCTACGTGCAGCACTCCGTACGACACGCTGTCGGCTGTAACGATGCCCTGTGCCTCCTCGCGCTTGATTGCGAGCTGCACGGTGTGTTGCTGCTCACGCCCACACGCGGACGAATCACCCTCAGCGCCAAGGCAGAGAAACGATGGCGGACACTCGCGTCGCACATCGGAGCGGCGGACCGCCTTCGACGCGCGCTCGGCCGCTCGAACCAAGAGCGGCTCATTCCCGTCACGGCCCTGCCACGCGAGCTGAGGGCCGATCGCGTGTCGGATGCTTCGGCATCGAATCCGCCCGGGATGTCCCTTCGAGAAGCGGCTGTGCAGGTCGATTCAGAGAGAGCAGGAGGTCCGGAACGCCAGACCGCCGAAGCACTCGATGTGATGCGCGGCCTCGTCGAGGGGGAGCTGTCCATGGTCGACTGGTTTGTCCGCCATGGTCGGCGTTTCACCCTGGCGCGCTGGAGCGAGCCGTCGCTGCGCGACCCTCGTGCGCTGACCACCGCGGAGCAACAGGTGGTCCTTCGCACCGCCCAAGGCGAGAGCCGAAAGCTCGTGGCCTACCAGATTGGCCTGAGTCGCATCCGGGTGTCGAAGCTGCTGAGATCCGCGATGCGCAAGCTGGGCGTCCGCAACCAGGCCGACTTGGTCATGAAGATTCGCTGTCTCGAACGTCATGGGCTGCTCCGTGACTGTTGACCGGGCGACACTCCCACCGGGGTGTGTTATCTCCCCCGTCGTGCCGGTTATCGATGACAGCGCGCCATGGCCCCGCGTGCGGAACGTAATCAACGCGCTGGTTTCGGGGCTCAGGAACGGCCGATTCATCGAGGAGGCCCTCGAGTCTGTCTGCGTCGAGCTCGGCGCGAGCTCGGCGTGGAGCACACTCGAAACGAAGGGTCACGGGCCGCTCCACCGTTCGAGGACGGCGAGCTTTCAGGGCGCCTCCCCGGCTGTCTTGGCGCAGCACGTGACCCAGGTCCTGGAGCGCGTTCAGGACGAGCGGGTGACGACCGCCGGTCGCGTGCCCTACGCGGAAGTTGGGTCGTATGTGGCCGTGCCTCTTTGGTCGGAACCCGACGTCAGCGCGAAGACAAGTGAGTTCGTCGGCGCGATGTACCTCGAGTTCCCCGGAGATCAGGGCACGCAGGCCGACACCCTAGCCTTCATCGAGGCCGTGGCGGCGCTTCTCGGTGGGATGATCAGGCAGCAAACCCGCATCGAGACGACCTCTGAAGACCTGCTCGTCGAGCGTGCGACCGATCGACACGAGAGCTACCTGGAGCTCGACCAACTTCTGGCGCCCGAGAGCATGCGCGGCATCCGTGAAGAGCTTCGGGCGGCGATGGGAAGCGGCGCCTCGATCATGATCCTCGGCGAATCGGGCACGGGCAAGACTCAGCTCGGGACCGCGTTCGCCCGCGCGATGCACCAAGAACCCATCGTGCGCGCAACGCTTGGAATGGCGGACGACCTCAACACGATCACCTCGGAGCTCTTTGGTCACGAGCGAGGTGCGTTTTCGGGCGCCGTGTCGAAGCGAAAGGGCCTGGTCGAGCACGCCGATGGCGGGACGCTGATTCTCGACGAAGTGCTCAACCTGCCCTCGAACGCACAGAAGCTCCTCCTCGACTTCACGCAGTTCGGGCTCTATCGGCCCCTCGGCTACCAGGGCCGCGAGCCGAAGACCGCGAAGGTTCGGCTGATCTCGGTGACCAACGGCGACGTTCAGCAGGCGATCAAGGACCGAGGCTTTCGCCAGGACCTCTACTACCGACTGGCGACGGTGCCGATCGTCCTGCCCCCGTTGCGCGACCGGCGTCAAGACATTCCGAAGATCGCGACGCTCTATCTTCATCACGTCGATAGTCAGATCGGCTGGGAGCTCTCTCCTGACGCGCTGGATCTTTTGACCTCGCCTCACCTGCCTTGGGAAGGAAACATCCGCGAGCTCGAAGCCGTTCTCGAGCGCGCCCGAAACCGGGCGCGGGTAAGTGATGGGAGCGACCCCGTCATCGACGCGCGTCATTTCGATTTGCCGGCAGACACCTCGCCGCCTCCTTCGGCAGCATCGCCCGACACGTTCGAGGGTGGCGACATCGCCACGCGATGGGAGCAGATCCTGCAGACACGGGATAGCCTCGAGGCGAGCGAAAGGGCGATCATCGAGGAGACGCTGGCTGCATGTGAGGGCTTCGTAGCCCGCGCAGCGCGCGTCTTGTCGATGTCCCGCACCGGCTTGATTAGCCGCATGGCGACGCTCCAAATCGAAGCTGACGAGTTTCGCCGGCGGCGCCGCCAGAGCTGAGGCGCATCGCGCAGGGGCGGCTGCTTCCTACTCATCGGGCTCCTTTCCGCCTACACTACGCCTCCGACCCGAGTGCTCGCCCGGTGTCGACAGGAACTCAGCAACGGATGGATAAGGCAGGCTTCGATACGTCTTTGGGCGAACCAGATCGCAAGGAGCTCGGGCCGTACACGCTCGTTCGGCGCCTCGGGGTCGGCGGGATGGCGGAGACGTATGAAGCCATCCGGAAGGGCCCGGGCGACTTCACGCAGCGGGTGTGCCTAAAGCTGGTGCTGCCGTTTTTTCGAGATCGAGAGGACTTCTTGACGCTGTTCAAGCGGGAGGCTCGGCTGGCGGCGAAGCTTCGTCACAGCAATGTGGTCGGCGTTATCGACTTCGGAGAAACCGACGGTGTCAGCTACATCGCGCTCGAGCTCGTCGATGGAGTGGACCTCGCGACCCTGCTCGATGCCCAACCCGGCACGCGCATCCCGCCCGAACATGCTGCCCTCGTGGGGCACGACATCGCCGCCGCGCTCGAGCACGCCCACGACCCGCGTCGTGATGGGTCGGCTGACGGGCCCTTGGACAACGCGATCATTCATCGCGACCTTTCGCCCTCGAACGTGCTCGTGAGTCAGCGGGGGGAAATCCTCCTCACGGACTTCGGTGTTGCCAAAGCGATTACGGGAACCGCGCGGCAGCAAAGCGCCGTCAAGGGCAAGGTGCCCTACATGTCACCCGAGCAGCTGCGCTCTGAAACACTCGACGGCCGTGCCGACCTGTTTGCGCTCGGGGTCGTTCTGTATGAGTCGCTGGCAGGTCATCGACCCTTCCAGGGAGAGCATGACCCCGGGACCATCATGCAGATCCTGAACGGGGATCGGCGACCGCTCCTCGAGGCCGCACCGGACACACCGCCAGGGTTCGCCGAAATCGTCGAGCAGCTCCTCGAACCCGATCGAGACGCACGACCCGAGAGCGCGACGGCGCTGCTGGAGATGCTGGACCCCTACGTTCCGTCGCCGCGCGAGCGGCGAGAGCTCGGCAAGGCGGTGTCGATCGTGAGGGCTTCGCTGCCCGCTCCCGCACCTCTGACTCCCGTGAGCGGGAGTGCGCCGACCGACGCGAGCGGCGAGCCGAATCGTGAGGCAAGCGGGGTCGCGCGCACCGGCAGCTCGCTTCCCGGTGGCGAGGTGGCTTCGCCGTCGCCTTCGCCGCGAACGCCTTCGCGCCGGGTCTGGTTGGCTGCTGTTCTCGTGTTGGGCATCGCTGCGGGGTTCGGGCTCTGGGCCAATCGAGTGGAACGCGCGCCCGCACCCGCGGCCGAGCGCGCCCCAACGACCGCCACTCCCGAACCCACGCCGACTCCGGCGGCCGACACGGTGGTTGAGGGAGAGTCGCCGGCCGAGCCGGCGGCAGCTGTCGCCAAGGCCGCCGAACCGGTTGCGCAAGAGCCCAAACCGGGCCGGCTTTCCGTCACCGTGTTCCCATGGGGCGACGTTTGGATCGACGGCAAACCTCGGGGCAAGGCCCCGGTTCTGAGGGTCGCGCTGCCGCGGGGCAGGCACAAGGTGAGTGCCGGTCAGGGCACACCATCGAAGACGAGGGTGGTGCGACTCAAAGCCGGTCAGCGACGCAGCATCCAGTTCGACCTCTCCAAGTAGCGAAGCGCCCACCCGGCGGAAGCATCCTCTGCTTTGCTCGCTAGTTCGCGCTATCGATCGTGCCGACGCCCGTGATGCTTTCGTTGACCTGCGGGTCGCCCTGGTAGAACACGGCGCCCGCGCCGCTCAGGTCGACGTCGAACTGTACGTCGGCCTGCACGTTCACCGTGCCCTGCCCCGACAGGAGCACGGTGGTCTCGTCGGTCGCGAGGCCGAAGGCTTCGACGGAGCCGGAGCCGGCAAAACGCCGTATGAGGCTCTACGGGAGAAGTTGTCCTAGTGAAAAACGTCCGGCTTGATCCCTAATATCACAGGAGCGGAGCCAACCCAGCTGACTCTCGAGATACAGGGCGCAGACGCTTTCGCCTGCGCCTATCCCAGCAGCGGGTCGTTTTCGATGCGGGCCGACGCCCAGGCCCGCACGGCCGACGGGCAATTCGACGCCGAGCTGCCGGTGACGATTGCCTGGACCCTGCCTCAATCACCCGATGCGCGTGAAGCCACCTCAACCGAGGTACGCCTGTTGCACGAAGGCGGTACGGTGCCCCAGACGCGCTCCAGTGTCGAAGCCATGTTCCCCCACTTGGCCGTCGATTTGTCCGCGTACGAGCAGTTGCTGCTCTCCTTTGGGGCCATCTACACGCTGGGGCAGGACGCGGCCTCCGGCGATGCCGGTTCGGTGCGCGGCATTCTCACGTTGGTCGGCAGCAACCCGGCCCCTGCCTGCACCGACGAAGAGTTCGAGGCCCTAGAAGCGGGGCGGCCCAGCCGTGACTGCACCGGACGTGAAGACACGACCCTCTCTGGCGGAAACTGGACCGCGCTCTAAGCGGCGGTGATACGGCGCGCTCGTTTAGCTCCTATCAACCGCTTTCTACGCAGCGTCGACCCGCACCGTCAACGGCCGCTCGTGCTCGTCAAGGAACGCGCTGAGCGTCTTCAGTGTCTCGCGCGCACCCTCTTGTCCTTGCGCGATCGTCGACGCGAATGCCATCGCGAGCCGGGGCACCGCGACCTCCCCGGTTTCCCATCGTTGGACGGCCTTGCGGTCGTAGCCCAAGAGCGTGGCAAACTCGACGACGCCGAGATCGGCGACCTTCCGGCAGAAGCGAAGCGACTCGGGGCCTTGGAGGCCAAGCTCCGCAATCTTTCGGACCACGGCACGGTTGAAGCGTTTGAGGTCCTCGCTGCGCGTGAGCGGTCCGAGCTCCGGCCGCGTTTCGCTGACGTAGAACGGGAGGTCCCCTTCAAAGGTGACCACGTCCAAGGTGATCTGGTGTTGTTGTTTCTTCATGGCGTGTCTCACTCAGAATACGGTGACGACCAGCACGTCGGCCTCAATACCGAGCTGGCGTCGGTGTCTCCCAACTTGCCCGGCATCGCTCACATCGCCGGGCACGGGCGGGTCAGCACGACGACGCAATACGTGTACTCGAATCGCGAGCAAACGCGCGCCGTCTTGAACACCCGGCCCGGAATTCCGGTCACCATTCCGGTCACCATTCCGGTCACCGATTCAAAATCGGCCGATTTGAACCACGTCGCCGAAGTGCTAACCGTCCGAAATCCCATCACAAGCGAGGGTGGCGGAATTGGCAGACGCGCTGGATTTAGGTTCCAGTGTCCTTTGGATGTGCAGGTTCGAGTCCTGTCCCTCGCACTGATGTGATCTCGCGGAGTTAGCGTCCGCCCTGCGCCTGGTGCGCCTATCGCTAGCCCGCTATCACGCTTG